>Ga0209354_10000006_pt1 | contig 111771 bp, 98 predicted proteins | sample LauGreSpBDMM15DD_2_FD_187562 | JGI IMG/M metagenome (GOLD analysis project Ga0209354, IMG submission 187562) | Freshwater lake microbial communities from Lake Michigan, USA - Sp13.BD.MM15.DD (SPAdes) (version 2) | ecosystem: Environmental > Aquatic > Freshwater > Lake | place: Lake Michigan...
TCCGATCTCCTATAAATCTTGTTTTTTTAGCTTTTGCTACTCCAGCATGTACATATATAAAGGGTTCTATGAATTTTATAGGATCGGGTTTAGATTTTACATCTAGTTTTTCAGTTGTTAAACAAGCCATAAGTATTTTGAAATCAAAGGGAATGATTGTTATGTTAAGTGTAGGTGGTGCGTCCTATCAATTTGATACATTCAACCCAACTAATATCGTAGACTTGGCAACTGATTTAGGAGTAGATGGTATTGATATAGATTGGGAACCAACAAGTGGAGCATCTAAATCAAGTCAACTTGGTGGTATAATAAATATATTACGAACTAAAAATCCAACTGGTCTTTTATCTATGGCTGCATTTTCCGTAGGAGCTTATGGTCAGGGAGCATTCGTTAATTCACAACCATCTGGTCAATATACAGGTATGAGCATACCTGGATTAAAATCAGATGGAAATAAATTAGATTTTATATGTATTATGACATACGATGCAGGAAATACCTTTAATCCAATTGATGCTTTTAAAGCTTATCGTTCATATTACAATGGACCATTGCTTATGGGTGCCGAAGTACCACAAGAATCTTGGGGTGGACATGTAATTACCTTGAATGAAATAAAATCGTATTCTACATTTATGTTAACCGATTCAAACCCATCTAATGGATTATTTGTATGGAGTTATCAAAAACAAGGAAGTCCTTCCAGTTTGAATATCATTAATACAGCATCAACTATATTAAATTCTCAACCAACACCAACACCAACACCAACACCTACACCAACACCAACGCCTACGCCAACACCTACGCCAACACCAACGCCTACGCCAACACCAACGCCTACGCCAACACCTACACCTACACCTACACCAACGCCAACGCCAACGCCAACACCTACACCAACACCTACACCTACACCAACGCCTACGCCTACACCAAACTGGCAACCTAATAAATCATATAGTGTTAATCAATTAGTTACGTATAATAATGTTGTATACAAATGCATACAGGCCCATACATCTATTGTAACCTGGGAACCTATAAATACACCGGCATTGTGGGGTAAAGTTACTATATCTACTCCAACAGATCCGTCACAGATATCAAACTGGGAACCTAATAAATCATATAGTGTTAACCAGTTAGTTAGGTATAATAATGTTGTATATAAATGTATACAAGCTCATACATCTATTGTAACCTGGGAACCTATAAATACACCGGCATTGTGGGGTAAAGTTACTATATCTAGTCGAGTATCTTTATCAATGGAAAAAATGAAAAAGTGTTGTACGATAATGTAAATGCGTTTCATCTACATCGTTTCTAATTTTTGATGTTTGATGCATTCATAATTTTTAATAATGAACCATTCTTGTTTAAACTTGACTTTTAGAATTTCATGACGTTCAAATAAAGAATGAGTTTCATCAACTTTGTCATCTAAATCTTGTAATGTTGTTTTATCGATTACTTGATCAAAAGCTTTCTCAGTAGAGTTTGATAACCCGATCCTTTTTAATAACTTTTCAATTTTGCTTGGATCAGTTTTTAAGAAATTCTTCATTTCTGTTACTTTTGTTTGGTCGTTTGGTTGTTCTCCGATAGCAAAAAGTAAAATTTCTGCTGCAACTGTAAAAATAATACTTCTGGAAAATACAACAACATCCTCGCAGTATTCCTGTTTGAACTCTTCCATTTCCTGTTTTAAAGCTTTCATTGTTTGTTTTAAAGCTTTCATTCTTTCTTTCATTTCTTCCATTCTTTCTTCCATTGTATAATTATTTAAATAAAATAATTATATTAAATTAGTGTACTTGAGTCTATTTTTTTTTTAAATCTTCCTGTTCTTTTATATATACTATTATATATTTCTAAAAGATCTACACCTTTTATCTCTTCATTATCTATAATTAAATGTTGAACATTCATTATATCTTCTAGTGATAATGCGTTACTTAAACAATCCAAATGATTTAATTCTAATGTTATAACACTACTTGGAATAGGTAGAAATTCATATTCGTCATCCATATAAATACTCATTAAAGTTAAATTTATCATATATTTACCATCATCTAAAAGTAATTTCTTTAATAATTTATTAGTTTCTTCCTCGAACGTTGACTCTTTTTCTTTTTTTAATTTTTTAAGTGGTGAGAAAAATTTATTTAAATATTTATCGTCTGAATCAACATCAATTTTATTTCTACCAGGATAAATACCACATATAACTTCGTTACCACTTTTAAATTCAACTGAAATATCCGGCAACTCATGTTTATGACCGGAAAATGCTTGGTATCCAATACTTGTTATATTTTGTAATGATTCTTTATTTTTTGGAATTTTTATTAGTTTACTTGAACGTTTAACTGTTTTTTTAACTGAAGGTTTATCTGTTTTTTTAACTGAACGTTTAACTGAACGTTTATCTGTTTTTTTAACTGAACGTTTAACTGAACGTTTAACTGAAGGTTTATCTGTTTTTACCCAGCGATGTTTATTATTAACTGTCATAATTACTTTGTATAAATTACCATCGTTCCCAATTTTAGTTGTGCCGATTTTATACAAAGTTGCCGAGTCTGATGGTGATTGTCTAGGCATTTGTTATTATTAAATAAAATAATTATACTTAATTTAAGGTGTAATCTAAAAATGTTCCTGATGTACTTGATTTGTATCCTGTTATAACAAGTTCTTCTGTGTCTATTTTTTGATGACAGTTTTTACATAGACTTACCAAATTATACAACTTATTTTTATGAAAATGTTTATCGTTAACAAAACCGCGTTCATCACAATCTTTTTGTTCATTTATATGATGTGTATCAAGTGGTATTTCTCCTCGTTTAGGTTTATGTCCACATACTTGACAATGATCTGTGATTTTCTTTTTGTTATATCTACTTCTTCCAGTATCTATAACTCGTGTTTTGTTTGAAACTACATCGTTTCTAATTTTAAATGCACGATCTATAAAATCTGAATTTTGAATAATTGATTTACAAACTTCTAGACCATATAATTCACTACCGGATCCAGGAGTAAGAGTTCTTTCAAAAATTATTGTGTCATCCTTTGTTTCTACTTTTAAATGACATATATTTATCTTATTTTCGTTCGATATATCTTTGATTTGTGTAAGATTATGTAAATGAGTTGTAAAAAAGAATTTTGATTTATTTTCTACTAGATGTAATAATGTAGTTGCTACAATAGCACAACTACTATTTACTTCCGTTCCTCTGCATAATTCGTCAGATAAAACTAATGTATTTGGACCAGTACACGTTAAAATTCTTTTTAGTCCACACATTTCACTTGTAAAACTACTTTTATTTGCAAATAAATTATCTGACAAATCAACTTGAGAAATTATAGTATGAAATGGTGTGAAACTGAAACTCTTACAAGGTACATATAATCCACATTGTGCTAAAATAACACATACACCAACAGATCTTAATAAACTTGATTTTCCAGAACTATTTAAACCATAAACTAACATACCAAGACTGTCATTATTTAATACGACATCATTGGGTACATATTCAGTGTCATTATTAATTAATTCTATAATTGGATGTCTCATCTGTTCGGATTGTAAAAGAGATTCATTACCACTTACAATATTTGGTTCACAATAATTATATTTCTTAGAACATTTTACATTACTAAAAGTAACATCCAAGGTTTCTATAAATCGAGAGAGACTTGTAAAGACACTGTTATATTTGTGATAATATTCTTGTAATTTTGAAATGTAATGTAATTTAACTTTTTTCAAAAGTAATTCTCTTGTATTAATTAATGAATTTGATAATTTTGTCAAATCGTCATTTGAAAATTTGCACATATTACTAGTTTGTCTTGAATTAAAAGTAGTATCCTTACATTCCTTTGCTAATTTTTGATATCTGATTTTTGTACAAGTAAAATAGTATCCGTCATTTTCAGTAAACCCTAATTTTACCATTTGTGTTTGTGAATTATTGTCATTTATAATATTATCTAATTTTTTTCTTAATTTTTCAATATCTGTTTCTATAATAATAATATCTGATTGGATTTTATCTAGATCAGAAAAGATACCTACATTAAAAAAACTAACAAAATCTTCTCTTGTTGTATTTAAGCCAATACGTTTCATATCCTGTAAATTAAATGTCTTTTTATAGTCTGTTATATATTCTACAAACGATTTTAATACAATATTATCTGGAATCAATTTACTTAATGTATCATCCATTTTTATAAAATCAAATAGATTCATAATTTTAGTATAATTCAAGTCAAGTTTTTCAAATTCATAAGGATGCAACGCCTCTAAACCCATTTTTCTATGTAACCTATCAAAATCTATACATGTAGATAAAAGTTTTTCGAGCTCTTTAAGTTTATTTTCATCGAAATGTTGTATTCGATTGCTTAAATCATATCTAAATTGTATAATATCTTTATTTCTAAATGGTTTAGTCAATAGGTTTTTAAGATAACGTCTACCAATAGCCGTACAAGTATGATTTATTACATCAAAAACACTACTAATCTTATTATTTATAACTGAACTATTTGGTAATAGATTTAATTGTTGTAATGTATTTAGTTCAAGTACCAAATTTGATGTTTCGTTTATAATGATAGGTAATTGTAAGTTATTAACATATTTTAAATCGTGTTTTGCTATAAAATCTAAAACGAACATAAAGTTTAAACTGGAAATGTCTTTATCGTGTAAATTCAAATATTCTAATGGATCTACCAAGCCAAAATCTATATGTTTATAAATACGTTTGAAATATTCATTCTTGTATTGTCTTTTACAATAATCTATATATATTTTTGAATCCTTTTGTATATGATCAATTTTATAAATGTAATCGTTAATAGATGATTGTTCGTCTAAATATTTTGCCAATGTTCGTAAATAAGGGTCTTTGTCGTTACAATCAGATAAATAGAATAGTCTTAATGATTTAGTATTGTATCGTGATAAAACTTTGCCCAAATCTTCTAAAGCATTTCTAAATTCATTTTCCTTAAGTTGTATTATATTTTCTGTAATTTCAATTTTATTTGTTGTATTATTTACAGAACAGACAGAATAAATAACAACATTGTCTAAATTTTTTGATTTTGGTAAAATGATTTCTACAGACACTCCTAATAAATATGAATCTGTATCATTAAAAGTTTCTAAATCACAACCTTTTAAACAAGGTGAATGAACTGCAACAACACCTCTTTTGACTAATTTGCCTCGTTTTTCACTACCTTGTTCTAATTGATCTACTATAACAACAGTGTAATTGTTTTCTAAAAGAGGTGGTAAATATTTTGGTAAATACGCTGTTCCAAAACCACAGAAATCAGGAAATCCCCTAGAACTTCCTTCTTCTGATCTCTTGGATTTATTTTTGTTTGAAAAATCACAACGGATAATTTCAGATACGATATCCGCATTACCAATAGTCTCTCGATTGTTTTCTATTTTATACACTTCGTAAAAACTACCACAAGCATATAATACACAAGTTTTTTCACCATATTGTTTTATACTTTGATTGTAAATATCGAAATATTCATCGATCATATCGTGTGGCATTATTCACAATTTACATTTAATTTATATTGTTTTTAAATTAAACTCCCAAATTGAGTTACTCCCAAATGGAGTTTGTTAAAAAGTACTTGGAGAATGTATTGCTACAATTTCTTTTTTACTTACGTCTTTTTTATTTACGTCTTTAATATTTTCAACCACGACTACTGTGTATAAAGATTCTACTAATGCTGGTATTTGTATATAAAAATCATTTTTGTTAATGTTTTTTGTAGTATTTTGATTTAAATATCTTAACTGATATAAATCATTTTCTAATTCGAATATAATACACGTCTTTTCTCCATACGATTCCAAACAATGTTTATCAAAAATACTATTTGGATCAACTACAACTCCTCTTTTTTTACGACTACATTCTAAAGCGAATCTTATATCTATTGATATATTGTCTTTTAAACTATATTGTATAGTTTCCATAATAATTAAAAGTAAAATTATATAATATATTAAACAAATACTATTACTTTTAAATTGCAATTAAGGAAAGATTAATTAACGAAATATAAAATAATCTTATTTTTTTTTTATTTATGTATAATATAAATATGGAATACGTTAAACAAGCCGGTGATTTTATCGAAAAACAAATTCAATATCCAATGTCGAATCCTTATATTATGGCATTTGTAAAAGTTACATTGGCACTTTATGCTGCTCAAATTGCACCTACACCACCTCAATATTTGAGTAATTTATTCAAAAATACATTTGTTAAAATAGCATTAATTACTGTAATTGTATATTTGAGTAATAAAGATCTTCAATTGGCTCTATTATTATCTATTATTTATGTATATGGTATGAATATTTTGGCTGGTAGAGGTATGTTTGAATCCTTTGCTGATTATTCGTCTGAATACAAAGGATCTGGAGCAAAATTATTGGAACCTACAACAATGATTTATCCTGGATGTAGCAAGATTACAATGGATGATTTGTATAAAACTTTTGAAGGTGATAAGAAAAAATTTGAAACTACAGTACAATATGCATTTCAAGAATTAATGTCTAAATCAAAGACAAAAGATACAAAAGAATTGGTTGAAAAATTAGCTTATGCTGCTGGTTTACCGTATAACTTGTCCTTTGACAAACCAGAAACAGCTCCATATATTGCTACATTGTTGGTTAATTATGGATTTTCTATTGATGAATTGTGTCAACCACCAAATTAATAAATGAATAGTCGTTTTGAATTTAAAAAAAAATGAAAATGTATAATAATATTTTCATTTTTAATATGTACTTGGGGTTTTGGTGCTCAAATAATGAATATAAAAGAGAAGATATTGTATATATTAAAGAATCAGTAGATTATTACATTTGTATTCAAGATCATATTTCTGATAATTTAACTCATCCGTGTAAAGAAGATATTTATTGGATAATGATATCTTCCGTTTTCTTAAATGACTTGGTTCTTGTTAGTTCTATTATTGAGAAAAAGGATAAAAACGAAAATAAAAACGAAAATAAAAACGAAGATGAATTGCGAACAAAAAAACGATTAACTATAAATACAAATCCTGTTTTACTTAAAGAATCAAAAACAGAATCTCTTCACATAATTAAAATAAAAAAGAAGTGTAAACGGTCATTATCTGATGAAGAAGATTATATAGAATCTGAATCTAATAGTTTAAAAAGAAAATTACGATGTATAGAACAAGACTTGGAAAATCATAAAAGAAAAAAATGCGGAGGTTCAGGTGTTGAATCACTTCGTGATAAATTATTATTGATGAATATTGATTTAGATACAAAATCTTTTATTGTTGAAAAATATGATTCTACTCAAAAATTAACAGGAAGTGATCATTCTAAATCTATGAATTGGTTGAGAACAGTTAGTAAAATTCCATATGGAAAATATAAAACGTTACCAGTGAGTAAAACTGATACACAAGAAACTATTAAAAACTTTTTTAATAACGTAAAACAAAAGTTGGATAAAAATATCTATGGTTTAGAAGATGTAAAACAAGAAATCTTGGAATTTGTAGCAAAAAAAATATCAAATCCAAATAGTCGAGGACATGTGTTAGCACTTTGTGGTAACGCCGGGGTTGGAAAATGTTTTCAAAAAGATACACCTATTTTAATGTTTAATGGAACTATCAAAATGGTACAAGATATTGTACCAGGTGAATTATTAATGGGTGATGATTCTACACCAAGAACTGTATTAACATTAGGTAATGGTAGAGATACTATGTATAAAATTACAAATGTTAAAGGTGAAAGTTATACAGTAAATTCTGAACATATTCTTTGTTTAAAATATTCAATTAACAAACATATTGTAAATGATAAAAAAGGAAAACGGTTTCGTGTTTTATGGTTCAACAATAAAACTGTTAAATTAAATCTTAAAGATTTCTATTATAAAAATGATAGTAGAATTGTTTTACAACAAGCACGAGAGTTTATGGAAACTATAAAAGAAGAAAAAATATGTGAAATATCTGTTAAAAAATATTTAAAACTATCAGATACAATTAAAAATCAATTAAAAGGTTATTCAGTTCCTGTTAATTTTGTTGAAAAAAAATTAGATTTTGATCCTTATATTATAGGTTTATGGTTAGGTGATGGTTCTCGTGATGGTACAGGAATATGCTGTCAAGATGCTACTATATTAAAATATTTATCAAGTAAATTACCACAATATGATTGTTATTTGCAATACAATGGTGACAAATACGATTATAGAATTAATGGATTAAAAAGTAATGGAAAGTTAGGTGGAAATAATAGAATGTTAAATACTTTAAAAAAATACGATTTAATTAAAAATAAGCATATCCCACATATTTATAAATGTAATTCTAGAGAAAATCGATTGAAACTATTAGCTGGATTGATTGACAGTGACGGAAGTCTTTTACATCATAAATCTGGTTATGAATTTTCTCAATCTTTAGAACACGAACAGATTATTGATGATGTTATTTATTTAGCACGGAGTTTAGGATTTGCTTGTTATAAAAAAAGAAAACATACCTCGTGGACATATAAAGGTATTAAAAAGATTGGGGAAGCGTGGAGAATTTGTATTAGTGGGGAAGGTATTGAAGAAATTCCAGTTCTTTGTCCAAGAAAAAAAGCAAATCCGAGAAAACAAAGAAAAGATGTTTTAGTATCTGGTATTCACGTTGAAGAATTACAAAAGGATGATTATTACGGTTTTATGATAGATGGAAATGAGAGATTTGTATTGGGGAATTTTATAGTAACTCACAATACGAAGATTATAAGATCTCTTGCTGATGCTTTAGAACTTCCTTTTAATCAAATTAACTTTGGTGGTTTAAATGATGCATCCGTTTTAACAGGTCATAGTGAAACTTATGTTGGATCTAAACCTGGTAAAATAGTTGAAATTTTTACAAATTCACAGTATATGAATCCTATTATTTACTTGGATGAAATTGATAAAATAAGTGAAAGTAAATCAGCTGAAATATTTGGAATTCTTACACATTTATTAGACGAAGAACAAAATTCAGCTTTTCAAGATAATTATTTATCTAATCTTAATATTGACTTGTCAAAAGTATTTTTTGTTTTGGCATTTAATGATATTACAAAAGTTGACAAAATTGTATCTGATAGAATGAAGATTATATACATTAATCCACCTACCTTAAATGAAAAATTAATTATTTGCCAAGACAAATTAATCCCTGAAATTTTGTCAAATGTCACATTAAAAAATAATATTGACATCCTTATCGATAAAGAAGTTATTGAATACGTTATCGTAAATAAAACACAAAAAGAAAGCGGAGTTAGACAACTTCGTAAAAATATAGAAAAAATTGTAAATAGACTAAACTATGACACATTAATCGGTAATTTTGAAAATTTAAAGACTGAAACACAATTTGATAAACAGGTAATTATTGTAACAAGAACTTATGTTGATCACGTTTTGAAATCACAAGATGATAACACAAGTTATTTAAATATGTATTTGTAAAAAATTTACAAATTAATTTTTATTTAATTTAAAAACAAAATTTGATCGAGGGGTTTCATAAGAATTACCACTGTTTTTAACAATCATCATATAAAATGCAATCATTAATAAAACTATACCTATATATGCATATCTTTGATCTTTTTGGAAAATTGAAAAAATATAATCAACCCATTTTATATCTTCTGGTTTATTAAAAAGATCGTCAAAAATTCCTATAAAACTAGATGATATATTTTTAGAAATATCTCGTAAATTTAAATTAGCTATACTATTTGTTTTATTTTTGTTATATGATTCTTCTATGATTTCATTGGCACGTTTATCTAATTGTTCTAGTTCGAATGTTTGTTGTTCATTAGATATAAAAGGATTCGTTGTAATTTGACTACGTTCCTGTTGTAAAATAGGAATTGGATTTGTTATATTAACAATTTCGTTTACAGACATATTATTATATATTAATAATAAAAATTTAATTAATATAAAAATTATTCATCTACATTATCATCAGTTTCGTTATCAGTTTCATCTTTTTTTGAGGTATGGTCAGTTTCATCTTTGTCAAAGGTCTGATCAATGTGATCCTGATCATCTCTTTGATTATCTTTTTTTGAGGTCTGGTAATGGTTACCAAAGGTATGATTTTGGTTAGTATGGTGTTGGTCAGTATGATACTGGTAAGATAATGATTCTGTATTCGATAAATTGTCACTTCTTATAAATTTTGGTTGTGTAGGTATTGGTAAAAAAGTTTCAAAATAATATAGTTTATTATAAATATCTTTTAATGTAGTATTAATTTTTAAAATGATAATATCAATTTGTGATACTATATTTGGATCATTTTGATATGTAAACTTTAAATTTTCTATTCCACAACGAGCAGCTTCCATTTCTGATAATATAAGACTAATATTTTCACAATTTTTTATATATTCATCGTTTTGATTAAAATTCTTATTCATATATTTTGAATTTAATATATAGTGTAATATATCAACGCATTCATTTATGACACTGTTTATTTCAAAGATTGCTTGTTTTCTCGAATCACTTGTTACAAAACGTTTTATAAATTGGTAAAATACATCGTTTTCCAAAGAAATAATACCATCACAGCTTCTAGCAATTCTACCATTTTTTTGTATTTTACTAATAATTTTTAGATTAATCAAGAGTTTATCAGGAATCATCTTTATTAATATTATATAAAGAAATTACTTTTAAAAAAATAACTAAACATAAAAAAATAGAAATGTCTTGTATTTTGTTTAAAGTAAAAATATATCTAGGAAAAATATTTCCTCTAGTTTAGTTCGAACTTCACCTTTAGCTAAGAAAATCCATATTCAAGACCAACTATTCGTGGTGAGCGGTATGCAGTTGGTTTTACGGATGATTATACGAGAGAATCTTTTGTATTGATTATTTAATTATTAAAATTGTATATAATAATTAAATTGTGATTTAACATTTAGTAGCACGTCTCCAAGCAGAATAGCATTTATCTATTGAACACTTTGGTGACCGCCTAAGAACACGAGAACGTCGTTTACGTTTAATACATTCTTTAACCTTTAATTGATCTTTAGACATACGTTTTGCTGACATACGTTTTGCTGACATACGTTTTGCTGACATACGTTTTGCTGACATACGTTTTATGGATTTACGTTTTATGGATTTACGTTTTATGGATTTACGTTTTATGGATTTACGTTTTGCTGACATACGTTTTGCGGATTTACGTTTTATGGATTTACGTTTTGTGGATCTACGTTTTGCGGATTTACGTTTTGCGGATTTACGTTTTGCGGATTTACGTTTTATGGATTTACGTTTTGTGGATCTACGTTTTATGGATTTACGTTTTGTGGATCTACGTTTTATGGATTTACGTTTTATGGATCTACGTTTTGTATTTTTCTTAACACTTGTGCTAAGCTTTTTGGTTAAAGGCATTTTAAATTAACGCAATAATTTTAATTTTTATAATTATAGTAGATATAGTGGATTTAATGTATTAGGGTGTCTTCTACAAAATTGTCTAAGCATTTTTTCAAATCATTTATGGTAATTGGTTTAGGTATATAATAATCAAATCCCATATCTAAATATTTCTGTTTATCTTCTCTTAGACAATATGCTGTAACTGCTACTATATATGGGTTTGGTTGGTTTATTTTTTTATAATGTTTATGTAATTCTTGTAAAACAACATCTCCATTCATAATAGGCATTCTTATATCTAATAGTATAACGTCGAAGTTATTATTTTTAGCGACGTCTAAACATTGTTGACCATTATCTACGACTTGAATATTATCATAACCTAATTTATTTAGAAAACTTATTACTACTTTCTGATTGATATATACATCTTCCGCTAACATAATACGTACGTTTGATTTTAATTCAATTAAATTGTTTTGATCTATATATTTGTCGATTGGTATAACTTTTTGATATTGGTCTTGATCTTTTTCGATATTTTTTATTTGACGTTTTTGTAGTAAATCTATACATATTTTTTTTAATTTTGATTCTTTAATAGGTTTTATGATATGAGTTTTAAAATGTTTAGATTTTGAAGTTAGTTTATCTCCTAAACTACTTACTGCTATTAAGGGTAAATCTTTATTGGAAAAATCTATTTGTTCTCTTAATTTATTTGCGAACGACTGTCCATCCATTTTAGGCATACATACATCAATTAAACCAATGTCAAATTTCATAAGTTTTGTAAAATAAAGTGCTTCCTCGCCATTGCTAAACACATATGGTTTCATACCCCATTTTGTAACCATAGCAGTCAAACTAATTCTATTATGAATATTATCGTCTACGATTAGAACATTTGCATTATGTAATACGATATCTGATATATTTTCAGTTTCGATAATTTTACATTCTAATGTTGGTATTATAAAAGAAAATTTAGATCCAATGTATACTTCACTTGAATCTAACCATATAAACCCACCCATTAATTCGACTAATTCTTTGCTTATTGCAAGACCTAAACCAGTACCTTGATATATTTTTGAAGTGACTTGATTATCAATTTGACTAAATGATTTAAATAATTTATGGTTATCACTTTTATCTATACCACATCCTGTGTCAATTATATCAAAGCGTAAATATATATTGTCTGAACAAAAATCTTCATAGTCAGATATGTTTTCAAATGGGTATTTTGGATTAGAAGATTGTGAATGTGTTTGTTTTAGATATTCATATTCGTCGTTTTCAATCTTTTTTATATTTAAGATTATATTACCTCGGTCTGTGAATTTTATCGAATTATTTAATAGATTCAATAAAACTTGTTTTAAACGATTTTGATCACCGTATATTTTTTCTGGTAATTTATTATCTATATCATATGTATATTCTAATGATTTTTCATATAATTTTGATAGAATAATATCATTTGCTGATTCCAAACATTCTCTTAAATTCATTGAACGCATATCTAATGAAATTTTCCCCACTTCTAATTTTGAATAATCTAAAATATCATTTATAATTGTCATTAGGTTATACGAGCATTCTTTTATCATTGAAATATAATCTTCTTGATCATTTGATAATTTCGTGTCTTCTAATAAAGTTAACATTCCTATAACACCATTCAATGGTGTCCTTATTTCGTGACTCATATTAGCTAAAAATATAGATTTATGATTATAAGCTTCTTCAGCTCGCAATGTTTGATTTCTTAACTGTATTTCTAAAAGTTTATTTTCATTCACATCCTGTAATGTGAATACATAAGAAATGGTACTATCATGTAAATAGATTACATTCCTTTTATTTATCATCCATCTATATTCGTTTGTTTTTTTATTGAGTATTCTAAATGTAGAATTACATTCTTGGTGAGTATTCCTAAATTGTAAACACATTTCTTTCTCTAATCGTCTATCATCTTTATGAATTGCATTTAAGTATATTTCAGATATATTTTCATCTTGTCTTAATATATCTAAACCTAGCAAATTTATAACAAAACGATTTGCGTAAATACAACGATGTTTATCGTTGAACCTTATAATTCCAACTGGTAAATTATCTAATAACAATGTAATGTCTTTGTCAATTGTATTTATAAAATTCATATTCCACACGTTTTATCACTTACATAATGTATATAAAATAAACGCAGGTAATGTCTATGATTTATGGTTTAATTTTTTTTATATATATTGTACAAACTATGTTTTTTGTACAATATTAATCGTGATCAATGTTCTGTATATTTTATAACTATTTTATAAACTATATATTTTTATAAACTATATATTTTTATAAAATTATTATATTTTGTTATATTATAAAAATGTCCACATTTGATTACAGTCACGAATTAGTTTTCAATACAGTATTTGATTCTAACGTTATAACCAATTCAGAAATACAAGATAAAAGCAGCGATTTTGTAAGCAAAGTTCAAGATGAATTTGAAAAAATAATTGTAATTTTAAATCTACATAACGGTATAAAAACCCTGTCAAGTTTTGTTGAATGGGACACCAAACGTTACAAGGTTACTATCCATAAATAATTATAAAATCTTACACAAAATTATTATACAAAAATCTAATCATATATATCTATATAACATATATATATCATTAACTATCATTAACTATCATTAACTATCATTAACTATCATTAACTATCATTAACTATCATTAACTATCATTAACTATCATTAACTATCATTAACTATCATTAACTATCATTAACTATATATTTACTTATACCTTTATAATTTACAAAAATATAAACAATAAATATAGTTATAATTACATCTGATGTAAAATTCTCGTGTGCGCTTATAACAAGTAAACCGTATACTACAATTATTAACCAAGATAGAAATTCATTAGATAACCCTATACTGTTGTATTTATTAGATAACAATACAACCAATGTTAACAATATAATATGTGCGTTTAAATCAAAATATTTTTTATTAGACTTTTCTTTGTATGTTAACGTGGATAATACATATCTTATAATAAAAAGAACAAAAGCATATTTTATGAAAAATATAAAAGTTTCAAAGGATGAATTGTAATAAAATAAATAAATAAATAAAATTAAAATTAATTCTTTTACAAATGGTATTTGTGTAGTATCTAAATAATTGTGTAAAGTGTCTTTTACTATAAAAGATTGGTCTTTTACCATAAAATCTTGGTCTTTTACCATAAAATCTTGATCTTTTACTATAAAAGATTGGTCTTTTACCATAAAATCTTGATCTTTTACCACGTCACTTGTATTCATTCGTTATATATTTGTTTTTGAAAATTTTATTTTATATATTATATATTATTATAGAAATATAGAAATGTATATTTTATTCCTATCTCGCATTTTACTTATAATAACCGCTTTAAATTATGTTTTGATAAAATTATTAAATACAAATCTTTTCTCATTCATTAAGAATTCCGATATACTCTTGTTTTTGCATTTAATAATGGCAATGGTTGTTATATATTATCTGTTTAATAGAGATTTTTATTTACCGTTTTTAGGAGAAACTGTTATACCTATAAAAAACACAAATGGTATATATGAAGCCAATGGTATATTAAATTTCAAAATACAGAATTTACCACCTAATAAAAGAATAATATATTGGGCTTCTAAATCATCCAATGAAGTAATTGAAAATCCTATTGAAGCATACAAAGGTTACACCAACAGTGGAATTACTAAAACGGATTCAAATGGTAATGCGTCGATTGAAATATCTTGTCCATCTGATTATTATGTAAAACGTTTTGGTATGGGTATGGGTATGGGTAAAAAAATCAGACAACATATCCATTATCGTATTGAATCGGATAAATTCCCTGGAATGTTTTCATCTGTTAAAACACGATATGTAAAATGTTAATTTTCTTGGGTGGTGTTCTAAATGTGGCGTTTATTCCGATTCTTAAAACTATTGAAAAAATTGAATTTAATTCAAAAACATAATAAAAATGCACTTTAGCAAATGAACACTACAGAACAAAAACAAATGAACACTGCAGAACTTGAAATGAAAAAATTGAATTTAATTCAAAAAAATAATATTATCGCAATGGATAATATTAACTCTAAACAAAATATCGAGTCTAAAAAAATTACAGAATTGACTGAAAAATTAGCAGAACTTAATGCTTTTATTGTAAAATACAATATCACTGAAGGAAATGTAATTAAAGAAAAAAATGAACTTGAACAACAATTTAATACTCTTAATGTAAATAATCAAAACAATTTAAACATGAAAGCATTTGCAAAAAAAATCATTGAAAAAGAACATAATATTAAAAAACATTTTAAAAAATTTATTGAAAGCGATAGCGTTAATGCTTTAATTCATAGTCCTACTCAAGTTGGTAAAACTGCAGCTACTAAAGAATTTATTGAATTCTGTTTAGATGAAAACTTACCTGTTATTGTTTCATGTGATAACAAATCTGATCAATTAGAGCAATTTTATAATAGAATCTTTAATGATTTTTGCAGTGATAATGTAACTTTAGTAAAAGCATGTAACCCTAAACTTGGTAAAATTATTACAGATTGTTTTAAAAATACTAAAAAAATTGTTATATTTTGCCTTGATAACGCATCGCAAATTAAAAAAGTAAGAGAACAAATTGGATTAATTACATTATTTGAAAATATTAAATTGAAAAAAATAGTTATTGCTCACGATGAAGGAGATGTTATTACTAAAGATTACGATATTGAAAATTTAAATGATGATCAAAGTGAAAGTCATAAAGAATGGTTAAAAATGACTCAATATTTTTCACAAGAGGAAATTGAATTAAAAAGAATATTTGTAACAGCTACACCAGAAAATGTAGTTTACAAATATAAAATCGAACACGTAATACGTTTAAGAGTTCCTAATAATTATATTGGGTATGATAAAATTAAATATAACGTTCTTGATGATCCAAAATATATTAAGAAAATTTTAATCGAAGAACAAAATAGAAGAATTTTAGAAAAAGAAAACGGAGTTATACTTTATTGCGTTGATAAAAAAATTGGAAATGGTCAAGATAAAACTTTTATCTCATTATGTAGTTATTTAGAATGTGTTGTAAATACTTATAACGGAAATGGTATTACTGCTCGTGTTAATAATGAAAAGTTCGAAGCACGTTTAGAAAAGTTTGTATCCTTAAATAACAAGGTTAAAAAGAACAAACGAATTGTTTACACTGATGAAAGTACAAATGAAACAAAGAATGTTTGGAATATTAAAGGAATGACAGTTAAAGATTTTTATCAAATTTGTAAAGAAGTAGGATCAGGTGTTATTGTAACAATTGGAATGGATCTTATGGCGCGGGGAATTTCATTTGTATCATCTGAAAAAGCAATTGATACTGTTGCAGCAACTACTATGATCTATAAACCAGGTACAACTATGCATGCAGTTGGCTTGTGCCAAACAATTGGAAGAATTACAGGAACAGCAAGACCAGATTTACAAAGAAGATTATATGCATCAAAAAGTGTAATTGAAAATTACATTAATTACAATGGAAATCAAATGCAATATTTAAAAGAAATTAGTAGAAATGACAATGTTGTATCAAGTGAAATTATGAAAACTATTGAATTAAACAAGAGATTGACAAGACCGATGGATAGAAAGAAACTAGGATTAAAACCAATGTATAAAAGCGAATCAGAAAGTGAAAGTGAAATCGAAGGTGAAATCGAAGGTGAAATTGAAGGTGAAATCGATGGTGTGGATTTGAAGAAATTAAACAAGTTGTTAAATGACAATTCATTAGTTGGAAAGATGGTTAGATACTTATATGATCAAGAAACACCGATCTCTTTAGAAGAGCTCAAGGATGGAATCGAATATAAAAAGACACATGAAGAATTAAAACATAATGTAGATACAGGAAGAGGACAAAAATGTATATATGGAAAATTATGGATTGCGTCTAATAATAATACAAAAATTAAATTGAATGAAAAAATCAGAAATTATATTAAAACACTGTAAATTATAAAAAAACTATAAAAAACAAAAAAGCCCCAATCTTAAACTTTTTAAATTTAAGATTTTGGGCTTTTTTGATGTAAAAATATATTCTTTTTATTAATATTTTTTTTTTTTAAAATGTAATATTAGATAGTTTTAATGAAAACTTTTATAAATTGGTCGGGTAATAAATCTAAGCATCTTAATAAAATTATTAAATATATACCTGATTTCTCTGGTACGTATATCGAACCATTTGTCGGTAGTGGTGCTATGTTGTTAAAATTACAACCTGAAAAATGGATAATAAATGATCTTAATAAAGACTTAATAACTATTTGGAATAATATTAAAATTAAACATGATGGAATTATAGAAATATTTAAAGAATTTAGTAAACATTTTAAACATTTATCTAAAGAAAATAAACTAAAATACTGTAGAGAAATAACTGGTAAAATCGAATATTTACCTTATGATATAAAACGATCAAGTATATATATGTTAATGAAGTTTTGCGCGTATATGGGTAATATATTAATTAATAATAAAATCAAATTTCCTAGTTTAAACATGCGGGTTTTAGATAATAAATATTATTTCTTAGAACAATATTATTTCCAAAATTTAAATAATGTGAGTAAGTTTTTAAATACTTCAAAAGGTAAAATTTATAATAAAGATTATACTATAGTTTTAGATAAAGCTAAAAGTGGAGATTTTGTTTTTTTAGACCCACCTTATATTGAAAGTCATAATTACCAATTCAACTATAATAAAGGTGAAGAATTAGATGAAAAGTTTTTAAAAAATCTTTATAAACAAGTTAAAAAATTAGATAAAAGAGATGTGAAATGGTTAATGACACAAGCAGATACAAAACAAATCAAGGAAATGTTTAAAGAATACACAATTAAAAAATTTAAAGTATACCGTATGGCTTCGAAAAGTTATGTAAATGAATTAGTTATTATGAATTATAACTAAAACACACAAAATATATAACTTGAATTTTACAAGTTAGTAATTAGATATATTTTTTTAATTAATGCTTTTAAACATTTGATTATTACTAAAATTTAAAACTGCTAGATAATTTAGAACCAATAGATGAAACATTTTTAGATAAATCTTGTTCTAACGTTTTTGTGTCGAGGTTTACATCTATTTTCTTTCCTATATCTTGTGTTAATGACTTAGCAGCTTTATAAGCAGTTTCTGATACATCTGCTAACAATTTTTTTAATTTGTCTTGAGATTTTTGTATAATCATTCTTTGATTTGTAACTTTTGTTTTTATTTTTTCTTGTTCTGTCTTATCATTTGTATTAGATAATAATGTTTTAAGATCTTCTAATATTTTTTTTTCTTTAGCAGCACTTCCTTCAGATGATTCTATCGCACCACCGTACATATTCAATAATATACCCATACCTCTCATATTATATTTTGGTTTAGTAGAACTCTTTTTAACAGATCTCTTTTTAATAGAACTCTTTTTAACAGGACTCTCAGATCTCTTTTTAATAGAACTCTTTTTAACAGGACTCTCAGATCTCTTTTTAATAGAACTCTTTTTAACAGGACTCTCAGATCTCTTTTTAATAGAACTCTTAACAACAGATATCCTTTTAGCAGCAGATCTCTTTTTAGTAGCAGATCTCTTTTTAGTAGCAGATCTCTTTTTAGTAGCAGATCTCTTTTTAGTAACAGATCTCTTTTTAGCAGCAGAGTGCTTTTTGCGAGTATTATAACCTGTTAAATTTCTCATTTTATAATATATAATAATATAATAAAATAAATATATAATTAATTCACACTACCATTTTGGTTTTTTAGGTGTAATTTAATTACTTTTGCATTTGTGCTTCAAGTTGTGTTTTAAATTTTGATTTCATATCTTGTGTGATTTGCATATCTTTGCCACTTGTATTAAATGGGTCCATTAAATGCAATGTATTTAATATAGTGTAATAATTATAAAAATCACCTTGTATAGATGGTCTTACATTTAAATCGTTTGACGATTGTAATATATTAATAGATTGAATATCTATATCTTCACTAGGATTGTTTATAAATGAGTAATCATTACCTATTATATAATTTGATATGTTATATAAAATACAATTAACTTCTAAATAAAAAGTTGTTTTAAATTTTTCATTGATAATATCAGTATTAAATATAAAATATCGATTATTATCTTTATCATACCATCGTATATTATACATATCCTTGATAATCTTGGAGTTTGAATATTCTGTGGTATCCAAGGTTTTATTTAAATGTTGTTTTAATTTTTCTTTAAATTGGAATTTTAACGGGAATTCTGTATAATATGGTAATTCTTGAACAATATCTTCTTGTTTTTTAATTTGAACAATTTCCTTATTTGTTTTTTTAAATATGTCTGTTATTTTTATTTTATCTTGGTCGGAAGTACTATCGTCGGTAATAGGTAATGTTTCATTGTAAGAATTTATTGTAAAATGTTCTGTATTAGAAAATAAAAGTGTAATTATAATAAGAGTTGCAAGTAAAAGATATACTATCATTATAATTATAAAACAAAAAAATTAAATACATTAATTTGGTTATAAATTACCTCTTTCTGCCAACATTTGATGATATTTTGAATCCAGGTCCTTTTGTTTTTCTGAAACATTAGATTTACCATTGTTTCCAAAAGTTTGTTGTTGGAAATTTGGTTGAGAATTTTGTTTTTGGAAATTTGGTTGAGAATTTTGTTGTTGGAAATTCGGTTGAGAATTTTGTTGTTGGAAATTTGGTTGTTTTGTTGTATTTTTATTAGATTTTGTATTGTAATGTACGTTATCAAAACTTTCTCTTTCTTGGTATTTCTTTTCAAAATCTCCTTTTGAAACACTTGCTGTTTCAGGTGGTGTCTCTATTCTATCATCTTGTTTTCCTATGAATTTAAAAGTTTGTTCTTTAGCATCGTATAAATCAGTAGATCCGTATGTGGAATATGAATCGGAAAATGATCCCATTTCTATAGAATTAAAGCCTTTGATCTCATCTTCACCTTTTTGTGATTGTATTTGTTCTTCTAGCCAATCAAATGCATTAGCTCCAGCTAATACGTATTCTGGACCAGGTGTTATTATAGTTGGTACTTCTACGATTTTTATATTTAATTCCCTTTGGATATTATAAAAAACATCTGGTCTTTTTTTTGTAGATATATCAGTATCTATATTGATACGAACAAAAACGTTGTATAATTCTGGTGTTTTCATTAATGTATTTAAAAGGTTAGTAGAATGTATGCAATAATCACTGTAAAATAATATGGGTTTGTCAAACATATTTTTTATTTAATTATATAATTTATTTTATTTTTGCTTACTTTACGAAGATCCTTAACTCGCTTATTTTACTGTATTACTGCTTTTTGTTTGATTATAAAATAAAATATCTTAATAATAATTAAGAATGTCTGATATACGTTTAAAAAAAATAACAGTTGAACCATCACAATCACCTTTGATTATACAAAATGGGGATGTGTTAATAAAAAGTTCAACTCCTAGTTCTAGTACATTAGATGGTGCACTTGTTGTTAACGGTGGTTTGAGTATAAATAATACACAAAATTCTCTTAGTTCTACAAGTGGAGGGGCTTTAACTATAGGTGGTGGGGTTGGTGTTATGAAAACAATGTATATAGGTAATAATTTACTATTAGAAAGTTCAAGTGGGGTTTTTGATATACGAGGTTTATCAGAATCACGTTTTTTTGTAGATACAATAACAAATAAAAAATTTTATGTAGCACCAGATGGTGTAAATAAACGTTTTGAACTGACAGATACACAATTGCAAATTAATGTTACTCAAGTTAGTAGTAGTAGTACAGATGGTGCTTTAGTTATAAATGGTGGTATAAGTATATCTTGTACACAAGATTCTTCAAATGGATCAAATGGTGGTGCATTAACAATAGCTGGTGGTGTATCTATAGGTAAAACTTTAAATGTTGTAAAAAATGCTGTAATAGGTGAATCTGGTTCTAATAATAATGCATTAAAAATCAGATATACAGGAGTAAATCAAATATTATTAGAAGATACAAATTCTAATGCTGCTTCTATTAATATGTTTGGAGAAGATCTTATTATAGGTAATAATAAAGATGTGTATTTAGAGACATCTACTGGAAATATTAATATGATAAATGATAATCAATCTATATTCACTGTATATAATAATGGTACGGAATTTTTTGAAACAGTATATATATCACAAAGTACAGATTCATTAAATAGTTCATCTGGTTGTTTTTTGATAGATGGAGGTCAAAGTATTAGAAATACAACAGATGCAATTAGTTTTACATCAGGAGGATCTTTTACAACATTAGGTGGTATGGGAGTATCTAAGAAACTATATGTAGGTGATTGTATAGGTATTGATTTACAAAACAATCAAAAAAGCAAATTAGTTTTATGGGGAACGGATAATGATTTGTCTAAAGAACACGAATTTTCTGGTTTTGGTATAATAAGTTCTGGTTCTCTAGTTTATCAACTAAAAGATGCATCTAGTAATCATGTTTTTTACAGTGGATTAAATAGTACAAGTAGTGACGAAATATTTAAAATTTGTGGAAATCGTGATATTATATTTTCAGGACAAAATCAAAAGTACCTAGTTCGTGGAGGTGGTTTATCAAACGATTCATTGTCATTCGAATCAATGGCAGCATCCTCTAATATTTGTTTTTTTTCTGCAAATGGATTGAATTCGGATAATAATGATATTTGTATTTTTGCAAAAGCGACATCGAGTGATGTTAGTAATAGTGAATATTTACGAATAGGTTGGGATACTACTGATTATGTCATATCTTCGAATAAAATTGGTACAGGTGTTGTTCACAATATAAAAATGGAATGTGGTATTTTTGATCAATTTGTATTGAAAAAAGATGGTACAATATCAATATCTTCAACTTCTGTGTCTAGTTGCTCTTCAATTGGTGCTTTAGTTCTTACAAATGGTGGTTTTAGTATTAATTGTACAGAAAATGCTTCAAGTTCTAGTGTTGGAGGTGCAATTACCGTAGATGGTGGTGCAAGTATAGCAAAGGATGTATATATTGGTGGTTTATTAGATTTAAATAATGTGCAATTTCAGTCTAATGTTACACAGAATAGTTATTCGAGTCTTGTAATAACAAGTTCTAATAATAAATATCCAAGTGCATTTTTACAAGGTCATTCTTCTATAAATTCATCTAGTTATCCAGTTGAAATGAGATTATATAACTTAGGTAACAGTGATAGTATTAATACAGAAGGGTTGCAAATAAAAACAAATGATGATTTGTCAGGATATAACATAAGTACATTTTATAAAGGATCGGGTGATAACAAGACAATCTCTTTATATACGAAAACAAATGAAGATCAAATATTTTTGGATGTATCAGGACACGTAGGTATAAATACTAGTACTCCGATGTATCTTTTGGATGTTAATGGTAATATGCGCGTTAGTGATAGCATTTATTTCACGAATACAGTTAGTAGTTTTAATGCTAGTACAGCAAGTTTTATTGTAGATGGTGGGGTTAATATAATGTGTAGTACAGAGGCGGAATCAATTACTCGTGGAGGTGCTTTAACTGTAGCTGGTGGTATTTCTGTAATAAAAAATATGGTTGTAGGAGGAATTACTAATTTTTTGAATACCACACCTTCTACATCATCTCTTGAAGGTGCGGTTGTAATAAATGGTGGGTTATCTATTAAAAGTGGTGAAAATTCTGTAAATGCGTTAAATGGTGGTGGTTTAACAGTAGCTGGTGGTGGTGCTATATCAGGTGATTTGTATGTAGGGGGTTCTATTAACGGTAGTGGAAGTAGTTCGAGTACATATGCATATTTAACATTAACTGCGACTGATGAATCTGTAAATTTATCTACGGGAACATTATTATGTTTGGGTGGTTTAACACTTCAAGCCGAAGCAAATGCTATTAATATATCAAATGGTGGTAGTATTTTAACACCTGGTGGTGCAAGTATTGGTAAAGATGTTTATATAGGGGGTAATGTGACATATACAAATGGTATAACTAATTATTATACAGAAGATACAAATGTTATCAATTTCTATGATTCTTTTAATATAAAACGTTTTTCTATAGATAGAAATCAATCTAGTCAAGCATTGTCAATATCTAGATATAATTCACTTGGAGTTGAAATTGAAAAACCATTTGAAATATTTAATTCTGATGGTAAAACAATTTTTAATAATACGATTTCAAGTACTGACAAAGACACTGCGTCAGTTATATATAAGGGTGGTGTATCAATATCAAATTCTAATAATTCTTCTTCATTGTATAATGGTGGTGGATTAACAGTTGCCGGTGGTGCAAGTATTCTTAAAGATACTTATATTGGTGGTAGTGTAGTTATTTATTCTACAAAACAAAGTAATGATGTAAGTAGTGGTGCATTAATTGTTTCAGGTGGATTAGGTATATCTGGTAATATGAATGTATTAGGAAATGCATTAGTAGTTGGTAATTTAACTGTTCGAGGTCAAACAACAACTGTCGATACTACTAATACAACATTAAAAGACAATGTATTTTTATTAAATTCCGGTCCCACGGGTTCCAGTGATTCAGGTATTATGATAAAAAGATATCAAGATGACAATGATACTGGATCTGGTGACGTGATTGCAGATTTGTATCCACCAGAAAGTTATACATTACCTGATCAAACTGGTATGAGTTTATCTCAAATTAAATTGGGTGTAGATGCAAATGGATTAAATGATTATTATAATGGATGGTGGTTAAAAATATCATCAGGATTTAGTAATAATCAAACGAGGAAAATAACGAGTTATGATAGTAATACTAAAATTGCAACATTATCATCACCGTTAACTACACAAAATCCATCTGTTGGTGAGTTAGTTCGTTTGTATAATAAACCATATGTAGGTATAATTTACAATGAAACACAAGATAGATTTGAATTTGGATCAACAATTCAAGACCCTAATCAAACAAGTATTTTGTTTACAGATAGAATACCGATTTGTTTTTCATCTGCTACAAGTGTTTCCACAAATGTATCTAGTAGTGTATCAACTGGTGGATTAATAATGTCTGGTGGTATAGGTATATTAAATACTCAAGATGCAGAATCAGTCACATCAGGTGGTACGATTACTACATTAGGTGGTGCTAGTGTTGGTAAACGAATGTATGTAGGAACACAATTGTATGTAAATGGAGTAAATATGACACCTAGTCCTTATGATGTATTTTCTATAAGAACATTTAATGCAGGTAATAATGTCACCAGTTTTACTAATATAACAGACATTAGTTTTAATTCTAATGTATTGGGTGTAGATATCTATTTATCAGCTGTATTGAGTGCTACAACTAATTTATATGTAAATTTTCATATAAGAGGAGTTAATAAGGCAAGTTCTTGGGAAATAGTAAAAACATATGTTGGAGATGATACTGGTATACAATTTGATATAACACCATTAGGTCAATTGCGATATACAACACCAAATTATAGCGGTTTCGTATCTCTTTTGTTTAAATGGAGAGCATTAGTTACATAAACCAAGCAACGAATGTAAAGTGGCGAATGTAAAGTGGACCAAGCAACGAATGTAAAGTGGATAAAAAATTAAAATTTATTTAAAGTAATCAATATTTAAATAAGTTAATATATGCTAAAATGGATAAAGAGAGAGAAAAAGGATAATAATATTTTCAAAGATATTTCTGAAAAAAGAGATAGTGAATGTACAATGTTATCAAATTTATGTTTTCAGAAATGTAATTATATGAAAGATTGTAATAACAATTTGATAAAACGATGTAGTGAAGAAGTTTTACGGTGGGAAATGGTTGTCTATTTGTATTTGATAGATAAAAAAATAACACCATTTATAGATGTAAAAGAACAAGGTATTATAAAATACGAAACATTTGACAAAATATCGATATATGAATATTTAAAAATTCATGTTAAAAAGAATTTTTGTTTAAAATATTTATTAAATGAGTTGTTTGGTTTTATTTGTAAATTTAGAGAATATAATTTTTTACACGGTAATTTGCACATTCATAATATATTTATCAACAAAGATAATTTTACAAGCAAAGGTGAATTTTACGTGATAGATTACAGTAATTCATTTTTAATGGATAAAAATATTACAAGTAAATTGCCTCAATATCAAAGGTCATCTTATTTACAAGAAACAGATGTGAAGATACAATCTATATTTTTTGAATATTGGGATTTTTTCACATTATATATATCATTATTACCACATCTTCAATATAAAGATAAACATCGATATTTAAATGATTTAATTAAAACATATATAAAAGAGGATATTTTGAATAGGTTTTTATCAGAATATGAAAAATATAAAGAAACTAATATTCTAGTATATCATTTAGATAACCCTACATTTGTAAATGGATGATATTATATATAAAAAGGTATTTGTTTATTTCCTTGATGTAAAATAATAGGATGATTTTTTGAAGATTCGTATGGTTTTGTTGTATTATAAGAAATAAAACGTGTGTTTGTGTTAATACCCTGAAGTTTCATATTATCTTGGTAACTTGTATAAATAGAATCAGTGATTCTTGAAATTAAAACAGAATATCTATCAACTGAATCAGAAAGATATTTGTACATGACTGATATTTTAGGAATAGTGTAAATAAAATCATGTAAATTATTTATTGTATTTGATCTGAGTAACAACGCAGTTTCAAATAATTCAGATGTATTTTCAGGGTATCGTTTATTTGATTCATAAAACATATCTATATCTTTTTTGATACGAAGTATATTATTAGTACCCTTTAGTAAAAGATAGAAAATATCTGGGTTATAATCAGCTAATTTTATAATAGAGTATAAGAAATGAATTAAATTAGCATCGATATATAAAGAATCCAAATCATTTTTCTTGTATAAATTTTGTATATCACTTTGTTTTAAAGAAAGTTCTTTATTATTTTGAGACATCTTTATTTTATTACGAACATGATCGTATACTTTTGATTGTAGACTTTGTAATTTAACCATAGTAACACTATTAAAATCATTTGTTTTATTGTTTTGAATAGATACGTATGTATTAGCTATATAAATGGCAAATACTATTAGAATTATAACAAACCCATAATTATTGTTAAAGAAATTGGTAAAAAAAATGATAACTACAATAAAAATTACAAGTGTATTAAACTGTAAGTTTTTAGAAAAAGATCCATGTTCTTGTGTGAATAAATCTTTAATTTCTGTAAACATCTTATAATGTACTTGTAAAAAAGTTTTAATAAAAAAAATGAGTTAAATATATATAAAATTAACCGAGATTCTTTTTGAAAAAGTACAACAACATTATAACATTCAAAAAGAAACAATTGAATTTAAATATATATTGTATTTTTAAGTAAAATATATATTATACTAAAATGTCATTTGAAAATAACAATAAAATTTGCAATGATTTTATGCACAATAATTGTAAAAGAATAGAATGTAAATTTATTCATAGAATAGATTTATGTTTTCGATATTGGAACAGAGGTTCTTGTAAATATGGTGATAATTGTCGTAAAAAACACGATGTGTCAAGAATAAAAAACAAGACAGATACAACAAAAGCGACAAACAAGATAGATACAACAAACAAGACAAATACAACAAACAAGACAGATACAACAAACAAGACAAATACAACAAACAAGACAGATACAACAAAAGCGACAAACAAGACAGATACGACTAAAGCGACAAACAAGACAGATACAACAAAAGCGACAAACAAGGCTGATACACAAGAGAATAAAACTACGGTTACGTTAATGAAAAAGAATAGACGAAAGGTAAAAAATACAGAATGTTTTAATCCAATGGTGGATCCAGTGGATCTTAGGGTAGTGTATGATTTAGGTAAGGATAATTTATCTATTTCAGTGACGTCTAGGGACGTTGTGATAGTTCCCAATTTATTTAGTGATTTCCCTGTTGGTGATATTTATAATAGATTAGTTAGTGAAATTAATGAATGTGGTATTCCAGAGAATCAACTTTTAAAATTATGGCACGGTGATACTCATTTGATAGCTGATGATCATTTAAAATGGAAATCGAAAAGTCCTACGTTTAATATGGTAATTGAAAGAATTAAAAATTATTTCAAGATGGATATTAAGGCAACTAGGTTTAATTTATACAAGGATACAAATCAGTGGAAACCGTTTCATCACGATGCAGCTGCAGTTAAAAAGGATAAAATGAATACTCAAAATTTTACTGTTGGAGTAAGTTTTGGTGTTACAAGAGAAGCTGCTTTTGAACATTCAGTTAAAAGAACAACTGTAAGCATTCCTCAACCTGACGGGTGTATTTATGCTTTTTCAAAGGATACAAATATAATTTGGAAGCACGGTATTTTACAAGATACTCCAATAAGAAATCATGGAAGGATTTCAGTAATTGCGTGGGGGTGGATTGATGATCAAATTAATTTGTAAACAAATGATCTTTTTATTTAATTATTTTTAGACAAATACTCTATTTAAAAATAAATGTAATTATAATTTAATACCATGTTATTTAGATCACTTTCACTTTTTATTTTTGGACTTGTTTCGGCAAAGCGTTATATTTTGACTCCAAAAGAAGAATTTAATAATTTTGAGGTTCATAAAATTTCAGGAGAACACGAATTAAAAGTGTTTGCTGAATTTACAGAATCAGAATATTTACCATTTTATATAACATCACGTGAAAATTTGGTTAAATATAGATCAACATTATCACAATTTTTTGATATTGAAGAAGACCAAAAATTTACATTACCTAAGCCTATTGTTGGGGAGCAAAATGTGGAGCAAAATGTGTTTTATGTTCAAAAGCCAGGCGAACATGAATTTGAAATGAAATCAAGTATGCCATGGCATTTAGACCGTGTTGTTAAGCGTGAGTTACCTCTTGACAATATTTTTGAGTACAATGAATCCGGAAGTTGTCATAAGAATAAAGATGTTGATATTCATACATATATTGTCGATACTGGTATTGATGTAAAACATCCAGAATTTGAGGGACGTGCAACTTGGTTGGCCAACTTTGCAGGAGACAATAAGAATACTGATTGTAATAGTCATGGTACTCATTGTGCTGGATTAGTTGGAAGCAAGAGTTATGGTGTTTGTAAAGATGCAAAGTTATTTGCAGTAAAGGTATTAAACTGCGAGGGGTCTGGTAGTTATTCTGGAATTCTGAGTGGTTTAGAGTTTGTACATAAGCGTCATCAAGAGCAGCTTAAAAGTAACCCTAACGTAAAGAGTGTTATTAGTATGTCACTCGGAGGTGGATTTTCTCGTGCAATCAATAGAGCAATTGAAGCTCTTGTAAAGAGTAATTCTATGTATGTTGTTGTTGCTGCTGGTAATGAAGATTCTGATGCTTGTCAAACTAGTCCAGCTAGTGCTCGTGGTATTTTAACTATTATGGCATCTGACAAGTATGATAATCGTGCATATTTTTCAAATTATGGAACATGTGCTGATTTGTATTCACCTGGAGTAGATATTCTAAGTACGATTCCTGATGGTAAAACTGCAGTTTATAGTGGAACAAGTATGGCATGTCCAAATTTAGTAGGTGTGCTTAATCATTATTTGGACCAATTTCCATCATTAAATATGCAGGAAGTTAAAAATAAGATGATAAGTGATGCTACCAAAAATCATATGGTAGGAAATCCAAAGAAGACTAATAATTTACTTGTTTATCTTCATCGTGAAGACTAATAATCTATAAATTATCTTAAAAAATTCTTATTACATTTGATAAGAATTTTTGATTTAATAGTTGTAAATTTGTATAATGTCTACAAAAATACCATTTCTGGTAAGAAAAAGTCTACAGTTTCTGATTTGATTTATTTAGAAAGAGTATAATGGTAATGGTAATTTATTCAATCATCGTATACATCATAAGAATAGTTTATAAAGTCATCTAATTTGTTATTCAGAGCAATATTACTTTGAATAATTCTATCATTCTTATTATGAACATTTTCTTCTAAATCTTCAATAGATTGTTGTAAAACGATAACTGTTTTTTCTAAATTTTCTATTTTTTTGACAAGATATTCTATTTTTTGATCTTGATCTACTTTATGTTTATTGTATAATTTATATAGAAATGCAAATAAAGCTGTTGTAAATGTATTTATAACAGTGATAGTAATTAGTGGTCTAGACATAAATAACACCTTTTTATTATATAAAATAGAAAATAAAAATTGAAAATGATGTATGAAATTTAAAAATAAAATATTTTAATTAAAACAAAACAATACGAAATGGTTAAAACGTTTTTATTAAAGATTGAAGATGACAATAACGACGAATTGTACAAGAATCACAATACTTATCATAAAGGTGATGCTGGTTTAGATTTATTTATTACTGAAGATCATACGATTCATCCTAATGAAACAGTTTTGGTTGATATGGGTATAAGATGTCAAAGTCGTTCAATTGATCCATGTGTTTGGAATTGGTTACGTGGAAATTTTTATAAATATCATAGTTATCTATTATTACCTAGATCAAGTATTTCAAAAACACCACTTATTATGAAAAATTCAATTGGTTTGATTGATGCTGGCTACCTTGGAAATATCAAGGCACCTTTTTACAATACATCATCTAAACCTTTTAAAATTAGACGTGGTGAAAGATATGTTCAATTAGTAAATAGTAATTTGTCACCAGTTTCTATGGAAATTGTAAATGAACATCGTAATACTACTCGTGGTATTGGTGGTTTTGGTAGTACTGGTGTATAATTTAATAAATTAGTAAAATATCATTTGTGTAGTAAATTAGTAAATTAGTAAATTAGTAAAATATCATTAATATAGTAATATTAATAATATCATTCGTGTAATGTAATAAAAAAATGAAAAAAATTAGTTTCGATGGAAATTTAAATTAATATGGATCATCATATTTGTGTTATTGGTGTTGGATTTGTTGGAGAACATTTGTTATCTAATTTTAGTAGAAATTACGATGTTGTTGGAGTTGATTTATCTGTATCAAGAGCTCGTTTATTATCAGTAAAGTATCCAGATAATCATTTTCAAAGTCATTTTGAAGATTTGGATGATAGAAATGTGTTTTTAATATCTGTTCCGACTTTGGTTAAGGATAATGACATTGATATGTCATCTATTTATTCTGTGAAAAAATCTTTAGAAAAGATTGTAAAACCTGGTTCCTTAGTTATGATAGAAAGTTCTGTTTATGTTGGAGCAACGAGAGAAATATTTTCTGATTTCTTGGAGCGAGGTATTCGTGTAGGATTTTCCCCAGAAAGAGTAGATCCTGGTAGAGTTGAACCACCTATGGAAATGATTCCAAAAGTTATTTCTGGATTGGATAAGCAGAGTTTAGATATGTGTACAGATGTATATTCCAAGGTTTTTGATAAAATTGTTCCAGTAAGTTCATGTGAATGTGCCGAAATGTGTAAATTATATGAAAATTGTTTTAGAATGGTTAACATTGCGTATGCGAATGAAATATCTGATATGTGTGAAAATATTGGAATCAATACATACGAAATGATTAATGCATCAAGTACAAAACCATTTGGATTTATGCCATTTTATCCAGGTTTAGGAGTTGGGGGTCATTGTATTCCTGTAAATCCATATTATTTGTTTCGGTCAGGTGAACTTCCAGTTTTAAAATATGCTACTTCATTGATGGAATCAAGACCGAAACAAAAAGCGAATGAAATAGTAACAAAATACAATCCAGAAAATATTTTATTAGTGGGTATTGGGTTTAAAAAAGGAGAAAGTCTTACAACTAATTCACCAGGTTATGCTCTTTTTAAAGAACTAGTCGAACTCCAAAAAAATGTTACAGTATATGATCGTATTGTCCAAGATAATTATATGAAACGTGATGTTAATTTTTTATCGAAATTTAATTTGGAAAACTTAAAAGACAAGTTTGATTTAATAGTTGTGAATATTAAAATGGATCATCAAGATCAATTTACACTTGGATGCTTTGAAAAAATGGGTGGGAGAGTTCATATTTGTTAAATAAAAGTAATTAAATGTGTTAAAAAAAAATAATTATATAAAATTTTATATAATTATGCTAAAACTAATAGACTGCAAATTGAATGTTGTATGCCAAGATCAAATTTTTTTAATTGTTATCAAATTTTTTTAATCAACACATCTCGTCGCTTACCATTTTATACAAAAAACTAAAAGTTCTTATAAAAAATAATCAATTGTCTTTCTTTAAATACGTATTAGAATTTAAAAATAAAATTAAAAAAAATTGAATTTAAATACATTTTTAAATAATTCAATTATGGAGTCTAATCAAGTAGCTGCCTTATCAATCGGTTTATCTATTTTATTTGTAACTGGTGTTTTTGTTTTATTGAGTGGTTATTATAAAAACAGAACATTTTTTGATAGTGATACGGTATTTTATATGAAAAAATGGACATATATTTTCTTTTTGGTTTCTTTAAACGTTGTTGGTTGTGTTTTTGTGTATTATTTTAAAAGTCTAAATGTTTTAGTATATGTTATTTTGGCATTGAAATCAAAAGATTTAGTAACAAGTGTTGTGTTTGTATTTAATATGATATACAAACATTTGTTTACTAATTTGGAAATCCCACAGTTGACAGTTACAGATGAAATTAAAAGAATTGTTGCACTTGTTCCTGTTTACAATGAAACAATTGAGCAATTGACTAAAACAGTTGATTCTATTTTGAATAGTAATGTTACAACAAATTCTATTATACCGTGTATAGTAGTTGATGGTCTAGAAAACAATTATTTAGAAATATTTGATGAAATAATAGTTACAAAACATAATTTATATTACAATAATTGGTTAGGGTCTGATGTTTCTACAAATGTATTTTATGGTAAAAGACGTGATTTTAATGTAATGATGATTCAAAAAGTTACAAGAGTTGGTAAAAAGGATACTATTATTTTAGTTAATCATATTTTTAACAGAGAAAGAGCTAATATTAATAGTTTGAACAGAAATTTTAGACAAGACGTCAATCAAGATATTTTGAATATTTTTGGAATTCCGGGTTTTGATTATTTATTTTCAACAGATGCAGATACAACTATTGATCGTAATACAATTAATTGTTTAGCTGATTCTATAAAAACTAAAAGTGCAATAGCTGTATGCGGTGTTGTAAATGTAGACAAATCATCAGGAAATTGGTTTTGGAATAATTTACAAAATTATCAATATTTATATGGCCAATATACAAGACGTACTACAGAAGATCTTTTTGGTCAAGTGTTATGTTTACCAGGATGCATTTCGATGTTTCGTTTGTGTAATAGATCATCATATGCTCAAAAATATTATTCTGAAATTCCAGAAAAATCAGATCTTGTAGGTTCAAGTGTACAATATGTAGGTACTGATAGAAGATATACTAGTAATTTGATTTACACCACAGATGCTACAATTACAATGGATACACGTTGTCATGCATATACTGTACCTCCACAAACTTTAAAAAGTTATATTTCACAAAGAAGAAGATGGTCTCAAAATACTTATTTTAATACTATGATTAACATTATTGCTCCAAACGTTAATTTTGTATTACGAGTTTTTTGTTTAATTGATTATCTACGTTTATCACTAGTATATTTCCGATTGTTTAATACTCTGTTTTTCATATACGTTTTAGCATCAGAATTCAATCCTGTAAATCTAATTAACTTACTACCATATATTGTAGTATTAGTTTATCCAACTGTAGTATTCTTTGTTTATAGTATTTTTAATAACCATTTACGTAAAGAATGGTTTAATATGGCATTGTTCTATGTAGTAAACAAAGTATTTGTAATGATTACAAATATTGTTATCTTTACAGTTATGCTTTGGAATATTGGTTGTGATTCTTGGTCAGCTCCATCTCTTACCCCTCTTGAAGAAATTGTTGTTTAAACGAGTTAAAATCAAAAAAAAGTTAAAAAAGTTAAAGTAATACATATCATATCATTTGCAATTGTAACATATTCATTTATAACTATATAAATGAGTACGAATTTAAATAAACCATATTTTTTATAACCACGTTTTTATATTTTTTATAACCACATTTTTATATTTTTTTTATAAATAATTATCCATTTTTAGTGATTTTTATATTTTTGAAAAAACTCCAAGTGTCATTTGGTGTAACTGCTTTAGGAGAACTTCCTCCAAAAAATGTTTCAAATATAATAGTTTTAATTCTACTGGTTGTGTCAGTTGTCCAAACCAAGTCATTTATTTGTTTTGTAACGTTATTTATAGTTAACATTAATAAGCCATCTGTGTTTGGATAATTTTTATTATTAAATGTATTCAATCTTATTCTAAGTGAAACGTTATTCCATATTTCTTTTTTAAAATTTAGTTGTCCTCTCCAGATAGAGTCTCCGTATAAGTGATTTTGTATTGAATTATTATAATATGTTTCGCTTTGGTTTATTGTTTTAGGCAAATAAACATATGCTTCGGCATTAAAATCTGCTCTCCAAGCAATTCTACAACTCGTGTTATTAGTATGTTTCCCACCAGATCCTCCAATAGTATTTTCACCATTACTTATATATAATCCAGGTAATTTACCACCTAATACTGGGTTAAATGACTTATCAAACATTACAGAATATTCTAATATAACATCTTTGGCATTATGTATTTCATTTGGTGTAGAAAAGAAACCAAAACCACCAACTGGTAATTTACTAGGTGACGAACTCCCTTTAGGATAATATACTTGTAAAATACCAGACGTAGTACCAGACGTCGTACCAGACGTAGTATTAGTAGTACCAGACGTGCCAGTTGTAGTATCAGACGTATTTGTTAAAACTTGATAATTTTCTTTTCCGAAAAAAATGTTGGTAATGTTCCATATGGATAATCCAAATGTAATCGGATTCTTTGATGACAATATAGGTAACAACATCAATTAAGAAAAAATAAATATTGTCTTTAAGTTAATTTATTATTGTTCTTTTCCGCATATAATATTAATTCCATCGACATATTGACCAGCGTTGATAGATACTCCCATAATTTTTTCCTCTGATCCACAACTTAAAGATGCTGATTTATCACCCCAACTACCTCCTACTTCAGTACCAGTGCTACTATTAAAAGGATAGAATATAACCTTATCTACGTAACTACCCCATTTAACACCAAGTTTATTAAAACCAGTAGTAGATGGAACATCAGTAGTATATGCAGCAGTCCCAACCCCCTCTCCCCGACCTCCCTGTGGTGTGACAACACTATTATTTGAACACGTAATACCTATCTTATCAATTATAGGATCAGTCCGCATTGAACCGTAAGCTAATGTTGAACCCCATAATGTAGTAAATTTGTTTACAAAGTTGCCTTCGGGACACACGAGTTCAAAATTGCTGTCACCAGTTCCAGCTCCAGCGGCCGCGGCCGATGTTGTGATAGGTAGACGTTTAAGAATTTTTGGTTTTGCGGTTGTTGTTGTTGTTGGTGGTGGTGGTGGTTTTATTAGTTGTTTTATTGGTTTTGATTTAGTTTCTGGTATAGTAGTTTCTGGTGACTTTGACTGTGTAAAATAAATTCCACCTGCGATACTAATTGATATTGATATACAAATACACATAATTATTATTAATATGATTATTTTATCCATTAATATATATATATACTAACTAATATATTATTTTTATTAATAAATTGATACAATATATTTTTAAAAAAAAATGAATTATCTTTAAGTTTAAAAAAAAATATAAATATACATAACAATATTAAAAGTGTACAAGATGGTTATTTTGAACTTTATGTTTTTATCAAGCAGTGTTTTGGCTCAAGTTCCGGTATCACCATTTGGAGATCCTAATATAATTTGTCCAAAAATCGATGGTGTATCAGTATCAGTTGGGGGATTTCCAAGTAGTCCATTTACAATAACACCTTTTAAAGACACTTTTACAAATCCACCACGTGCTATTCATAAAGATCGTGTATGTAGAACGGATGGTCATTGTTTGTTTTCATATGATATTTCGATTTTTTCAACTCAGAAAAGACCTTTTGATAATAGTATTCCAGCGTGCCAAGCGTTTCCAGGAACTTGGTTTATGTCATATAATGGTAATATTCCAGGTCCTACTATTGTAGTTCCAGCTGGACACGAAAGTCTTGTTAGATTTAAGAATTTAATCAATCATAATACAGGATATTTTAAGGGTAGTTACAATCCGTGTTTACCTGTAAATAATAGAATTGGGCGTCCTATCAGTGTTCATTTTCACGGTTCTGCTAGTTTAGCTCCATATGATGGTTGGGCAGAAGACGAAACTTGTTACGGTGAAGTAAAAGATTATGTATATCCTAACAATAGAGCTGGTACAGGTTGGTATCACGATCACGCGTTACATATTACAGCTGACAATGCTTATTTTGGATTGGCTGGATTATATATATCTAGTGCTAAAGTTAAAGATGGTGGATGTGGAGAACCTTGGAATTTAGAAAACATTGAAGAATACGAAATGATTTTGTCAGACAAATTGATTGATAACAAATGTCAATTAGCAGTTGATCATTTTGGTGTTCACGAAGATAATTTGTATGGTGATATTAATTTGGTGTCAGGAATTCCTTTTCCGACTATGAATATGGAACCAAAATGGTTACGTTTTAGATTATTGAATGCGGCAGTAAGTAGACCTTACCTATTGAAAATTAAAGACAGTCGTTTGAATGATATTTCACAAAGAATTTGTAGAATTATTGCTACAGATGGTGGTTTTAGAAGGACACATATTCCTTTTCCAGTAGAAGGTCTTTTAATAGGAGTTGCAGAAAGATATGAAATTGTATGTAATTTTGCAGGATATGCAGGTAAACAGGTTTACTTTTGGAATGATTTTGATCCAGATCAGATGAAAGATGTACCTTACTTTTGTAATTCACATCTTATTGCAAAAGGTGTATTTGGGACAACTACTACAGAAATAACACCTCCAGTATTTACATATACTCAAACCACCCCTGATCCACTTAAACCAATATTTAATGTTCTTAGTACAGCAGATTTAAATACTGCTGCAAATATGGCAACTTCTGATTCTTATCATAGACAATTTGTTTTTGGAAGAACAAATGGACATTGGACTATAAACGGTGAAACTTGGGATACAGCAAAAATTGCAGCGGCTGATGTAGGTCAAAACACGTGGGAACTGTGGAAGTTTAAAACTGGAGGTGGTTGGTTTCATCCTATTCATATTCATCTTGTTGACTTTTTCCTAATCAGAAGAACAAAAGAAGTTCTTGGAGTAGAGCAACCAATGAATTTGAAATCATATGAAATTTTGTCACCAAAAGATGTATTTTATTTAGGTCCAAGTGAAGTAGTATATGCAATTGCTAGATTTGGACCTCACAAAGGAGATTATATGTTTCATTGTCATAATCTTATTCACGAAGACAATGATATGATGAGAGCAATGAGTATGGTTGATTCAGCTACAACAACCAAAAATCCAACATCAGCTCAACCATTCATTATTAATAGACTTTACAATCTTGTTTATAATAATTACAAATATGCTGATCCTATGCTTGGAGAAACAAATGCGAAACCAAGTGGATTAGTTAGAAGTATGACACCAGCGTATGCTTCCCAAACTTTGGGTAAAAATTTATATAGAATTTTTTATCCAACTGCATCTGATATTGTATATATGAATGGAGCAAAAAATCCTTGGCAATCACAATGGTGTCCTGTAAAATAAAAAATTGAAATAAATGAATAAAAAAATAAATATAAATGGATAATTACGAAGTCTACGAAAAATACGAGGATATTTTATTCAAACCAAAACAAAAGAGTAGTAAAGCTAAACGAAACATTTCGTGTTATAGTTCAAAACATGTTAGAATCCAACAATCAAAAGTTTTTTCAAAAAAATAATAAAAATAATAATATATAAAATTCCAATTAATTTTATTGGAATATTATACATTTTTTTATAGGTTATATTAGAGATGCTTTCATACACGTAAATCATTTTGATATACAAATAATGTAACAAAGAATGCTACAATTAAATCTATAGTATAATGTCCTCTGACTAAAAGTATAGAAATAGAATTGATAAGATTAATTAATATTAACATTGGCATTTTTATCCAACCATATTTAAGGTATAACAATGTAGATAAAAATACACTTGCAAAATGACCACTAAATATTTTGTCATGACAACCACCAAAAACACTAATTGTATCTTGATTGTTATATTTACATTCTTTATATTTTGGTAAAATAGTCACCATAGTAGTTATTGTTCTTATTGCAAGTATAATGATCCAGTATCCTAATAATTCTTTTAACATATTAAAATTAAATAATAATGGTAGCATAAATATTGTTGTTAGAATATTACAAAAAATTTCATATTTATATAAATTTGGTAAAAATTTATGTGTAATATCATATACCTTTGGTGTAGTTTTATTGTTTTTTTCACGTGTATCATAATATTGACTAGCAATGTTTTCTAAATTATTAGACATATATATGTGAAATATAAAATACATTATAAATAGTATAAAAACTTTCATTATTATATTATAAATAATTTATATATACGTATATATCTATCAATTTATGGTTTGATTTTGTAACTTTTTTGTAATTTTTTGTATATATTGTGAAAAATGTACAACGCGCGTTTAATATATATATAATTTAATAATTATTAACTTATTTATCTTATTAATATATTATATTTTATTAATATTATAATATGCCTATTCCTAAAATTATTCACCAAATTTGGTTTCAAGGTGCAGACTTTATACCAAAACATTTAGTTATTTATCAAAATTCGTGGAAAGAAAAGAATCAAGATTATCAATATATGTTTTGGGATATGAATTCTATAAAAGATTTAATTAAACAAGCCAACGTTGTATGGATAACTGAAACGTACGACAATTTTCCTTTAATGATTCAAAAAATAGATTTCGCAAAGTACATTATTTTATATTTAATAGGAGGAATATATATTGATATGGACATGAAATGTTTAAAACCACTTAGTAGTTTACTAGAATTGCCAAATATGAATACCAAAAAAGTTTTATTATCTAATTTAACGTTTGATTTTATTCAAAGATTAATTTTTTTACTTACTGATAATTTCAATATAAGAAATATTGTTAATAATGGAATTATAATGTGTGAGGCAAAACACGAAATTATATTAAATACTATGAAATATGCATACCAAAACAAGGATAATTTTTTTAAAAATAAAAGTAATTTTTTGTATATTTTTTACTCAACTGGACCATTAGCATTATCAAATGCATTAATGGATTATACAAATAAGAATGGAAATAAATTAGATGTAGAAATATTGCATCAAGATTATTTTGAAGCTTGTGATTTGGGCGACATAAAAAATAATAATTGTAAAATACCAGAAAAAGCTATTGGTATTCACTATTATGAAGGATCTTGGAATTCAAAAAATGAAAATAATTTAGTTAAATATTATTATTTTATAAAAGATAATATTATACTAATTATTTTATTATTAATTGTATTATATTATATTATTTATAACCGCAACTGATGAGGTTCATTCTTAAACGTATCAAAATGCTGAAAATGTAAGTATAAAAAAATAATAATAAAAATAACAAATTTATGTTTATTTAAAGTTAAGAAATATTTATATAATAAAAAGTAAAATGTTCAAATCATTTATTGTATTCTTTTCATTTGTTAATATTGTGTTATCTCAAACTTGTCCATTGAAATGTCCTAGTTGTACAAAATGTGATCCTAAACGAGGTACTTGTAGTTTACCACGTGATTATGTTAGTTGTTTTACTAAAACAAAACCTTCACTTCTAGGTTATTGTTATGCTGGAACTTGTAATTCACAATTATCTCTTTCACCTGTAGTAACTAATGTAAAAGCGTGCGAAAGATATAGTTGTTTAGGTAATACGTGTACTCTTAAAAATCAACCAGATGGAACAGATTGTTCTGTAATTGGAGCAGCTGCTCATTCTATTTGTCTAGCTGGTGTATGTAAACCTATTATAGTTGGTTTAGCAGATACTTTTCCATTACAAAATACAGGGTGTATTGGTATTCCAAACGGTACTCCTTGTGATACAAACGATATTTTACACGATGGTGAATTTTGTCAAGACAATGTATGTAAATTCCCAGATGGTTCCCATTATGGTTATGTACCAGCACCAGCACCAGCACCAGCACCAGCACCAGCACCAGCACCAGCACCACCAGCACCAGTTTAAATATTTTAAAATTAATTATTATTATCAAAAATTAATAATACTTACGTTATTATTGGATCTTAACAGTTTAAAGGTGTGTTAAAAAATTTAATTAATTTTGGAAATACAATTAATTAAATGATAAAAGAAGTTACATTTTGTGAAACTTGTGAATTATGTGAAACATATTCTATAGAAGATTATGATAGACGAAATGTTGATATGCCATCTTGGGTAATACAATCAAATGCTTGGCGTGGTGGAGAATGGTGGAAACAATACAAGAAAATACAAGAAGAGTTAAGATTTTTTAAACGCGTAGAAATAACAATAGCATACGAAAATTCTTTAGAAAATTTAAAAATAAGGATCATTTAGAATAAATGTTTTTTTAGAATTTAAAGAAATAGAAATAGATACAGAAGTCATTTAATTAAAAAATTGAATTTAAATGATTGGTATAAAAATTGTATCTATGTATTCATTAATATTATTTAGTAATTTTGTGTTTTCACAAGCGATTCAACCAGATGTGGTTGTAAAAATTCCAGATAGTACAACTATGCAAATAAAATTACCACCTTGGAAACCTAAAACACAGTCGTATGATCCTACAATTGTAGATTGGAAAAGTGTTATTGCAGGTTGTCGTGCTACTTGTCGTTATGATAGACGTTTATGTAATTTTTACATTAGAGCAGCAGCACACGATTCACTTTCTGTTTCAGAAGGTTTTGGTGGTGCAGATGGTTCTATTTTTTTAACAGCAGATGAGATTAAAAGACCTGAAAATAATTATGATAGTTTTGCTTTTTTATTGTCAAAAAATGCATTAGCATTAGCAAAACGTTATAATACTTCGGTTGCTGATGTAGTTGCTGTATGTGGTGCTGTTGCTACAGAATATCAAGGGGGTCCTACAATTATATCATATGATAGTACTGTAGAGCCATTTTTAGTTGGACGTTTTGACAAAATTGTACCAAATCCTGCAGGAGCTTTGGCTCCAGCAAATATGAATACAACAGGTTTTTCAAATTTTGCTGGAAATAGAAATTTGACAATGGAAGAAATGACTGCTCTTATGGGATCACATTCCTTGATTGATCATACAGGATGTACTAGAACAAATGGTACAGAATGTGATCCATATACTGAATCGTGTACTGATTTGCGAATGTTTAAATGGTCAAATGTTTATTATAAAGATGCTTGTTCTCCTAATATTAGAATAAACAATCCACCGGTGCGTAGTACATTGCCATTGAGTAAATTAAAGAATTTACGTAGTATTAATATGTGTAAATTTACAAGTCCTGAATTGCGTCAACGTCAAGGTGATTTGTTTGAAACTGAAATTACAACAGTTGTTGGTGTACAAAATCCAGAAGCTTTAGTAATTGATTTGGATACTGAAATGGAACACGTTTCTTGGTTTTCTAAAGCTCTTGATTTTAGAAGATGGTTGTATACAGTTAATGATGCTTGGTTAGGTCTTGCTTGTCAAAAGAAATTACCTCAAATACCTACTAATATTGCAATTGGGAATGCGATGAATGTATTTAAAACTAGTACTATAGAATGGGATCGTGTTTACATTAGAGCTTATAAGAAAATGGTTAACGTTGGAGCATCTTGGGCAGTTAATGGTGGTTATTCTATTACAGGTGATGAATGTAGTTCTGGTTATACATCAGCTTTAAAAGCTCTTGTATTAGATTGTAGTCTTTGTACTGAAACAGCTAGACGTAATGGTACTTATAATTGTAATAATAATTGTAAATGTAAAACTGCTTTTTCAAACAGTGTCAAGTTTTATACAACAGTTGTTGTTTAAACCAACATATTATTTAATATTTTTTATTTATTATAATATTTATTATAATATTTATTATAATATATATTAAATTATGGAGTTTATAAATGAATTGATTAAAGAATACAAATCGACAATTTATTGGGAGGCTCTTGTAAATGTCATATTAGTTTTTCACGATGCACGTGATGCATTCTTATACGAATCAACAAATTTCAAAAATGACACAACATTTATTTTTCTTCTTGTTGAAAAATTCAATAAACACGGTGGTAAATTAAAAATAAAGAGTGACGAATTTAAATATCCTCGTTTCTTTGTATATAAAGAAAACGAGTGGGTAGATAAAGATATTCGGAAAAATCCTATGAATTTGTACGATGATCCCAGTATTGCTAAATATTTAGGATTTCAATGTATAGGACACGATTTTAGTAATTATCGTGTTCCACGTATAACAGTTGAATATTATATTGAATCTAATCAGATTATCGCAGAAGTATGTGAGATTAATAAAATACCAAAAAGTAAAATTGTTAAACAATCAAATGAAACATTAAAACGTTTTAATAATGTTTTGAATAAATATGGTATGAAGATGAATGTTTCAATAAATGTAGATGATGGATTAGACATAAGAACCAAAAATTTATTTGAAAATAAAAAAAAATACATTTTGAAAAATAAAGAGGAATACAAGAATGATCTGGCAAATAATTACTTGAATGACGATTGGACCAAAAGTTTTACTTTTAAATATTTAGAAGAGTCTAAAACAGAAATAGATAAAAATTTACTGACAGTTTTAAAAATCATTTACAAATATATGAATGATGGTTTGTTTGATAAAGTTTTTGATATGTATAGTTTAAAAGAGGCTGATGGTAGAATTCTTGAATTTGATGAATGTATATGGAATTATATAAAAAGTTCTAATACAGATCACTATAAATGTTTAGATATACTTAATATAATTGGTGGTGGAAATAAAGTAAGACGTCAAAAATAAAGTGTAAGATATAAAAGGTAATATTGTTGTAAAAAATAATGAAAATAATAAAAAGTGATATTGTTGTAAATAATAATAAAAAGTGATATTGTTGTAAAATATATACAAAAATAAAAAATTATTTTATTTTAATATAATATAAATGGAATACCTTAAAGATTTTGACGTAACAATCAACAAGACATTTTCACCTGCTATGAAACCTACATTTGTAAAAGCTATTGTTCATTTGTTGTTAGTGTTATATGCAGCTAGAATTGCACCAAGACTTCCAAGGGCAGTTTATGATTTATTTGAAAATCAATATTTTAAATTGTTTATATTCTCATTGATTTTATGGACTGCTCAATTTAGTCCATCGATATCTATTTTGATATCTTTAGCATTCATAATGACAGTCAATTATGCAAATCAACAACCAATTTGGGAATTTATGGAAAATGTGGGTGATAAAACTGCACTTGATGCAGTTCAAGTACTTGCTGAAGCAGCAGCATCTCCTGTCGCATCTTCTCCAGAAACAATTGTTCCATTAGCAAATACTGCTGTTTCTGCTGTAAACACTCAAGAAGGTGTTGATGCTGTAAAAGCTTTGGCTGAACAAGCTATGACTCCAGAAGCAGGAGATACTGGAAAAATAATGTCTGCAGTAGAAACTGTTGTTGTATCAACTCAAACTCCATCTCCGGTACCAACTTCAACTCCAACTCCAACTCCGGTACCAACTCCAACTCAAGCAGTTGAAGGTATTAAACTTTTAGCTGAAGCAGCTGCATCTTCTACCCCAGTACCTCCTGAAACAATTATGCCTATTGCTAATGCTGTTGCATCAGCTGCAACTTCAACTGTTGGTGTCGAAGCTATAAAAGCTTTAGCTGAGCAAGCTATGACTCCAGTTGCTGGAGTCCCTGAAAAAGTTTCCGAAGCTGTTCAAGTTGCAGTAACTTCAGTTGTTCCTGTAGTTGAAACTCCAGCTCCAGTTCCAGCTCCAGCTCCAACTGCTGCTCCAGTTCAATCAAAGGAACAAGAATTACAACCAGCTCCTTGTTATCCAATTAGACGCCAAGATATGTCTAAAGTTGGTTCATACGAAGTTGGAAGTTATCAAGATTGGAAGATCTAAATATAAAAATATAGTAAATAATAACTACGCTAAATTATTATTTATTCTAGTCTCTTATTTATTCTAGTCTTCTATAACACATTGTTTTAATAGTTCATTTGTTTTATCCATTTCTGTTTCGTTTTCAAATTGGTTAACACTGTGTGTTTTTGTTTGTTTTACACAAGATGTATTTATATTTTCAATTTCATACTCATCTAAATTTATTTGATTATATATAGTTAAAGCATTTTTAAAATGTGCTTTGTAAAAAGTTTTTCTTTGAGCAGATTGATTTTTGTAAACTGAAAAATTATCATGTAAATCAATTATCATAGGATTTTTTACATCGTGGTCTTTTCTAAAAATTCTACCAACGATTTGTTCTAAACGTCCACTTTCTGCTTTAATAGATGTTTTTAAATGACCTATAAACTTTTTAGGAGTAGTCAATATAAGAGTATCTAAATCTTTTTCTGATACACCTTCTCCAAAAGCACTAAATGTAGCAAGAATGACTTTACTGGATCTACTTCTTTGTAAATCTGCTTGTTTCATTTGACCCAAAAATAATCCATACGTAAAAGTAATTGACAGATCCTCATCCAATATCCTTTTAAATTCTTTTAAATGTTCTCTTCTATCACTTAATACTAATATTTTTCTATCATCTTTATAAACTAAATCTTTTATAAATTCTATAACTAGTTTATTTCTTTTAGGCATCATTGTTAATTCTGATAACATTGATGTAAATTGAATTTGATTTTGACCAGAAATTTTATTTACAGTAGAAATTTCTTTATATTCCGAACTGTCTATACGTATAAATTTTAATATAGGAGGTAAGCCATTTCTAGTAGAATTAGATTCGTAAACTATATCACCAATATGATATTTAAATACATATTCACATCCATCGCTTCTTTTTGGTGTTGCAGAAAGTCCAATTGTGTATTTACAACATAATTTACTAAGAACTTGTGAAAACACACGACTACTTGTATTATGACATTCATCTACTGTTAACAAACTAAAATCGTCAAATAAACTATCAGGATAATCTACTCTTGCTAAACTTTGTAACATTGCTATAACAACATCTGCACCTTCTACTGATACGTTTTTCTGACCTTGTATAAACCCTATTGTTATACCTGGGATAAAACGTCGTAATTCAGATTCCCACTGTCGCATTAATGGTATCTTGTTTACCACAATAATGGTTTTTACTTTAAGTTCTGATATAACTTTTATACAAATTACTGTTTTCCCCAAACCTGTGGCAGCCTTTAAAATTCCACCACCATTTTCACGACAAGATAACAATAAAGCATTTGCTGGTTCTATCTGGTTATCATTCAATTTTGCAGAAAAATTTAAATCTGTCGCTTCCCACTTTTTACCTATATAATTTGGTAAAAATTTATTAGGATTACCATATCTTTTTATACCATACATCTTAGGAATATACAATTTGTTTTTAGTTTCTGTATAAATTGGATAAGTCGGATCTATCTTATTAAATGTATTGTATTTCTCATCTTGTAAAGGTCGTGCTAGTAAATTATTTTTTAAATATACTATTTCATCTATTGATAAAGATTCTTTTTTAATTACATAACCTCTTTTTGATAAATAAGCAATTACGTTACGATCTTGCATATACCTCTAATAAATTTATAATAACTTTTTTAAAATCAATTTATTATAAAAAATTTTAATTAGAATATGAAATGCACCTATTAATTATCAGCAATACCACGCCTACTAGATATCTGGAAACCATCTGTTACATCAACAACTTCTGTGATTTCAAGAGTAAAAGAATAATCTAAATCAAAAAATTCATAATGTGTACCATCAAAATTTATTATAGAAAATTCTAATTCGTTTAATTGATTTAATGGTACATTATCAAATATTTTGGGATTACTTAAATACGAAAATACCATACTACCAGGTGACTGATCTAGACTTATTCTTGCAAAAACGTTTTTCACATCACCTGTATTCATCATAGTTGCTAATTGAGGACAACATAAAAACGCATAATTTTCCCCTTGTAAATTAATCGAACGATTAAGAACGTTTATTTTCGTATTACTTTGATTACCGTTAAAACCATGTAATAAACTACTTATATAAACATTATTTCCACCACCTTGTTCCTCAGCATTAGCTTGATCGTATTGATTATAAAAAGTAAATGTATTTTCATCTATTATATCTCTTACCGTAAATAATTTGTTGTTAATATTATTTGGACTCAGACCTCCTATTGATTTAACACCATACAAATAGAAATCTTGATTGAAACTCGTTATACCACTATTTCCAGACGATGTTATTGGATAACTATATGGGATAGTGAATGTATCTGATGTGTTCACAGTTATATTATATCCTCCATCTATAGGCTTTGGTGTTGTATTTGTGTTTGCTAAACGTACCATTTCGTTGTTTTCATAATTGTGAGGCAATTGAGTTTGTACTAATATTAGATTACCATATGTTTGTCCAGTAGGAAACCCATCTGTATTTTGTATACTTATAATCTTATTAAATCCGTGATAAGGAAAAGACATAGTCGCTAAACCTGTTTTTATAAAAGAATTACCTAATTCAATATCTTCATTAATATAAGAATTTAATGCAACGTTTATTACAATAGTATCGTTATTAGGAATAGCAAATACAGTTTGATTATTTAATGATATATTAGGTGTAGACTTGAAATTTTTAAACCTTATATTATCACCCACTTTTAAATCGTGATTAGGACAAGTAAACGTAGTTGTAGATGCACCTATACTTACACCAGTTATTAATATTGTATGTGTAGTTATAGGATTATTTCTAGGTATATATCCATCTAAACCAGCATCTCTTATCGAACCACCTGGTGGACTAGAACCACCACTTGGCAAAGACCCTGGAATGACGAAACTAGTATTTTCAAATACATTAAATATGGTATAAGTATCATCTAATGTCGGAGTAGTTGTTGTATTGTATAATGTAACAGTACTTCCTATATTACTTGTTGTATAATTATGTTTTCCAAATGTAGACACTAAAATTGTATTGCTAATACTCTTGGATATAGAAAAAATATCATAAGTAGTGGATGAAATAATTATTTGTCCTGTATTGACACTATCATTTAATAATACTTCCTCTATTAAAATATTAAATGACGTTGAAGATAATATCTGTGTAATTCTCTTATTACCATTTACAGAAGGTGTTGTTCCACTGGAAAAGATAGTACAAATCGAACCTAAAGAACTATTTGATAAATTATGTGGAGTTTTAGTTACTATTGTAGCTTGATATAAATTCGTAATAGACTTTATATACGTTTTTATTAAATCTGAACTATTTTCTAAAGGGAAACCTATATTAGGAGCAATCGTTGTACTTTTTTCACCAAATAAAAATTTAAAAGGAGCAATTCTTCCTGTTTTAAGTGTATTACCACCACCCTGTAATGTCTCTGCCGCCTTTATATTTATCTCAAATCTAAATATATTATTATTAATTTTAGTTATTTTATGAGCCGTATTTAGTGTAGTAGAAGGTATACCAGCCATAGTCTTAGCACCCTGTAAATAAATAATTTCACCATCATCGTAACCGTGATCTGTTAATGTAACCTGTATAACAGATGTATTTTCAGATGTTTGAAGAGAATTATTCGATAATTGTTTCAGAATCAAAGATATAAAAGTAACAACATCTGTATCTATATCTAATGTAACTATAAAATAATGATAATCACCTGTTTTATCTTTACGCTTTACACTTGATAATTTATTTGACATTTCAATCTGTAAACTAGTCGATATATAACTACCAGTTCTTAATTGAACATAGTATTCCGGATATGTCTCTGTAATAGCATTAATTTTATTCAAAGTAATATCTTCTTGATTTGCCCAATATATAGCGTGATTTGACGTATTAATAACAGCATTCGTATTTGGGAATTCTATACTTGCTAAACGAATACTTTTAATATTATAAAAAGATTTCCCCAAAAAAATCTTAAAATCACTCGGTTTCTCATATAACACTTTATCTCTATCTCGCGAATCTATACTCACATATGTTAATATTTCTTTAGTTCGTCTTTTTTGTTCTACATTACCACTTTTAATACTTCCAGTTCCAATTTTTTTTGAAAACACATTTGTATTCGTCAAGTTACTATCATCGTTTTCTTCAGTTAAATTAATACTTCTTATAGACATCCTATCAATACTATCCCGCAATCTCCTTTCTTCATTTAAACTACGTTCTTTTTCATAATAACGTTTAAATTCATAAGAATTCTCTGATGAAACTTCACCTTTCAATTCAGGTATAGGAACAAATGTATTAGTCGCTAATAAATCATTTTCATCAATATCCATCTTAAAATGTTTTAATAAATTATTATTTATTAAAATACGTACTTGATAAATGTAGACACGTAAGAACGAATGGAATGACAAAATCATTCCATTCTTTTTTTATCTTATTTTTTGTTTAAGCTAAAGCTTGTATTGTATGTAAGCTAAAGCTTGTTCTTTTTTAATGAATCTATCAATAATAATATAAACATACCAAAAATAACATACGAAGCCAATTCCATCATTTCTTCATTTCTATATTTGTCACTCTCTATACTCAAATGTTTTATAGCTAACATTCTACATTGTTTACAATCTAATATATGTTTAACGTGTGTATCACAATCAAATTCTTGTGATTCTACAAATCGAGTCTGGGATATTGGGGGTGTTTGTTGTTCAGAATATTGCGATTGAAATGCAACAGTATTATCTTGATCTACATTTGTTAAATTTTCAAGTAGCTTATCTGATGGTAAGATAAAACTCTCACCTCTATTATTTTCTTTATTATATTCTAAAGGTTTTACTTGCTGTACATTAACTTCATTGTACAATGAACTATTTATATTCGTATATAAAGTCTCATCATATACTTTATTTGAATTTTCAAAGTTTGGGAAAACACTTTTTATATATGAATAACTCATCTTCTTATTATTATATCTGAAAATAATTTTACATATTACCTAAAATTATTTTCTACATTATTTATTAGAATAAGATGTCACAAACTTTTTTAACACAAACTTTTTTAACACATATCATTAAAGCATTAGTTTTAGCTTTTATATATTTCGAAATTACAAATGCCAATGATACAACTTCCCAAAATATCATGAAATTTTCTCTATTCTATATAACAATGGTTTATGGTGCTAATATAATAAACATAGACCCAAATGTCATAACAAGTGCATTTTTAACAAAAGCCGTCTTTACACTCGTAGATGAAAAAATAAAAAGATAAAATTGTAATAGAAAATAAAAATTACAATACATAAATTATACGTTTATTACATCATTCGAAGACTATTATTTGTTTTTTTTGGTCTACCACGACCTCTTTTTTGAGTCATAGGTATACTCTTTAATATATCATCTGTAGTTTCTGTTACTTCTTGACGTTCCTTTTCATTTTTTCTTTCCCTCATTGTTCTTAAAATGTTATTTAAATCAATATCATCTTGAATATTATCCGGATCTTTCATTTTAGATGGCAATCCATCATCTGTAGTTTCTGTTATAGCATCTCTTTTATAATTTTCTAAAACAATTTGTTGTGGGTATTGTTGCTGGTATTGTTGTTGGTATTGTTGTTGGTATTGTTGAGGAACTTGCTGTTGTTGGTATTGTTGTTGTTGTTGAGGAACTTGTTGATTATTTTTACTACCAACTAAATTACCAATAAAAGAAGCAAATGCATTGCTACTATCCATTTTCGTAATCTTCTTAGATATAGTAAACATTGTAGCTGAACTGATAATCATAAATATCAATTTTACTTCAGGTGACATTTGTCCACGTCCTTTATATTTCTCATATAATTCAGCCATAACTTCATCATATTCTTGATTTTCCATAGAATAACCCATAGCTTCACTCCAACCTTCTAAATCAACACCCATAGGATCAAATTTAGTATTCATCATTTCAACACCTTGAACACCCAATAATAACATTCTTTTGAAAAATGCAACTGACCTCTCTGTTTGTATTTCGTTTTTTACCCTTTCATATTCGTTTTTAATATCGTCTAAAGTACTATTCATATCCAATTTCAAAGAACTCCATTTTCCCTTTATATTTAATTTACTAAATTTAAATAACAATTCACTCTTCTCTCTCCTAATATCATCATTTTTATTTTCCCTTTGTATAACCTTTTCCTTTCTTATTTTCCTTTTTGTACTATCTGATGAACTAGTAGTAGAACTTGATACTGAACTACTACTCCTTATAGATTTTTTTTTAATACTCTCCATTCTAACATCTTCTACCGATTGTTTAATAGATACCTGCTCCTCGTGATTTAATTTCTTTTTATTTGCTAATAATTCTAGTTGCGACAAAGATATATCCTCTGATTCTATATCAATTTTATTAGATGTCCTTTTAGAATTTTTTCTTGACGCAGAATTCGTACTCTTAATCGAAGAAATAGATTTATTATTGTTATACTCTAAACTATTTTCTTTTATATCCATATTATTACAAATTTACAATAATATAAATGTTAATTTTAAACAAATAATTCTATTTTTTATAAAAATCTATTGTTCACTTTGATCACATTCACCACTGGTCATCCATTTATCCATCAGTGTGGCTCATTAACAAAAATCTCAAAATACCTAAATCAGCAACAAAATATTCCAAGATTAAAGGTTTGTCATTTGTTAACAAAATATTCATATTCTCGCATAAATGTGAAGCCTTTATAAAATTCATTAAATGACTCAATTTAAATTTACCTTGAACAATTTTATCGTGAGTTTTTTCAAATTTTATCGATTTAATATCTTCACCATTTTGTTGCAACAATGCTTTCTGATCTTTATTTAATTTGTCATCAATTTCACAAATCGCCGTTTTAAATTCAGCTAACCCATCATTGCACTCAAAAATCAATTGTTTACCAACACTCTTAATTTCTATAACTTTACCTTCTAACAATTGAATATCCTTTACAATTTGTTGAAACTGAGACGATGGCATATTAATTACATAATCAAATTCCATCTCTGATATATTAATTACCTTGTCATCCAATGCCAATAAAGGAATTTTATAATCTTTTACTTTTCCCATAAACGGATCAGCCAATTCAATACCTAATTTATCTTCATCATTCTTATTCATATATAAAGTAATCGTTTCCCTTCTATTTGCAGATTTAATAGTCTTGAAAAATGTATTCGTGTCTATACCAAGAACCACAGGTTTTTCACAAGTGTAACTTTCAAATTTAGTAGCATCCAACTTTACATATGTTAATGACACCTTTGATGTATCCAATGTAGATATTTTTATACAATCTTTATTAATAACTATATTAGTCTCTTTTATATAAGGTTTTATAACTTCAAACAAATTTTTCACAATTACACTTTTTAATGTCTTTATCTCAAAAATTCTTTCAGTCATTATTATATAATTAAAACTTAATTTTAAATTAAAAAACGCGTTTATATTCATTTTTTTACATAAAATATACACATTAAACAAATTACACAATGTATGATTTTTAAACAATACATTGCTAATTAAATGATTGTTTATTCATTTTTTAACAAACTTTTTATATGATAATTTTTTACAACATAGTTTATACTATTTGTATTCCTATTATGTATATCACTTACAAAATTCATATATTTCTCTAAATAATATTGTAAGGTTTCTACCTCAGGATAATGAACATTAATAATTTGGGTATCACAATGCATAATAGGTATAGAATATCTAGATATATACATTGTACCTTTGTATAAATTAAAAATATACGTATTAAACCCGAGAATATCCATGTATTTCGATGTTTTTCGAATTATATACAATATAGAACCAAACATATATAATATATCATAATCTATTAAACCCAAATCACGAATTATATTTTTTATAATCAAATAAAAAGAATTGTTTCCATTACAATAGTCTATTATTTTATTATCTATCGTATTATAATATTTCAAATTAGGTTTTATATTCAATGCCTTTGAAAAATTTAATATATCAAATGCATCTAAAAAATCCATTATATTATAATTTATTTCCAATGGTAATGACAATATATTCATTTATAATATACATTGAAAAAAATAGTATAAAAAACATCTCGATTTAACTAAATTTACATATAATAAATTAATTTTATTTATATATAATTTTATTTATATATATTATTTATATATAAATGAACACAAATGTAATTCTTGGGATAATCGCGATAATTGTATTATTTGTCTATGTTACGATAAATACAAATTACAATAAAAGAGATTCTTTTATAATAAAAACATTAATAAGAGGATGTTCAAGATGGGCTATTGCAAGTAAACAAGATAAAAGTCCATTGATAGCTTTACTTCACGCAAATTACGCTTCTGGTTATTTATGGGCTATAAAAGATGTTTTTACAAACGAAGATATACATAAATGGACTGGTATAAATATTATAGATTATCAAAATAAAATTACAACTATTCAAGACGACGCCACACAAAAAGTAAGTGAAATATGTCCAACATTTGCAAAAGAAATCCTTTTTGATAAACAACTTGCGATTTTAGCAGGAGATATACCCCCTATATTATTTAAATAAAAGTACACATTATACATTGATTTCTTTACAAATTATCTCTTTGCAATATCAGGACCTAATGTAAATCCTGTACAATCAATTTTTCTATTAGCTCCAGATCCCCAATTTGGATCCCACGAACTTGCTATACTAGGATTAGGATAATGTCTCATAGCCTTATTACCATCGTATCTATATATGGCACCTGCACCTTTAGGATTATATCCAATACAAGAAATAGCATCTCCAGGGTTAGCATTTATAGGTACTGGTGCTCTCATTGCTGGCATTGGTGTAGACGATGTAAAACAGGCTTTATTTTGCCAACTGTTTTTTGGAAGTTGTGACCAAGCTTTCATATCATTTTTAACTACTTCTTCTGATTGACTATGCCACCACCCGTCTGAACCATAATTTTTTATAGTATTCATATTATCACAACCAACTGATTTAAACCAATTACTTAATTGATCTTGAGACCATTTTGGTGCAGGTGTTGGTATAGCTGGCATTGGTGCTGGTACTCTCATCTGTTTCAATTCTCTCTCTATTATTTCTCTAAACTGTACTTGTTCTTTTGTATGTCTCTCTTTCAACTCTCTCTCTCTCATCTGTCTCTCTTTTGGATTACTTATTTTTCTCAACTGGTCATCTCTCTCTCTCATCTGCATCTCTATCATATCTCTCTCTCTCATCTGCATCTCTTTCATGTACATCTCCTCTCTCTTCTCCATGTCGTTCATTGCTGGCATAGCTGGCATTGCTGGCATTGGTGCTGGCATTGGTGGCTCTCTCATCTGTTTCATTTCTCTCTCTATTATTTCTCTAAACTGTGCTTGTTCTTTCATGTGGCTCTCTCTCAACTGTCTCTCTCTCGTATCTCTTTCTCTTGGATCACTTATTTTTTTCAACTCATCTAATTCTCTCATCTGTCTCTCTATAATTCGCATCTCGTTCATTTGTATCCCTTTCCTGTACTTCTCCTGGCTCATCTGTATAATTTCTCTCTCTACTGTTTCTCTCATCTGTGCTTGTTCTTTCATGTGGCTCTCTCTCAACTGTCTCTCTCTCATATCTCTCTCTCTTGGATCACTTATTTTTTTAATCTCATCTATTTCTCTCATCTGTTTTTCTCTCATTCGCATGTCGTTCATTTCTATCTCTTTCCTGTACTTCTCCTCGTTCATCAGTATATCTTTCATCTGCATTTCTATCATTCGTATCATCTCGTTCGTTGGCCCTAATGGTCCTAATGGTTCTTTTGGTCTCATTGCTGCTTCTTTCTTCTCTCTCAACACTCTCTCAATATCCTTTCTGATTTGTCTAGTAGCGTCGGTTTGCTTTTCAGGTGGTGTGAGAAAACCAAAATCATTTAACATCTTTGTATATTTTTGATCCAAGTATGCAAATTTTGGAACAAGTTTTTCAACTTCTTTTTTTCTTTCACCAACGTAATGTACAAGAAATTCTTTGGCTATAGCTTTTTCTTCTGGTGAGACGTCCATACGTTGATCTAACATAAAATTTGCATAGAAAAATATTTCATCTGGTGTCTGTCCTGGGGACTCGTCAATGTTAATTAAACCTTCTTTTTGTTTTAAAAACAAAAAGTAAAAAGCTACAACTACTACAACTATAAACATTATTGTCAAATTTCTATTTTTATTATTCATTTTATGTAATATAAAAATATTTTTTTTTTATATTATTTATATTAATTCTATTTTTCTATTTTTGTATCACGTTTCTTACCGTGTTTTTTACATATTTCTTTTTTTTTAAACAAAACAAATTATTTATTTTATATATCGATTACTTACATTTATTAGAAAGTCTTATCTAATTCTATCTTTGAACACGTTTCCATATCATTAAAACATTCGTTACACATATCGTCCTCGTATATTTCATCATAATAACAGTCTTCGCAGTATTTTTTATAACATATTGTACAGTAATGTTTAGGATTAATGGTACATTTTGTTTCGCAACCTACACAATAATATAATTTTGTCAAACTGGTTTTAATCATCATAAGTGATCAAATTGTAATTGAAAAAAAATTCAATTTTTGAAAAAGTAGTATGAATTCGTATTTTTTTAGTTTATTGACGAAACTTTTTTTACAAGTTTATTGTAATAATGTCATCATCATATAATTTTAAGGACAACCTAACTATAGATAACAACAAATATTTAAAATGGTTAGATAGTACAGGTACATCTCGTGCAAATATTATAGCATTTAATGAAAATAATGATTTAGTTGTAAATTCAGATGTTACAAATAATAGTAATACATTTTTTAATAAAGACATTTCAGCAGGTAATGTTTTCATAGGTACAAAATTAGGAATAGGATTCAATTCTACATCAAATATGTCATCAAATTTAACAATGAATAACAATAGTTTTATTGGTGTCAATACTACAATTGGTACTAGTAATGGGTTTTTGGGATTTTCAGGGTCTTTTGGGAATGATGGAAATGGTAGTAAAGTTATATTATATGGGAATGATAATGTTGCTAACCATGGAAATTTGCATTTGTATGCTGGGAATGTGTTAAATGGAAATATAAATATGTATGTTGGTAACAATTCGTTAACAATGCAAATTTTACAAGACGGTACTTTAAATTATATTCCTAATGGAATAACACCTAGATTAACAATAGATGATTCAAAAGCAACATTTACAAACGATGTTATTATAACTAGTACTACACAAAGTTTTAATGCATCATCTGGTGCTTTACAAATACGAGGTGGAATTGGTATTACAGGGAATTTATATGTAGATGGTACTATCAGTTTAAATGAACCATCTGGGAATATTAACTTTGATAGTACACAAGCTAGTTTAAGTTACACAACAGGTGCAATTTTTATAACTGGAGGTCTTGGTATATCAACTACAGTGAATTCTTCTAGTATTACAGCAGGTGGTGGCTTAAGTATAGCAGGTGGTGGTGCTTTTGCAAAGGATGTTTATATAGGTGGTCAGACATTTATAGTAAATACTTCTCCAACAACAAGTTCTCAAACAGCAAGTTTAGTTGTTTATGGAGGTATGGGTATAAATGACAAAATTTTATCAAGAAGTGATTCGTCACAGATTCAAATTGCTCCAAAAACAAATGGTTTATCAACCGAGATTGTATTTTACTCGTTAAATAACTTTGCATCTAATACTGATTCGGATACATCATGGAAAATTGGTCAAAGTATAGATACTATAGGATCTGGTAATTTTGGAATATCTAATTCAAATATTGGTTTGATATTATCAATTTCGTACAATGGAACTACTAATTTTAAAAATCCATTAAATATATTAGATTCAACAAATTCATCGGATGTTAATAATGGAGGATCTTTTACTATTAGTGGAGGTGCATCTATTAAAAAAGATGTTTATATAGGCGCAAAGTGTCAAATTGATAACTTATCAATTGTTTCTACAAAAGATTCACTTAACACAACAACTGGAGCTATCGTTTCATCTGGAGGTATTACAATTAATAATACTACAGAATCATTATCTTCTACGTTAGGTGGTAGTATTTTAACAGCAGGTGGTGTAAGCATCGGTAAAAGTTTATTTGTAGGAGGTCCAATAATGAAAATCCCAGATGGTGATATTGGTTCGAGACCAAACCCTGCGAAACAAGGTTATATTCGTTACAATACCGAAACACAACAATTCGAAGGTTATGGTCCGGGTGATGCCTGGGGATCTTTAGGTGGTGTTATTGACATTGCACAAACAACTAAAGTACTGGCATCAGAAACACCTAATGTAACTGATGGTAACCTTTACTTTTATACAATTGGATCCGAACGTATGAGAATCAATAGTTCTGGTAATATAGGAATAGGAACTTCTGCACCAAATTACAAATTAGATGTGAATGGAACAATTGGAGTATCTGATGGTATATATGTTACAGGAGATTCACAATTCACAGGTTCTGTTACAATTGGTGAACTTTTAATCTCTTCAGGTATAACATCAAATCTTTCTACATTCGGATCCATTTTTGTCACAGGAAAATCTATTTTAAATACATTAAATGTTAGTGAATTAACAACTGGTACGATCTTAGCTACAACAAGTTTAATGGCTATTGGAAATTCCAACACCATTGGTAATATTTACACATCTGGAGGAAATGTTGGTATAAACACAACTGATCCTAATTATCAAGTTGATGTCAATGGATCTATGCGTGTCGTAACAGATCTTTATGTAAATGGAAATATGTCAGGAACTAGTAGTACATTTGCAACCTTGACTCTTACTTCAACTAATCCATCAATTGATATTAGTAATGGTTCATTATTAGCATATGGTGGTATTACAATCAGATCTACAGTTGATGCATTTTCTATTACAAATGGTGGTAGTTTGTTAACAAATGGTGGAGCTGCAGTAGGGAAAATGTTGTTCGTAGGAGATTCTATAAATGTAAGAAATAATATTCGATCAAATACATTAGCAATATTATCTACTGAAAATGGTTTAGGTATAGGAAGTGGAGGATCATTAACTGTGTTAGGCGGAGGTAGTATTTCAAGAGATTTATATGTAGGGGGTACCGTTACGAGTTCATCTGATATACGTCTAAAAACCAATATAACAAATTTCAAAAACGAAAATGACTCGATTTTAAATAAAATTGACAATCTAAGAACTATTAAATACATATATAAAGATGACGAATCAAATACACCATATGTTGGTTTTGTTGCACAAGATTTTGTTTCTGATTTCCCAGAATTTACAAGATGTCCAAAAGGAGGTTTTTATTCTTTAGATTATCAAAAAATTTCTGTTATTCTATTAGAGTGTGTTAAAGAATTAAAAACAGAAATTCATTTACTTAAACAAGAAATACAATCTAATAAAACCAGTTGAAGTTGAATTCAAGTAAAAATATATAAAAATTTAATTTATTTATATATTGTATAAAATGGATAATACAGATAGATCCTTTACAGTAGAGGCATTTTATATGTCTGGAAAACGTCTAAGAACTTCTGGAGGAAGGTATATTAGTAAAAAACCAGCAGACGCTGCTAAAAAAGCATTTTCTCAATACTATAGAAATCATAAAAAATCTGGACGATTTTCGTTGCAAGTACATTTGAGGGAAACAACAAGTGGGTCATCTCATAAGATTTATAAATATAAAGTTTCTAAAGTAAATGACTCTAAAGAAGTTATGAGAGATGGAGAACTTGTAGTTTACAAATATTCTACAAAAATTAAATCATTGTAATTTTACCGCGCTGATTAATGAATTTAGCTAACAGTAACAATCCTCCAAATAATGTCATATTAGCCCAAAAACCTAATGATTTTTTATATGAAAATTTTGGAGGATGATATAATATTGTTGCTAATATAGTAAAAATACATAAGCTTAAAACACTGTAATATGCATATTTCTTATAATTACCTGATATAAAATAATATATAATAAGTAGTGGTGCTATTATTTCAAGTAATATAACTAACACTATAACTAAATTTATAACTAAATTACTAAAGATTTCAAATGGTACTTTGTTTGTTAAGCTATCTACTGTTTCTTGAAAATTAAAAATTTTAGTAATACCTGAAACGAAAAACATCGATAACAAAAATGCAGAAATGAATATAGGATTTTCAATTAGTTCAACCAACATTTATTATAATATAAGTATATAATAAATTTTTAAAATAAAATTCAAAAGGTGTTTGTTAACGTAACTTTTGTTTCCTATAATTCCTCATATACTCTTTTCTTTTTTCGATATCTTCAAGTGTCATTTCTTTTTTCTTACGTTCACGATAATCTTTCATATACATTCGTCTTTCTTCTATTTCTGTATCACTTAATATTTTAGTTTTATTTTTTTCCAACAACTTGGTCTTGTTTATTTCATAATATTGTTTGTTATACTCTTTTAATCTTTTTTTATTGTCTTCATTACCTAATTTTGATAAAATGACATCCTTATTTTCTTTATAATACTCTTTAGAACGTTGATTATTACGTTCTTTTAAAACTTCTTTGTTTTTTTCATAATATTCCCTCGCACGTTTATTTCTATTTTCACGTTGGTCAGGAGTCATTGTATTTTAATTTATAAATAAAATGTTCAATTTTTTATTGAACATTTATATTCGATTGAACATTCGATTAATTACAAATCGCTACCAGTTAATACTTGTGTTATACTTCTATATTGTTTTTGACCTTTTATACTTACGTTTTTGGGTTTGTCCATATAATAAGGTTGTTCACTTGCATCTCTAAGATAATCTATATATTGTTGTAATTGTGATACAATGTTTGGTACAACTTGATTTATAACAATTGTATTTAATCTACTTACTTCCATTTTATATTTCATTAATAAAATTTCCTTTTCATTTTGTCGCATATCTGGTGTAATCAATTTTGGATGTCTACTGTATTCTAAAAATACTGCTCGCATAATAATCATCAGTTCATTCATTGATTGTTTATCAATTATATAATTTGTTTCCTTATGAACATTAAATTTGATTACGTTTTGAATATTTAGAATATTCAATTTAGAAAAAAACAAAGATGTCAATAATGTTTCTCCATATAAATTCTTAAATAGATATCTTGTATTACTATCACTTAAATCATCGTCGTCTGTTGTTAAAATATAAGATCCAGGTGATTCCATACTATCAACTTTTTCTGAAGTTAATCTTTGACCTCTTTGTTTTCGAATCATTTGCAAAGTTCTAGTTTCTAATGGTATATCAGGAGTAGTTGTTTCAAATATTTCATTATGAAATACAGGTAAATCCGGTAAATCTTCTTGATTCATTATTAAAATACATATATAAAAAAAAATTACAATAATTACATCTTAAACAGTAAACTATAATAATTTTTTATCATACTGCTGTTTTTCCTTTTTTCTGGATGTACATTTAATAACATTAATAGTAATTTTTTTATAATCGTTTCATTGGTTCCATCATAATTCGTATTAATTGGGAATATATATTCTATTAATATTCCATTTTTTATACTATTAAAATGATTTTTATAATGTATATTATCTAATTTTGCAAAATTCCAAGGCATTCTATTGTAATATAAATTATATAATACAATTCCACAACACCACAAATCAGCTCGTTTAGGATCGAAATCATATAAGCGTAATATTTCAGGAGCCATATATTGTTCAGTTCCTTTTAACCCATAAACGAGTTGATTTTCTTCAACTAACATTGCTTCACCCAAATCAATCAATTTTATTATCTTATTTTTTGGATTTATCATTATATTTTCTAATTTAATATCCAAATGAACAATATTGTTCGTATGCAAATAATCAACAGCGTCTATTAATTGGCCAAATAATTTTATTATATCAGGATGATCAGAATGATTATATTCGTTTAAATAATCTAACAAATCAATACCTTCGCAATTTTCTAAAATAATAGTTTCAAAATTAACATCTATATCTAAAGTTCTTCTTATATTTGGATGATGTAACATCATTCCTATTTCGTATTCTTTGTAAAAACGATCAATTTCTTTTTCTTTAGGTTTTATTTTCAAACCGAGAAAATCTGTCTCGTATTTTATTCGTTTAACTACAAATAATTTGTCACAAAACCCTTTGTTGGAAATTTGTTTACATTGATACAATTCAATTGTTCCGTGAGTTCCTTCGCCCAAGAAATTAACTAAAAAAGATTCCCTTAAATGATTAATACTTTTAGGTTTTATTGTTGTAACATACATTTATATTATTTTGTTAAATAAATATTTAATAATCAATATTTTATAATCTAATCAATATTTTATAGATTTATACATTTAAATCAAACCTACAAATAGGACACGTTGTTGCATTTGATAACCAAGTTTCTATACAATTTATATGAAATGAATGATTACAAATCAACTTTCTTGTAATCGTTTTCTTTTCGTAATTATCTAAACAAATAATACAAGACGTATCATTATTTCCTAAACATACTATTGAATTTTCTAATAGTTTACATAAACTTAATTGTACTTTAATTTCTTCAAAATTTTCATTTAGTGGTTCATAATATTCTTGAGGTATTAGAGCATTCCTACGCGTGTAAATATTATTGTTAATATTGTTACCAATTAAATTTCTTCGTCGATTTCTATAATAGACACAACGACCATATGCTAATCTTCTTAATAATCCTGGTTCACTTGGTAATGTCATTTAATAGTTTAAATAATATATACATACATTATTTTTATTTTGATTTTTTATTTTGGTTTTTTTATATATTTTTATTATTGTATATAATACAATAATGGAAATCAAGGATTTACCAGAAGATATAATTTTGACGTTATTTTCCCATATGGAAAGTCGACAAATTGTAAATACTTGTTTGAGTCATCCAAGAATTCTAGGTATATGTGAGGGGAATCAAAATTTTATAAACAAAAACATATTAAAAAAAGATTATGGTTTTACTCAATTTCAAAAAAACTATAATTATACTAGTATAATGGTATATATGCTGAATAGATTTCGTATTGTGTCTCCTCAATTAAATAATCCCGAAAAGTTAATGTATACAGTAAGAGATAGTCATCTTCATGAATTTAACAATTATAAGGAAATGTTAATGTATGCTGTAGAACCGATTATCAGTTTTGATAATATTATCGTGTTTAGTAAATTTAATAATTATAATGAAATGCTAACGTATGCAGTGCAAGATAATCGTATTGACGTTTCACGTTTTTTGATTGAGAATGGTGGAAATATTGCAGACGGTGGTGTTGCATCGGCAATTATATATAATCGTTTTGATATTTTGAATTTTTTTATTGAAAACCCACAATTTGATATAAAAGAAGCCATTAAATTAGCTATTATACATAAAAACATTAATTTTTTAAGATATTTTATTGAAGAACTACAATTTGATATAACAAATACAGACGATATTTTTCGTACAGAAATGTGGTTTTATGCATTTGTTGATCCATATCTTATTCAAGATGCGAGAATTCTTGATTATTTAATTACAAGATATCCACAATTATTAACACGTAATTTACTTGAATCAATATCCGGGATGCTTCAATCTATAAACCCAGATAATGTAGTTGTAAATTATATAAACTTATTGATGAGTTCAGGTACAGTTGAAAGTCTAAGTAATTTTTTACAACGTCCCATTCAAAACCTTGATCAACAATATAGAGAAATACAGAGTGTCTTCTCTGAAATCTCTGAAGAAGAAGATGCTTTTTAAAATAATGTCCTTTTTATTAAGAAGAATATGAAAATTAATTTTTATATGAAAATTAATTTCTATATAAATAATAAGTAGAATGAATGCAATGTCGTACGATAAGTTTATAAGACAATTACCTTTTTTATTAATGGCAATCGTAATCATTTATATAGTAAAACCAAATATACTATTTAAACCAAATGGTAAACCTAGAGTTTATGGAATTGGTAAAGATGATGAAGGTTATAAAAAAACATTATATACATTTCAATTCTCAATTATTATATTAGCCTTGATTATAAATTACGTATTTTAATTAACATATAATTAATAGATATACAAATAAAAGACTTTCAAAAGAATCATTTGCTGAAAGTATTATTGAATTGTATAATACTTAGACAAGTTCAACTTCAAAAGCGTTATTACATAATCTTCCAGAAAAGATTACAGTAACATTTTGGTTAAGTTTTAAATTATGACTATTAATAACCCACATTTCTATAATTTCTTTTTTTTCAAAATAATCTATCAATCCTGTTATATATTTTTTATTATTTTCAAAAATTTTTATAACAGTAATATTAACTTTAACATTTTGCATAAATATGGGATAATTCATTATTAAATAATAAATTTATTTAAAAATCATTTTAAACATATATAAACCAATTAGGATCCTTTAGTTGATTTACTAGGAATTACAGGATGATTAGAATATATTAATTAACAATTAATGAAACATATAATACATAAAATCAGCTAAAGCGTGTTGTTTGGATTTCATCCAATCTGACATTATAGTTAGAGCTTTATGAACTATATCAACGTCACAATTAATTAATAATATTTCTCCTACATAAGTGTTCTTTATTTTTACATTTTCTTCTACTTGAGAGATATGTTGAATATTAACAAAATGTTTATAATCTATTATATGACATCCATTTATATTAATATAGTATATTCCATTTAACTTGAAAAATGAAAATTCTAATCTTTTACCATTGTACTTTTTTATTATAAAATTATCAGTATTTATACCAGCAAACTGTTTTACTAACATTTTTCCATCACATTCTTTAAATTCGGCAACATCTCCGTTTTTACCAGTGTGATTATCTATTATCAAATATTCTCTATCCATTAAAATACGCAATGAAAAAAAAAACAATAAATATATTACAACTGTATAATATATATTTATTATTATAATGCTGTTAAACCATTTTTACAAGGATTTATTATGTTAAATTGTTCACAATAATAATAACAATCAAGATGAAACCTTGATAACTTATATATTTTGTATCCAGTAATATCAACGAAATTATCTAGAATAATCATATCGCAAAGATTATTATTGTAACAATATTCTGAAATATATTCTAATATATAAGAAAGATAATCTAATGATAATTTTTCTAAAACGATACTGTAAACAATAGCATTTTTACACTTTGTATCATAGTATATGTCACAAGAATACAAGCAAATAAAATTATTAATAACATTATTCTGATCTCTAATAATAAATTTATAAAAATTGGGATTTGATAACATTTCTTCTATATCTTGTTTAGTATCGCTTTTGTAAATAGTATACGTACTGGATTTATAATTGTTTACTAAATTAAAAATTGTATTTACAAATGATGTCTTTTCATCGTGATTTTTATCTTTTAAATCTAAAAAAAATTCTAAATGAAAATCATTTACAAAATATGTAGGATAACTAAATGTATTATATAGTTTTTTTATTAATGGTAAATTACTATCAATAATGTTATTAAAATTAAAACTACGTTTCTGATTCGTAATCGTATGATCTATATTAATAGGTCTACAATAATAACTTTTTTTACAAAAATAAGATAATGATATAGGACGTCTTAATTTATAAATTATATATTTTATCGTTTCGTTGTTTTTCATAGTGTATATTTTACCAATGCATTTTATTATAAATTTTAGAATATAAATATTGTAAAAATCAGTAGATAAACATAATAATTTTACATTTACATACGGTATTTGATTTGTTATTTCCGAATTTTCTTTTGAATAAAAATAGTCCTTATGAAAAAATGCTAAACCTATTATCGTATCATTTAATTGTTTGTTATCTTTTGGGAGAAATATTACACATACACTGTTTTTTAACAAACAATCAAGTAGTTCATTTGAATATATGTTATTACTATTACCTACAAGTATATAATGTTTGTTTATAAACCCATAAATCACGTTTTTAATATCTGTATCTGGATTTTCTATAATCTTATAAATTAAACTCCCAAAGGGATCAGGATCAGGATCAGGATCAGGATCAGAAACAAGATCAGAAACAAGATCTGAATCCGGGTCTATATAAATATATTCTTGTAAATCTTTTTTTTTACTATTGTACTTTTTATATAAATTTTTAATAATACTTGAGCGTTTACTCCATAACTTACTCATAAGATATTCATTGTAAACTGTAAAAATTTTTTATTTTTTTTTATTTTTTTTTAAACGGCGTTTTGCAACTTGGTCTTCGTATATAAATTCTATTTCTGGAAAACGTTCTAATAATTTACGAGTTTGAGATTGCAATTTGTCTTTATGTTTTAATGATAATGTATTTGGTGTAATATTATTCATTTGTTTTGTTTTAGAAGTACTTCCCCAGTCAATATACAAGTAAAATGGATCAACAAAATCAACCATATATCCATTCTCATTTAATTTATTCATAATGTACAATATACATGATTTCATATCGTATTGAGGATATCCTATTAAAATTTGAGGAATTTCAAATATAATATATGTTTGTTCGGTATGCCTATTTGTATAAATAATCTTTTGAATTATCTTATTTAAAACTATTTTAAAAATGTCATTTTTGGAAGATTCTTTTAATGTCTTTTCTTCGTGTAAAGACGTAATAGAAGGTAATGTGTCATTGTCATTGCCAAAAGATTTATTTGACATTTTCTAATTTAATGTTTATATTATAAATTTTTTTAATTTATTTTATATAAACTTAAATTAATTAAGACTTTTATTATGTCATCTAATACATTGTCTAATACATTACCCCATTGTAAAATAATTTATGGTTATACCCCAAATTGTCTAAATAACTCTGACAACTCGCCAATTCTATTAATAGAACCTAGAAACGAATTTATAGATATTATTAAAAATTTACGTAAACAAAATGTTATATTGATATCTAAAGCTTTAGTAAAATCAAAAATATCAAGTGAAACATTATTGTTATATGATAAATCAAATCATAATTATTGGATACCTGAAGATGATTTAAATATAAAAGGGAATAATTGTTTTAATATAAAAAAATACGTGATTTTTACAACTACTATTGAACAACTTATATCACAATACAGGATTCAAAATATACAAGACTTTATAGTAAATTTAAACATCCTAAATATATTCAATGTTCTAGATAGTATTTTACAATACAATCATATCTTATCACAAATATCAATAAGTACTGGAATACATATAGATAAACAATCAAAAATATTATTATATTACAATTCAAAAATAGATGATGAAGCAAAGCTTACCATATATCAACATAAAAACTTAAACCTGACTTTACCTAATATAGGAATTTATTTCTTAAATGAAAATAACATAAAAAATACAAATGATGATTTGTCTTTATTCGTAAAACAATATAAAATGAATATAATAATAAACAATGATGATACGGATAAAACTTTAATAGCGTATCCAGATTCTATACAATTTATAGAATCAGATGAAAAATTAAATAATAATTTATCAAAAGTATTTCACGAAAATGTTATAACTATTCTAGATAAAGTTTTTTCAAACGATTCAAATGGTGCCAAGATATCGGAAAACTTAGATATTATTATACAATTTAATCAGAAATACTTTACCTCGAAACGCACTTTACAAATTATGTATCCGTTAAAAGACGATACTATTTATATTCATCGCCCATATGATATAATCTATGCTAACAAAAATTGTATGTTTATGATATATCAAATACTAAAATCAAAATACTTTACAGATTACATGGAAACAAAACAAAAAGAAAAACCAGTTATGTTTAAATTTTTATGTAAAAAATATTTTTACGACTATTTATCCACTATATTTGTCTTTAAAGATTTTTAAAATTTTACTTTAATAAAATGTTAAATGTGCAAAAAAAGTTTTCTTTTAATGTCTGCATTGTATTAAAGTTGTATTAACCATTTTAACAATGGTTTATTTTATAAAATGTTATCAAGGTCTCTTTTTGGGATAGTGCATCTCGTGTATTTTTGTAATAATATATCATTACTTATAGTGTCTGTAATATTTATTTTAAGAATTGCTTTATCCAATGTATTACTTTTTCTATTATAATTAACGACTCTTATAAAAATATCAAAATTGAATAACTTTACATAATCTTTTTTGTCTCTATATTTATCATTTGAAATCAAAATACAATTATTGGTTTTGTGTAAAATATAGAAAAAATACTGACATAAAAAATCATCTTTGTTTTTATCCAAAATATCATTATTGTACTTGTCCTCTATAATAATAAACTTTATATTGAAATTTTTATGTATTTTGATAATACTATCTAATGTAGTATCGTAATTGTTCAACTTTTTCATTACAAAATAAAATTGACTTGATTTATCAATCTTAACATAATCTATATATTTTGTAAAAAACAAGTTAAAAAAATCAAATGTATCCTGTTCCTTATTACAATGTTTTACAGAATGAAAATCAATATCGTACTTTTTATACTTTATCTCACGGAAATCAGAAAAAATATTCAAAAAATCAACTATATACACCTTTTGTTTCAATATCATTTCGTTATAATTATATTTTACTTTATTTGCAGAATTAGCGAACAATCTACTCATTGTAATCATCCTATTAGTTTTTTTAAATTCACTTTTTTCTTGTCCCTAGTAGGGTAAAATAAGATTAATTAATACTATCTATATTATTAACATATTCCAAACACTTGTGTATAACAATTTTAATACTAGGCAAGTTTTGATATTCTTGACCCATATAAACTCCAAACATTACTATAAATAATTCATAAAACATTATTTTTATTAAAAAAGATCTTGTTTTTAAATAAAAAATTAGGTTTAAGTTTTAATTGTTATTTTAATTGTTATTTTAATTGTTGTTTACTTTTGAATTATTTTCAAGATGTTTTGGAGGTCATCTCGCCAAAGGTCTCTTTCAGTTTTCTTTTGTAAAGTATCTAATTCAAATTGTTTTGTATCACGGTGTTTTTCTAACTCTTGTATTTTTTCAAGTGAAAGAGAAATTAAAGGCATTCTTACTAAATAATCAAATGACTTTGTACATCCGGTACCGTCTTCTCGATCAGAATCGTCATTTATATCTGATGTTAGTTTTGGATAATTGTTTTTTTCTAATAAACTTAAAATGTATTCCTTATTACGTCTATTAATGTCCAATTCTCCGTTAATGTATTCGTTAATGAAACGTATTTTTGAGTTTAATAATGTTAGTTCATTTTGTAATTGTTTGACAATGTATACTTTTCTCCTTTCATAAAAATCAATACGAAGATCATAAAAATCAAGTAAGATATCAGTTGCAGATCCGTATTTTGTAAGAATGAGGTCATCACTAAACAAATACATATTGTTTGTGGTAAAACTTCGAGTTAATCGTAAAGTTTTTTCTAAAGTATTATTCTTAATTAACTTGTCCAAATCTTCTGCCTTACAAAATTCGACGATAAAACAAATGTCACTGTTTTCATCACGTGTCTTATTCTGTACGTCTTTCAATTGAACTGATAGTTTTTTAGATTTTGTTGTGCCTCCGGTACCAGTTGATTTTGTAGTTTTTGGTTTAGTAGTGTTTGAGTCGACTAAAGCTTCTAAAAATTCTTTATAAGTAGTAACCCAAGATCCAACGGGAAGTTCTGTAATTTTGATTTGTGTATCGGATACACGTTGCCATTTACCGTATGTACTATAACTACCAGGTTCTGTTTCTTTTAAATCACCGTTGAAATGTTTGAAATATGGTGTCATTGGTAAAGGTTCTTTATCATCTAATACCCTTAATAAATTTGCAACGATATCTGTTGGATTATAAGGTGGAATATATGTAGAATAACCTGTACCAATACCTTCACAACCATTAACTAAAACCATTGGTAGAACTGGCATAAACCATTCTGGTTCAATTTGCATACCATCATCATTTAAGTACTTGAGTAAAGGTGAATCTCGTTTGTCAAAAATCGAATTAGTGGCATCTGATAATCTTGTAAAGATATATCTCGGACTAGCTGCATCTTTTCCTCCAAGTAAACGAGATCCAAAGTTACCATCAGGATACAACAAATTCAAGTTATTAGACCCAACAAAGTTTTGAGCCATACTTACAATAGCTCCTTGTAAACTTGCTTCTCCGTGATGATAACCTGTTTCTGCTGATACATAACCTGACAATTGTGCAACTTTAATCACTTTGTTGATATTATTTTTCAACATATAATACATGATCTTCCTTTGACTTGGTTTTAATCCATCGCATAAACTTGGAATACTTCGCAAATTGTCATAAATGGAGAAATGAATAAGTTCTTTATGAATAAGATCTTGATAACTAACTCTATTTGTTTTTGCATCAATGTAACTATTTCTATCATATTGTGCCAACCAACGTTTACGTTTATCTGAACATTTCATATCAGATGACATATAGTTTTGGTTATTTGTTTCTTGGTTACTTTGATCATTTGTGTCCTGTTCATTTGATTCTGTTTCATCACTTGTTTTTGTTTTAATGTTTTTGTCCTTTTCAAAAGCAAGAACAATAGATTCATCGCAAAGGTTATCTTTATAGTAGTAATCAATACGTAAACGATCCATTCTACGAAAAGTTTCTTGAGCATCTTCTTTTTTAGAAGTACCCAATCCTTTAAAATATCTGATTTGATATCCTTTGGTATTTGTACTCTCTTTCCATTTATGATAATCTTGCTCTGTGTAAAATTCCAAAACTTTTTGACCACGAATAGCCTTGACAATAGGTGTTCTAAGTGTTTGAATGAAATCAAGTTTAAGAAGTGATGGCCACCAATGATGGAATAAATTTACTAAGAGACCTTTGATGTGGGATCCATCTACATCAGAATCTGTAAGAATCATTACTTTTCCATAACGTAAATCCTTTGTGTCTTTGTAATCTTTGCCTTGTTTTAATCCAATGATTTGTTTCAAGTTATTAATTTCTTCATTGTTCATCAATTGTGATACAGTTGCATCTCGAATATTAAGCACTTTTCCTTTCAAGGGGAAAACACCTAAACGTTCTGGACCAACAATAGATCGTCCCCAAAGTGCAAATGTCATAGCTGACAAACCTTCTGTAAGAATTAAACTACACTGATCTGATTTAGCAGTTCCAGCCCACAAAGCATCTTCTAATTTTGGAACATAAATTTTGTTCTTTTTCTTGCCATCCGTAGTTTTTGCAAGATCCATTGTTTCTTTCATTTTACAAAATTCTATAATGTCTTCAACAATAGGACTCTTCCATAATTTATCAATAAATTTATCAGATACTTCAACACGACATCCAAAATCTTTTACTTGAGTTGTTAACATTTCCTTTGTTTGACTACTAAATTGAGGATTTACAACTGTAGATCTTAAAAATAAAAAGAATCTTTCCTTGATAATCGCAGGTTTTACATCTTTTAATTTCTTTTTTGTTTCCAAAAGCGTCTTTAGTTTAGAAGTTATTTGATACACAATGTGATCAACGTGTTTACCACCTTGATAAGTAGAATTACCATTCACAAAAGATACTTGTTCAAAATGATCACTTGGTACCACAATCCATTCCCAAACCAAATCGTTTTTACCAACACGTTGTGTAAAACTATCATAAAAAGTCTTTGTTTTTATATTTTCAAAAAAGTAATTACTGTAATCAACAAGACCTTTCCCAGAAAGTTTTTTATCATTTAGAAAAATAGAAACATTCTTATTTGTACACGCAATACAATCATACACTCTCTTGTTAATTAACGCAATAGTATCATCTTCTAAACCTCGCATAAAAAATTTATCATAATCTGGAATGAATGAAATTTTTGTATAACTTTTACCTGAATTTTTCGTAACTTTAGGTTTAGATCTTTTCATCATATTATCATTAAATTCTTGTATAAATTTTAAACCTTGTTCTGAATCTATTGTTTCTACAATAAAACTCTTTGAAAAAATATTTACCAATTTAATACCCAAACCATTTACACCTGCACCAATTCTTTGCTGTGAATCATCATAATTACTACCAGCTAATAAATGACCAAAAATCAATTCTGGAACATAAATATTATGTTCTTTATGTACAACAACAGGTACACCTACTCCATTGTTAAAAACAGTTATTTCACCATTTTCTTTGTTGTAATCAATACGAATTTTATCAACAGTTGAATCTCTGTTACTATGATCTAAAGCATTAGTCAAAACTTCATCAAATACTTTTAAAAACCCAGGACTATGTTCAACCATACGTTTAGTCATCTTCGCTTCTGATGTAACATCAGAGTTATTATCACAAACCCACATTTCTTCCAATGTTTTTTTAATTTCTCCAATGTACATATTGGGACGGTGCAAAACGTGTTCACGTTGACTTAATTTTTTATACGTTTCTTCAATCGTTTTTTTCGACATATTACTTTTCTATTAATATCAAAATTATTTCAATTTTTAAACATCATATAATCATATAATCATATAATTATATACTAATACAATTAAAAATTAGGTAATATCAAAATCACGTGTCTTGGATATCAAATTCAATATGATTTTTACGTCAATAATTAATATTTTATTTTTTTATTAAATATAAGTAATAGATAATGCCAAAAGCCGTTGTTAACAATAAAATTATTTATCAAAATGTTTACGGATTAACGGCTAAACACGAGTCTTTTTTAAGTCAAGGTGTCCGTGAAGGTGATTCTCCTATATTTAATAGTTTAACTTTGAATGGTGACGCAACAGTCAGAGGTAATTTATTCGTTGAAGGTAATACAACATTACTTAATACAAACGTAATTGAATTTGAAGATAATATAATATTATTAAATCGTTTAGAATCTGGATCAGGAGTTACTCTTAATCAATCTGGTATAGAAATATCAAGAGGAGCTTCTGAAAATTATAGAATGGTATTTAACGAATCAGATGACACGTTTCGAATTGGATTTATAAGTAATTTAAATCCAGTTGTAACTCGTGAAGAATCCCCTTTGGCAAATGGAATAATGATGTGGAATGATACAACGAAAAGGATAGATTCAAGAAAAGATATATCAATTGATATTTCATATACTTCTACAAAAAATGCTTCTAGTGCAACATCTGCATCTATAATTTTATCTGGTGGTTTAGGTATTGAAAAAGATATATGGTCTAATGGGAAACTATATCTTAGAGGATCAAGTATTATATGGACAGATACTTCAAATTCTTTGAATTTAACAAGTGATGGTGATATTTACATTTCACCAACAAACAATGTTATCCTTCCTTATAATAAAGGTGTTGTATTTGGTGAAACTACACAAAAATTATACTCGGATTCAGCTACTAAAAATATCATAGTTGAAAGTTACGGACACTTTGATTTTAATTTAATAGCTGGGAAAAAAATAAGAATACCTAATCAAATACCTATAACATTTTCAACACCATCAGAACAAATATATGCTGATAGTTCAAACAATATGATGATTGAAAGTAGCGAAGATATTAATCTTGTTCCAGGTGTAAACAGAAAAGTAAATATACCACTGAATACAGGTTTAACTTTTTCGAATGATAATCAACAGATATCTGCAAACTTGAACAATGATTTAACTTTAATTGCTAGTAACAATATAATTCTAAATCCAGGACCAACATTAGATGTAAGATTACCTACTGATAATGGTATTAAATTTGGTAATAGTGGTAATCAAAGAATTGTTGCAGATAGTAGTGATGATTTGTATATATCATCTGCTAGTAATATTTATCTAAATGCTAGTAGTAATGTAAATCTACCAAACAATGTTAAAATTGCATTTGGTAATGGATCAAAATATATAAGGAGTACAGTTGATGGTTTAGAAATGAATAGTGACAATGGAAATTTAAATATAATGAATTCAACTATGTCAGTTAATAACAACTCGAATTCTACAAATGCAAGTACTGGATGTTTAACTTTATCTGGTGGTATAGGTGTTGCCAAAACAATTTACACAGAACAAAGTGTAAAAGTGTATTCTGACGATACTTCTAGTTTACTTGTAAAAAGAAATACAGATGACCAGGATATATTTAAGGTAGATTCGAGTGCTAATAGTAATATTAAAATTTTTGGTGGTAATGGATCAAATGTGAGTACAGTAGAAATTACTCCTGATTCTCCTATTGATGCTAAAAGTTTAATTGAATTAAAATCACAGTTTGATAACACTGATGGGTATAAAATTGGTAGGGGATACAATGGTTTAAATAATGGTAGATCTTTTACGATAAATATACCATCGTATACTGATTATGGTAGTTCTGGTAATAAACCTAAATTTTCTATAATGTCAAATGATTGTACAGAAGAATTATTTAGTATAGAAACAGATACTGGTAATATTTTTTCAAAAGGTGGTTTCGGATTAACAGGTACACAAGATGCTGAAAATGCATCTACTGCATCATTTGTTGTATCAGGAGGTCTAGGTGTAATGAAATCATTATTTATAGGTGGAGACTACAAGAGCAAAACAGATTCTACAACTGCCGTTGATATAAAAAATTCTACTGATGTTTCTGTATTTAGAGTTGATACACAAAATAGAATAACTAAATTGTCTGGTAATTTTAATATAAATGATACAGCATTTGTCGTAGATCAAGATGGTAAAAATGTATCCAATACAATGATAAATAATTTTACAAATACAACAGATACAACAGATATATCAAATGGTGCTGTTGTTATTACAGGTGGCGTGGCTATAGGAAAAAGTTTACGAGTAGCTGAAATATCGTATTTCAATACAATTGATATGTCAAACACGCGGATAACAAATGTACAAACTCCAGTTGATTTAAAAGATTGTGCAACAAAAGAATATGTTGATTTAGTAAAACAAGGTTTGCTTGTAAAAGATTCAGTTCAAGTTGCCACAGTTGCCAATGAAAATTTAAACATTGGGTATAATACAGGTACTGTTGTAGATGGATATACTTTACAAACAGGTGATCGTATTTTAATTAAAAATCAAGACGATTCCAAGGAAAATGGTATTTATCAAGTTCAAGATAGTGGTTTACCTACTAGAAGTTTAGATTTTAGCGATGGTGGTAATGCATCAGGTGCTTTTGTATTTGTTATAAATGGTAATACAAATGGAGGTCTGGGTTGGATTTGTAATAGTCCAAATAACATGGATACAATCGGGACTGATAATGTAACATTTACTCAATTTACTGCGTTGGGAAAAGTAGAAGCTGGTGATGGGTTAACTAAAACGTTTAATCGTTTAGATGTAAATGTAGATGATATAAGTTTGGAAATATCAAGTGATCAGTTGCGTATTAAAAATACAGGTTTAGGCATTGGTATGACTGGTGGTAGTGGATCACCTATAGAAACTTCATCTAACCAATCACACGTTACTAAATTGGGGACTATTAATACGGGTATCTGGCAAGCTTCTTCAATTCAAGTGCCTTATGGTGGTACAGGTGTGAATAGATTTACACAGGGAAATATTTTGTTTGGAAATGGTTTAAATCCTGTAGGAACAAATTCAAAGTTTTATTATGATAACACAAACACTCGGTTAGGTCTTGGTACAAATTCACCTAGTTCAAATTTACATATAGCTCATTTGTCAAATGTTTCAATCTTATTAAATGCAGACTCCGAGGGAATTACGTCAACAGCGAAACCAGAAATAATTTTCTCGTGTATAAATGATGTAAAATCATATATTGGATTATCTAGGGGTCCAAATGAATATGCAAGTAATATTTATCAAGAATCACTTGTAATAAGTCATGACAAATTGAATACAACATCTGTGATACAATTTGCTACACAAAGACAAAATAGAATGACTATTTTATCAAATGGAAATGTAGGTATTAATACATCAAACCCTTCAGCTAGATTACACGTTGTGGGTACATGTATTACAACTGGTGTCAATGAATTTAGATCAACTATTGATTCCACGAATGTTTCAAATGGTTCAGTTGTCATTTCTGGAGGTGTAGGTATATCCAAATCTACAAACATAGGAGGTCATTTACGTATTTATAATACAACTCCAACAACAAGTCTTAATGAAGGTGCTGTTATTATAGATGGTGGTTTGTCTATTAAATCAAATCAAAATGCTACAAATGTAGGAAATGGAGGAGCTTTAAATGTGGCTGGTGGTGCTTCTATTAATGGTGACTTGTATGTAGGTGGATCAATCAATGGTAGTGGAAGTAGTTCTAGTACATATGCATATTTAACATTAACTGCAACTGATGAATCTGTAAACTTTTCAACTGGTTCATTAATAACATTTGGTGGTATTACTATTCAAGGTGCAACAAATGCAACTAGTTTAACATCTGGAGGAGCTATTTTGTCAGAAGGAGGTGCAAGTTTTGGTGCAGATGTTTACATAGGAGGTGACAATTACTTTTACGGTAATACAAATTATTATGGTGAAGATAATATCTTGGTCTTTTATGACACAAATGTCAAAAGACGCTATGACATTAATAGAGACAGTACAAATAACTTTAGTTTAAATAGATATGATGTAGATGGGACGTTTATTGAACGAACATTTGAAATCGATAACGCTACTGGTTTTATAAAGTTTTATAATAAAGAGCCTAGTCTATCATCTACTTATGCATCTATGATTTTAACAGGGGGATTATCAATAAATGTAACATCAAATGCTACAAATATATCAAGTGGTGGTGCGTTAAGTATAAGAGGTGGATTAAGTGTAATTAAAAATGTTTTTATAGGTGGGGATACTCGTGTTACTTCAACAACAAACAGTGCATTGATAGTAGAAGGTGGTGTGAATATTTACAAGGACACTAATATAAATGGATCTCTTACGACAGATTCAACATTCTATTATGATGGCAATGGTTCTTTATTACATCTAGAAAATACGTCAGGAAGTACTCTATGGCATTATTTTGGACAAATAAACGATTCAAGTAGTGTTTCTTATTGTGAAATTGATTTTTGTAATGGGTCTAATGTTTATGGGTTAAAAGTACATGTTTCAGTAAACGATGCTACTTGTAATGTATCACATAATTATTATGGAACGAGTACATTTGATAATATAAATAATATACAAGTTTATATATACAAGGACAATACAACAGGATTCCATTTGTTCACAAAAACACCATCATCTAGTTCTACAAATATTAATATTATTGGAAAAACTGGTAGTCGTTTTTACGTAGTATCAGAAGGTTCTGGAACTGATCCTGATGGAAGTGTGAGTTCATATAGTGGTAGTTGGTCCTTTATTTACAAAACATCACAAGAAAGTAATATGAATTATACATTTGGAGATGTTGTTATTGAAGGATTAAATTTCAATGTAGCAGACAACTTTCCAGTAATAGGTTATAATAATAAAAATGCCACGGGTTCAAGAGATTTAGGTGTAGCTTTTCAAAGATATCAATCATCAAATGATGTTGGTACAGGAGAATTGGTTACAGATGATTATATTTTATTTGATTCTATTCCGAATCAATCAACTGTTACATCAACTCAAATTAAATTTAGTAATTCATTAGAAGGAATAGATGAATATTATACAGGTTGGTGGATAAAAGTAGGTTCCGGTGCAAATATAAATCAAGTAAGAAAAGTTGTTTCTTATAATGGTTCACAACGTATTGCAACAGTAAATTCACCTTGGACATCACAAAATCCATCTAACGGTGATACTATTTACTTTTATAATTCACAATATGTATCATTTTATTACAATGATACGTCAAAAAGTTTTCAAACAGTTTACAATACACGTGATCCTATTACTAAAGCGATTACAAGTTATGATTACGTTGACTTGACTACAAATAGAATTATTTTGTCTAGTACAGAATCGAGTATAAATGTATTAAATGGTAGTTTAATAACACGTGGAGGTTTAAGTATACGAAATACAGTAAATTCATCTAGTTCTACATCAGGTGGTTCAATTACTACATTGGGAGGAGTTGGTATTCGTAAATGTTTAACTGTAGGAGATAATATAGCTATAGGTACTGATGGATTTACACCTACAGAATCATTGCATATAAAACAAAATAAATCGAGTATCGTTTTAGAAAATTCTAGTTCTGTTTCTTATATAGATTTTGTAAGATCAGGAGATCAAACACATTATGGAATTTTATCTGATAATAACTCATTTTCTTTGACACTATCAACATCTGGATCAACACCTGATTTGTCAAGTAAAATAGTTAGTTTAAATGATACAGGATACGTTGGTATAAATACAACAACTAATATCAACAGTCCTTTGACCTTGCGATCAGGAAATTTCATTTCTGTTGATAGAAATGATTCTTATATTGGATTTTTAGGTGGGTCTGGTAATCTAAATGATACATCAAGTTCAGGAAGAATGGTTTTATATGGTAATAGTGCAACTGGTAGTATAGGAAACGTAGTTATATCATCTGGGACATCTGGGTCAGTGTCCATTTGTACAAATGATGATACTGCGCGTCTTAATATTAATGAAACAGGTACAGTTCATATTCTTACAACTACTACATCAAAAAGTAGAACAAGTGGTTCATTGGTTTTATCTGGTGGTGTAGCAGTGGGATGTACAGAAAATTCAAATAGTTTTACATCAGGAGGTGCTTTAACAGTTGCTGGAGGTGCATCTTTTATGAAAGATATTTTCGTTGGTGGTAATATTTACGTTACTGGTAATTTAGTGGCAACTGGGTCTACTGTTGCTCCAGATATCACATTCATAAACGAATTGAATTGTAATTTAACTGGATATGGTACTAATAAATTAATAACGATTGGACAAGAAGCAATTTTTTCATTTGCTGTATGGGTCACACCAAACAATGCAAGTGAAAGTTGTCAAATAGAGTTTAATTTACCTGGAAAAGAGAATGGTTTTGCAAATAGACACGAGTTAATAGGTAGTTGTACAGGTTACACAGATGATGATGAAATGATACCATTATTTAATGTACTTTGTGTAGGTGTTAAAAATGAATCAAGAGGACTAATAAAATTCCAAAGTGTATCAACTGGTATACATTATTTTACCGTTATTTGTAGATATACATTGTAAAAGAAATTTTAATTTAATTAAACATATCAATATTTAATTAAAGTAAATTTTAAATTAACGCATCTCGTCGCGTAGTTTGTGCATAACAGTTGATCGTTTTCTTGAACTTAATACTATTTCTACAAATCGTTTCCATTTTTGAGATTTTTGTAACTTGAGAGCAAATGAAATCATAGCATCCAATTTAGGTTTTCCTAAATTCTTAAAGTCATGTTTTTTAGCAACGTTTTTTATGTCAGAATGCATTCTTAATTTGAATTTTTCTAAACCACAAGATGTAGTTACTTTTCTTATAAAATCTTGTCCTAAAGCAACAGCCAAATTTTTAGCGAAATTTGCTTTCCATGGCATAATTTGATAATATATATTGAAATCCTTACAACAACTAATAATATCTGTAACACTTTGATCTCCTGTTATTAAGACATCTGGTAAACAATATTTAAATAATCCAGTGTATTGATCATATGGTAAAGGTGTAATATCAGCTCTTAATGTTAATGTACTTGGCAATGTTTTAATAGGTTCCTTTGTTGTTTTTATAACTACATTTTTATAATAACCTTCACTTTTAATATAAGCGAACAACTTTTCCAATTCTTCTTTGTCTTCTAATAAATGAGGAGGAATCACGACATCTAATTTATTATGTTTTTTATGATATTTTTTACACATTAATTTGATGAAATTACTAAAACATTTAGCCACGTTTACTCTATAATCTCTTGTTAAATGTACCATCAAATATGGATTTTTTAAACGAAGTGTTTTTGCAAATTTAAAATCTGTTATCAATAATCCACTTAAACCCTTACCAATACCAGTTGGGAAATCATACTTTTTTGGTTCTGGTGCATTATATTCGGAAAACAAAACTGTATTAAAAGGATTTGCATACGGTAAAAAGTTTTTAACTATATTTTTATTTGGTTCATAATCAGTTCCTATCCAAGGAGTAACCATTATCAAATCGAATTTGTATGGCATTTTTGCACGTTTTTTAGGTTTACCTGATTCATCTATGTCATAGATCTTCATAGTTTTTAAATTTTCACATTCTACATAAGTACGACTTCCAGGGGTTTTCAAACAATATACGTTTTTTAAACCATTTTTAATAAATGGTGCAGGTTTTGTTGTTATCATTGTACAATCAATACCATACCATTCTTTTATAAATTTATACATTTTTAATGCGAATACAATATCACCATAACCATAACAAGGATGACATATTAATGCTATACGCAATTTATCATTAATTCTCGAGGAAGCTTTTACTTTTTTATCCATCATTATCCTCCACGGAACTTCATACAATTGTTTGTATTGTCTTACTTTGCTAACAGTAGTTAAAATGTCTTCCATTATATATATATACAATATTTTTTTATTCAGTATAATTGTTAAAGTTAATTATATAATTGTTAATGTTAATTATATAATTGTTAATGTTAATTATATAATTGTTAATGTTATAATTGTTAATAATATAATGTTAAATGTATTATTCAATTTGATTGATGAAATGTAATAATTTTTCATTTACAGTTATTTTTACTGGATTAAATGACTTTAAATGCAATCCAGATAAAGAACGAACACGACTTAAAGCAACATAAACCATATGATTACAAAAACAATCAGACAAATCTAAAACTGCACTATCTAATGATAAACTCTGAGATTTATGAATTGTTATACTATAGGATAACATTAAAGGTATTTGTTTACAAATTATTTTTGCGTTATCCATTTCTAATTCCCATTCTACACGATTTATAATTTCAGTAACACCATTATCGAAACTTACACGAACTGTATCTGTAAATAAGTCAACAACTGTACCAATTGAACCATTTACCAGACCAGATTCTACATCCAAATTTTTAATTAACAAAACACGACATCCCTTTCTTAAGACTAATGATTCTATTCCCTTTTGAATAAATTGACTTTTTAATTCCTTACATAACATTTCACAAGTATCTTTGTCACCGATTTTACTATAAATTGTATCATAATGATGATCTTTTTCATTTATCATATCTAGATAACGATTGTTAATTTGTTGAGCTTTCCAATTACTACTAACAAGATGTACGTGTTTTGTAACATCATCGCAGGTTTTGTTTTTTAATAAACGTGTTTTTAATACATCAATATCATTTTGATTGTAATTTCCCTTTCTTATTCTCATTAAGATATCTATATACTCTTTATCACTACTTTGACGAAAATTTTCTTTTAAAATAACTATAGACTTTTCAAATAATTTTTTAAATACATCACTTTCAATAATTAATCTATTATCACCATTCGTGTTTGAAAAGACAGTTTCTAATTGTAAAAAATCACCTGTTAAAATTATTTGAACTCCACCAAAAGGTTTTTTTGATCTCTTTAAAATCTGAAAAATACTATCAATCTTTTCAAATATAGCAGCAGATAGCATACTTATCTCGTCAATAATAAGAATATCAGTTCTACGAATACGATCTTTAATAGCTATCTTGTATCGTAAACGTTTAACTAACAATTCTAATGAATCCTCACCTGTACCAATACCCATAAAACTATTAATTGTTATACCACCAATATTATAAGCTGAAATTCCAGTTGTTGAAGTAATGTACATCATTTTGTTGGGATTATTATTTTTTACGTGTTTGTAAAATTCTTTTACTAATCTAGATTTCCCAGTACCTCCACTACCTAATATTAACATTGATTCTCCACGTTTAAATTTATCAAATGCATCTTTTTGTGTAGTTGATAAATCTAAATCATATTCAATAGGAATATTACTACCTGTTTTACTATTATGATCAACGAGTAAATCTTTTATCTTACTCAACATATCATCAGCAAAATTAGCATCTGTTTGTTCTTTTGTTTGTTTGTAAAACGACATATCTTTTTTTAATAATTATATATTATTCAGTTTTTTACTATAACGCTATTAAAAAACTGGACTAAAATAAAAAATAAAATTCAATCAACTAACGTATATACCATTAGACAATAAAATCCACGACCCCTGGTTATTATCACTTTGAGCATCAAATAACAATTGTGCACTTTGACCTTGTCTTTTAAATGTTAATCTTGTTGCTTGTGAAGCTTGATTTAAAGGATTAGGTGTAATCAATTTATTATTTCCGAAAACAACAGTATGTGAAGATCCAATTCCCATAGAACTACATACTAATATTTTTAATGTACCATCTGGTATATTTGCACTGTTAGATGGCATTGTACCACAAGAACTTGTGTAATTTGGACCAGTTACTGAAAATAAAGAAACTATAAAAGATGTACTTGGATTTCTTGTTTGTAAACCAGCAGATGATAAAGTGTATCTTTCAAATGTATATGCTAATGATGATGATAACGTTACATTTGCAAAATTTGCTGACACCGTATTACTTAAATTTGTAAATCTACCAGATTGAGCAGTATTAACACCTACAGGTGTCCCGTTAATTGTCCCACCTGATATTTGGAAATTACTTCCAACTACAGCATTTGAACCAGCAGTTACACTTCCATCTAATATAAAACCACTTAATCTATTCGTAAATACCTTGTTTACTTCTATATCACTCAAATCACCTGTTACAATATTATTACTTATAGTAGCATTCTTATAATAAGTCCATCTCTCTGTACTATTCTTAAAACCAAAAAACCCAGTTTTATAACCCAATGTTCCAGATGTTAAACTCACATTACCAACTGTACTCCAATAATTTACTTGAATACCAACATCTTTACCTTGGTACGTTGTTAGTTTACTTTTTACAGTTCCACCTACTCCACCACTTTTTGTCAAGATTCCACTGTAAACAATTACAAAAGATTTATTATCTAATATCTGAGAAATGACATATGTCCCATCAACACTAGGTGTACTTAATGTGTTTCTTAAAGTAACAAAATCACCTAGTACTAAATTATGATTTTGATCTACTGTGATTTTAATATTTCCTATTGTACTAATATTATCTATAGATTGAATATTCAGATATTGTGATGTACCTAATGGTAAGATATAATTATTTATATCAAAGTCTGAACCTACTGCTGCATTTAAAGATCCCAATATATTAATATTACCAGTAACCGTGAAATTAGTAGTGTTAATACTAATACCAGAATACCCATTTAGTAATAACTGTTCACCGTCACTTATTATACTATTTCTCGTTGATCCAAAACCTAAAAATGTATAAGTAGGAATCATTACATTACCCGATGAATATTGAGGATACATTTCTATATTACCAGCAGAATTCACCATTTGCAAATTGTTACTTGTATTCTTTACAAGATAAGTTTCATTACCTAAATACAAAGGAGTATTTGTAGGAAATTTAACTGAACTACTTCCATCTGTTGGTGTTACAAATGTTATATCTTTACTTGAAGTTATTTGTAAATTACCTCCAGTAGTTGCACTTATAGAATTTAATGTAGAACCAAAATTAAGATTGCTATTGTAAGGTAAAGATACATTACCACTACTTAAATTCATATTACCTCCAGTTACAATAATATTTAAACGCCCTCCAGAAATAGTATTCACGTTTGATATAGTACCATTTGCTAGATCAAGATTTGTTAAATATCCATTTCCAAATTGAACATCACCATAATTACCAGAATATACTTCATCAAGATTGGTACCATTCCTTATAAATACAAATCTACCCAAACTATTTTTATATCCAAAAAAACCAGTCCTTGATCCATTTATGGTATCGCCATTATTCCATTTAAATTCAATACCTCTATCTTTAAAGTCATCGATAAGTGGTCCTGTTACTCCACCTAATGAAAAAATAGGATCTTGTATATTCGTTATAGTACTGTAAATAGTAGATGTAGTACCATTAATCTGAACATTCGAGTTTAGTATAATAGTACCAGAACCACCCAAAGCAGTCAATGACATATTACCATTAGAATCGGCTGATATCGAATTTGATGTAGAACCAAATGACAATGGTACATTATATGGTATTTGAACTTTTCCATTACTCTCTAACATTATATTACTACTACTAATATGCACTCCACTAGTCCCTATAATATTAACAAAACCAGAACATCCAATAATCGTCCTAACATTTGCTATTGTACCACAATTCATATCTAATTGTCCAGACCCAGCAAATGAAATTGTATTCTTTAAATATAAACTATCAAACTCTGCATTGCCAATTGTTCCAGTAATTACTTCACTAGTATTAATTGCATCAGAATAATATGTAAATCTTTTTGAATCGTTTTTCCAACCAAACCACCCCTTTTTCAATGAACCAATTGTTGATAGTAAATAATTATATTCAACACCTCTATCTTTATTATCGTAAGAATTATAGTCTGCTAATGATATGATAGGATCAGTTAATCTCACATTTTCCGTTTTTATACTTAATAAACTACCAGATGTACCATTTATTATCATTGTTCCAGTTGATATATTCGCATTTGTATTTATTATATTAAGAGAGCCAGATTCGATAAACGTTGAAGCTGAACTTATTGTAATAGAACCTGAAACTGTTTTGTTTACGATATGTAAATTTGAAGAAGTATCAGAAACTATATACCTAGTTAGGTCATTAGAGAAATTAAGAAAAGTGCCAGTTGTGATGTTTATATTATTTGTTGCACCTAAATTTATTGTATTGGCATTTTTCACATCTATATTATTAACAATTCCGCCATTAATAACTAAATTATTAGAATCATATCTAATACTATTAGACGTTCCTGACATTCCAAATACTAACCATCTTGTAGGCAAAACTCTTACATTTCCATTTGTAGAATATAAATTAATATCGCCATTGTATGATTGTAATAATATGTTTCCATTTGAACTAGATATGTTTACATTACTTGTAGCAATTTCATTTAGAGAACCAGAATTTGTCAATAAAGTTATACCATTTGTACTTCCATATAATATTTCTGTATTATTTCCAAACTGAATATTTGACGAGATATTATTACCATTCGTATTTGCATTTATTATAATATTACCAGATGTTGTGGTCAAGTATAAATCTTTGTTTGATGTTACAATTAAGTTTCCTATTGTATTTGAAGATATTCTTTGTGATCCAACTGATGTACCGTCAAATGAAATATAACTTTGGGCAGGTATACTTATAGAACCATTTGATTGTGTTAATAATCTAATATTTTTTGAACCTGTTAAAAGTAAATTTCCAGAAGTACCTTCACTTATTTTACTTCCAGATGACCCAAAAGATAATGGGATATTATTGGGTATATATATATCATTATTAGAAATTAAAGAAATCCTTGATCCACCTGTAATATTTAAAAAATTTGTTGCGTTAATGTTTATTGTTCCAGAACATCCTGTTATATTTTTAACATTTAAAATAGAACCACAATTCGCATTTAAACTACCACCAGGATTAATATTAATATTTGTTGTAGAAATATCACCAATATCAAATGTACCTGCACTTCCTGTAATCATTTCATTTGTATTTGTGGCATCGGTAATCAGAGTGAATTTATTACTATCAACTTTGTAACCAAACCAACCTAATTTCATTGAACCACTAGATACATCATAATAACGAAATTCTATACCTCTATCTTTTGAATCGGGACTGGTTAACGTGTAATCTGCAATTGTCAAGATTGGATCTGTAAATTTTGTATTTGTTGATTCTATTCTAGTCAACGATCCAGATATATTTACATTTGAAACTACATTTATCGATGAATTATCATAGTTTATGTAACTACCGTTTGTTATATAACTATCATTTGTACTCTGTGCAAATTGAATACGGGTTTTTTCTGGTATCATAAGGGATTTTGATGTAGGGATTGAGAAAATGGTATCACCCTGACTTGTTATTAATAAACTACTAGTATTACCAGAAATCGAATTTGTTGTACTACCAAATATTAGTTCTGTATTGGTTGGTATTTTAACAAATGAGTCTGTGTTTAAAATAATATTTGTATTTGGAGTTTTATTATAACTACCAGTTGTTATTGTAGTAGTAGTTGTTATATTAGGAATGATTCCAAACTTTTGATTTGTATATAATGTACCAATAGTATATGAACCATTTAAACTACCAGCGCTCGTAATTGCAATAACATCACCAGATTTTAAATTATGGGTATTATATGTAGAAATTATGGTATTACCTGTAGTTGTAAGTATACTGGAGATGTTTACATTAATTGGTGTTTGTGTTATTAATTCAATGTCTCCATTTGTTGTAGTAAATGTTTGTTTGTCGTAACTGGATACATTATATGAACCTCTACTTGAAAAAAGTACAATATTATCATTTGTTATTAAAGTAGAACCACCACTTGTAAATTCACTATAATAACTACCAGTTGAAGTACTAATATACATTGGACCATATACATAAACTGTACCATAGCCATTTGGGTGTAAATTTATACTACCATCTAAATTAGTTGCTCGAATATAATTTTTACAAATTTCTAAATTACCTAAATATGAACATTGATTTACACGTAAATCCGCATTGACTATATTAAAATCTGTCTCTGTAGGATTCCACTCTACATATGAAAGTAAATTTGGACTAATAAACTTTACCTTATTATTTGCGTATAAATCCCTAAAATATGCATCAGTAGCACCTTCTGCACCAATGACAGTGTTAGAAATTTGGGAATCTCTTATAGTAACGGTTTGAAAAACACCATCTTCAAATAAACCTGCTATATTAATAGATTCTAGTTGTAAATTTGTAGCAGTCAATGTTTCAAATGAACCAAAATTCGAAGACACCGTCATACCTTTTAAAGGTTTTGTTGATCGCTTCATCGATAATTGATTACTCATTTTATTTACTCTATTATTTGTAAATAAAAATAAATTGTAATTTCACCGTTAATTATACTCGTTACATAAGATTAATTACGTAAAGATTAATTACGTAAAGATTAATTATGTAAAGATTAATTATGTAAACATTAATAATGTAAATCCTAAAGTTGTAAATACATCTATTGTTTGACCTATTGTATACAATAAGATCATCTTCCAATTTTTAATTATTAAACGTTTTAAAATATATAAATCTATATCTAAACCTATTAATATAAATGATATATTTGAAAACCATTCTGATACTATAAAACAATCTTGAGTTATCATTTCTCGTAAATTGTTTTGTAATAAAGATACTATAATACAAATACTTAAAAATCCAATAACGAATTTAGGAAAACGTTCCCATAAAATACTTGGTTTTATAGATTTGTACCAAAAACTTGTTACTACCAATAAAATAGGTCCTATGATAATATTTTGTAACATTTTTAATACAACAGCACTATTCAATGCAGTTTTATCCAATAAACTCGCAGAGGCTATCACTGCCCCAGTAGAATCAACTGTACCACCTATCCATATACCAGACACTACTGAACTTAAACCATAAATGCGTGATATAGCAGGAATTCCATTTATAAATGGAATAGTAAACAATGAACTTATGGTAATAGATGCATTTGTATGTTCCTGTTCTGATTCTATAATATCTGATATAGCCATTATTGCAGAACTACCACATATAGATAATCCAAAACTTATAAGCAATGTTCTCGTTTTATCTAGACGAACAATGTAAATTCCAATACAATACACTAACGATAATAACAGTATAGTTTCAACCCACGCTACAACAATACCACGAGATCCGAGTTTTAAAATTTCTTGAATATCAATTGCAAATAATACAATACCTGTTTTTATAAAAAATTCCATAGGCATCAATCTTTTTATATAATGTTCTGCGTCTCTCCATATAATTCTAATAAAACATCCTAATATAATACACCAAAAAGATGTACCTAATCCTAATTTTTTTAGTATTGTAAAAGAACCAATAATCTTTGAACAAAATAATATAACGAATATAAGTATATAAAAAGGGTAGTTTATCTTTTGTTTTAAACAAAAATGAGATACACTTACTGTTATCAATGTAAACACTATTAAACAACATAAAGTCGCACTATATGGTACTAATTGTAACCGTAAATCGTCAAATGTAGACCACGATTTTAAATCAATCGGACCTATTTCTCCAAATACTCTTAGTGTAATCAAGAGACAAAACCAGATATAACCTATCCATATAGGCCATAATTCCTTGTTATTAAAATTAATACATTGCATTATATTATTAGGTATCGTTATAATAATCAATTTTATTCAAAATTATGTTTGAATTTTGAATAATTTTTTATTCGACAATGTTTCTGATGTACGTTTCATAAGATTCTGATTTGGTTGTTGGAAATCTTGGAATACCGGAATCAGTGAGTTCAAAGTATTTGACTTGAATTTGTTGTCCGATAAATTCTTGTCCACGTTGGTAAAGTTTATTACGTTCTTCTCTTGTACCCTTTGGTCTAACATTGAATTTGTCACCGTTTTCATTTATACAAATCCATATAATCAAGTCTTTGTTAGAAGAAGTGTCTTGTTCGTGAGTAAAACCAACAATTTTGTATTCGGAATCTGTAAAATCTTTGAACTTTAAAAGGTCTTGTGATCTAGCTTTGCAACGATATTTACCAGATACGGTTCTTACAATACTTCCTTCATAAGAGTCCTTGATAAAAGCCAAGTGTTGATCTTTGACTTCATTTTCTGATGATGCAGTACAAGTTTCTACTAAACGAATGTGTTGAAATGAATTCTTGCTAAAAAAGTTTTTAAGAAAATCCAAACGTTCAGTGTAAGTCTTTGTTTTATCGACATAATCATAAACGTGATATTCAATCTGTTCAAGTTTTTGGTAGTCTGATTCATTGAGTTTCTTTTTTCGGAGCATCCCAAGATGTTCAAATACTCCTCCGTGTTGATACAATTCGCCATCGAGAATAACAGTTTCCTTGATAGAACATAGTTCCTTGTATAAACCATTATGTTTAATAGCATCAAATGGTTTACCCTGTCTTGAGTTACAAGATTTGTTGTGGCTATTAAAGATCATTCTATAACCATCAAGTTTTGGTTGAATGTATACAGGATACTTTATCTTGTGTTTAAATTTTTGAAAATCAGAGGCTAACATTGGGAAGACTATTTTTTCAGATGATTCACTTTCTGAATCAGATTCGCTTTGAGAAAATTTATCCAATTCGCCAGAATTATTTTTAGAAAATTCTTGTTCAGTCTTTTTCTTCCATTTAGATTGAGCTTCAAGAACAGCTTGTTCAAAATGAGTTGTTTGATTTCGTTTGCCAATATTTTTTCCAAGTGTGATTTTTTTTGTACCTTTAGTCATTTTTCCGGACACGTATCCGTATTCGATTTCAATAACGGAATGATCACCGTTATTAATTACAAGAATATTCCATTCTTTTGTTTTTCCTTTAACATCACTACCGAAAAGTTTTGGGAAGGCGCGAATTTGATTAGTATTCATATAACTATTAATAATCTTAGGAAAAAAATCACTTTTTTATACGCTAGATGCAAGGACGTTTACTTGTTCTTCTTCAGATAATTTAGTGTGTCCAGTATATGCATATGCTAATTTATTATCAAGAAGGTGCTTTGATAAAGAATGGATATACCCATTATTGTTAAAATAAATATCAGCAAGTAATCTGCCATATTTGTCAAAATCATAACATTGTAAATCTACTATGATCAAATTTGTATCTAATATTTTTCGTATTTCATTTTTTGATATGCTACTAATATAACTCGAATCATTTGTTATCAAACGTAATAATTCACAACGCGCTTCTAAAGCCAATCGTTTATTTTCTTCATTCTTACTTTTTATTTCACATGTATCTATTCCCATAATTCTAACATTATATTTGTAATAACTTCCAAATAAGGGTAATATAATAATTAAACTATCTCCATCTATAATATCGACTAATCTTCCTGTTAATGAAGTACCGTTTAATGTAAATTGATTTGTATTATTAAAATTGTATTTTGAAAATTCGTTCAGGTTGTTAGTGTTAGTGTTTTCTTCCATATATATTTTGTATATATATTATTTTTTTGTATAATGTTGTTATATTATTTTTTATATATATATTACTTTTTTGTATATATAATTTTTTGTATATATATTATTTTTTGTATAGTGTGTATATTTAAAGTTATTTTACTATAATCTATTATTAACATAACTATGAATGGGTCTGGTTTGGATACAAAAGAGCATATTAAAAAAAACTATAAACAAATGTTAAAAAAGGCCAATGATTATATATCATTATCAATTGATACAAATGATGTTCGTAAGATGCAGGAACATAGGATGAATGCTATGAATATTCTTGAGAAAGTTGTTTCTATTTTTGTTGTGACGGATTATTTATTAATTGATAGTAAACCAGAGATTCCTGAAAGTATTTACTATGATTCTTATTTTACACTAGGTACTTTATATAAGTCGTATGTAGAAATAGAAATCCAAAATGAATTAGCATTACTGAAAAAGAATGAGATTAATCGTGTACATAATGATAAAAAAGATTTATCACATTTGGAACAAATGTTTCAAAAGGCTTTGGGTTTTTTTATAATGATTCTTAGAGTTCGTTTTGAAGATTCGAATGCGTTAAAACAGATTATTAGTATATATACTCAATTGTGTGCAATGAATCAAGATCTTAGTAAATGTTTAAATTATCTTCAAGAGGCTTTATTATTTGTATCGAATAATCCAACCATTCATTATAATTTAGGTTATATTTATCAAAGATTTAACCGTGTAGAATTGAGTATTATTCATTATAAGATTAGTTTAGGATTATTAGAGAATGCTCGTCCAGAAAATGAGCAAGTGGAAATGGAGAATAAATCTTTAATTATAAATAACTATAATGGAATTTCTTGTATCTATCGTTCTTTAAAACAATGGCCAGAAGCATTACATTATTTAATACAAGCTGAACGAGTGGATCGATTAGATCCAGATATTCAAAATCAATTGGGTGTTGTATATACAGAGATGAGGCGTACTGATTTAGCAGAAATAGCATATAATCGTGCAATTAAAAATCATCAAAGGGCGATAATATCTACTGATAAAACATTTTTGTTATCTGAATTGTATTTAAATTTAGGTCATATGCATTCATATAATGGTGCGAATCATAAATCAGTTGAAAACTATAATAAATCTTTAAAGATATGTCCCAAGTTTAATTTACCTTTTCAAAACAAGATTATGAACTTGACTTATCTATTTGATCAATTAGATGATAAAATGTATATAACAAATCAACATAAATTGGTAAATAAATTATACAAAAAAAATACTACTAGTTATGATTTTACGAATCTTGTAAAGATTGATGGAAAAATTAATGTAGGTATTATTTCTGGTGATTTTGTAGATCACCCTGTTAGTTTTTTTATTAGTACATTTTTAAGAAATTTTGATAGTGATCGGTTTAATTTGACGTGTTATTCTGAATGTATTATCAATACAAGTGTGTATAATAAAAAACTACATTTTAAGACTATTAAAAATTTATCTTCACAACAAGCAGCTGATATGATATATGGTGACAAGATTCATATTTTGTTTGATTTAGCTGGACATACTGCCTTTAATCGTTTAGATATATTTTCTTTAAAACCAAGTCCTATCCAAATTACGTATATTGGTTATCCGTTTACAACTGGGTTAAATGAAATGGATTATAGGATTACAGACAGTATATGTGATGGTGATTTTAGTGTTTCACAAGAGTTTTATACTGAAAAATTAGTAGCTTTAAAAAATTGCTTTTTGTGTTATGATCCAACTGTTATCAAGAATACTGGAGAATGTATTTTACCAAAAAACGATGTACCTGCGAGAAAAAGAGATTCTTTTATTAACATTGGTTGTTTTAATCGTTTAAACAAAATTACAGATGACCTTGTCAAATTACTTAATACTGTACTTTTACAAAACGATAAAACACGTGTATTTTTTAAAACAAAAGCGTTAATAAACAAGCGAGTATCTTCTGATTTTCTTGGGAAATTTGACAAACGAGTTAGAAATAGAATAGTTGTGATAGATTGTACTATATCTCACGAAGATCACGTTTTAACGTACACTAATATTGATATAGCTATAGATACATTTCCTTATTCTGGTACAACGACGACATGTGAAGCTTTATATATGGGGGTACCGGTGTTTTCATTTTATGATTCAAAATATTATTATCATCCTCAAAATGTTTCTTGTAGTATTCTTAAAAATAGTAATTTGGATGAATACATTGTATATGATCAATCAGAAATTTATGATAAAATAAAAAGATTAGTTGAAAAATCAGATGATGTTGATTATTGGAGAAATTTAAGAAACGATGTCAAATCAAAATTTTCAAATGGACTAGTTTGTAACAAAACAGAGTATATGAATAATTTACAAAATATGTTAGAGAATTTGTATAATGAAAATAAAAGTAAAAATGTGGCTTAATTTTAGATACGTGTGATGTATTTAATTTTATATAAGATGTAATTCGTATATAAAAAATATTATATATATATTATATAATGTCAAAACAAGAACACGCAAAAGATATAAGTAAGATTTTTGGAAGTGTAAAAATATATAAGAATGCTAAGGATGATTGGGTTACTATACATTCACCTGAAATAGGTGATATTAAACATTCAGTGCGTTCAGATGATCACGCAGGGTGGATGAAGTGTGATGGTAGAGCGCTTGATCGTGGTACTTATGGAGATTTATTTACTGCAATTGGTACTACTTTTGGATTTACTAATTCAGAAACATTTAAGTTGCCTGATGCACAAGGACGTGTACTAGGTGGTGTAGGTACAGGTGCAGGTCTTTTATCTAGAAGCCAAGGTCAAAAGGTCGGTACTGAAACGGTTACTCTAACTGAAGCACAAATGCCAATTCATAATCACGGTGTTACGGACCCAGGGCATTCACATGGTTATTTAAATAATACAAATATTGTAAATCCAGCAGTTAGTGCAACTACTATGAATGTAGCAAATAATGCAGGGGTAGCTGCAACTACTGGATCTAGTTTTACAGGAATTACAATTGGTAATACTGGTAGTGGTCTGCCTCACGACAATATGCAACCAACTTTATTCATTGGTAACGTTTTTATTTTTGCTTCTCATCAAGTGTAAACGTGTTGAATTACGAATAAAAACTGTTAAAACTCCCTTTGGGAGTTTAATTTAATACCTATAAAAAATGAATATCCATTCTTTTTATTACTATTTGGTCGTTTTATTGCTTGTAATCCCGTTAACCGTTCTATTATTTTTAAAAGTTCTTCTCTAAATGAAGTTTTAAAATATTTATTCTGTTTTATTAGTTTGTGATCTATATTGTTATCATTAAGATATTTATTAAAAACTATTAGGATTTGTGATAAAGAAACTGTATCTTCACTTTCTGTTACGACTAAATACTGATCTATAAAGTTTTTATAAATACTACTATCAAAATAACTATCTACATATAACTTCTTCATTCTAAATCCGCAAAATCCAAATGTACTCCCTATATGTATGTTACTTTTTGCATCATCTATATTAATTCTTTCACAAGTTTTATTGAATTTGTATTTGATATATCTTTTGATATCCAAAGTATAAACATCCAAGTATTTGATATTTCCTCGAATTTGTTTATTGAACTCGTGTTCTTGTAAATACTTTTCAAATTCTTTTTGAATACTGATTAATGTACATTTATAATTTTTATCACCGTTACTATCTATCTCCATATTCGTTTCAAAAAAATCATCATATAATTCATTACATATAAATTCTTGGGGTAATTCTTTTTTAGAAATATTTTTAATAAAATCTATTATTAATTTAGGGTCTTCGCTTCCATTGTTTTTATCAAATAATTCAATAAAAAATTCTACTAAATATATAAGATCACATGATTCTATGTTAAACCATTCGTTTTTATTTGTGATGAATGGATCTAATAATGCCTTAATACATTTTTCTATCAATTTATTATTTTTTGATTGGTATGTATAAACATATTTGAAACCAGGATTACTACTCAAATGTCCATCTATTCTTTTCAAAATTTCCTCGGTAATACCAATCTTCGATACGCCTTGTACATTATCCGTAACTGCTACGTATAACCAATCTAATGAAATTTTTTTCGCCATCTGTTTTAATTCTTTATCCTTTTTTTTCACTAATAATTTTTGAGATTGCAAATCATTTTCCTTTAATTGTAATTGTTCTTCTTTTTCTTTTAGTTGTTCTTTCATTAATTCGTTATAAACCATTTCTAATTTTATATAATAATCATGTATTTTATCTGCATTATCCGTATTTGATTTTAAACATAACTTTTTAAATGTATTTACATTTAACATTATAGTTTCTAAATTTTGACCACCGTGAACTCGCTCATCCGAACGGATGAGCGTAATTTTATAGTCTTTATTTTCAGTAAAATGTTGTTTTAATAAACGTTTACCGTTTGCTTTGTTTGAAAATCCTATAAATTTCCATACATTTTCCAAATTAATAATGAAGTCATTAATTGGATGATAATTTAAGAATAAAAACAAATTACATACATATAATCGTTGTTCATCATCTGAGAAATGTTCTTGTAATTTTTCTACTAATTTAGTTTTATCATATATTTCTATGGTACTAGTTTGTATAAGTGTTTTAATATCGACTGGAGTTTTTATTTGTTCCATACTATTGTATATTATTTCGTCTTTAAATTTATTTAATTAAATAAACGACATTTAATTAAATAATCTACACGGACTAATATTTCTTTCTCTATAGATCACGGTTATTTTATAGTCTTTACTTTTCCCATTCTAATTTATCATTTTTGTAATTCCTAGATTTATACAATTTTAAAAACATCTTTTTCAAAGCAGAATAATGAGGTTTTTCATCAAAATCAAGGTTTCTAACGTACTTTAAAAATACGACGAATTCTTTTGACATTCCATCACATAATTCTTCAACAGTTACCTCTTGTTTTTTTTCACCTATTAATCTATATCTTTCCTTTTTTTCCTTATGTTTTATTCCTTGCCAGGGTAGCTTTCCTTTATACATGTAAATTAATATATAAGCAATTGATTCTAAATCGTCTTTACGAGATTGTTCTTTATTTGTATGTGCGGCTATACTAGCATATCTAGCAGTTCCACAAAAACGTTTTTTATCAGAAAAGTCTACGTGGTTACCATTTTTCTTTAAATATTTTTTAGATAATCCAAAATCAATACAATATAATTTAGAAGAAGATTCATATCCTATTGCAAAATTATCAGGTTTAATATCTCTATGTATATACCCACAACTATGAATATGTTTCATAATATCTATCATTGACATTGCTAGCAAAATAATCGTTTTCATACCAAATTTCTTATGTGTATGTAATAAAGATTCTAAACTGGATCCTAACAAATCCATAACTATAATCTTTTGCTCTTTGTTTTTTATTATTTTCATATTTGCAATACCACGTTCAGGATTTGCTATATGTTTATATATTCTCGCTTCTGATAATATAGATGGTAAACCATCTCTTTCGCTTGTCTTTATTGGTATTTTTAAAGCGACTTTATCCCCTGATATTTTATGAACAGCTTCAAATACATTTCCAAAAGACCCTGAATTAATATATCTTGTTATAGTATATTTATTTATTGTTGTTCCTATTAAATTTTTAATATCATCCATTAAAATCTGTTAATATTAATATTGTCAAAAACAAACACAATATAAGAATAATAAGAATATATATTATATTTTTAAATACAGTATATAGATAAATTGATTGATACGTTGATTGATACGTTGATAAATTGATTGATTTATTGTTTTAATTTAGAATACAATGTGTCTTTGTATTCGTTCAAATCATGACCTATTTCATTTTGTATAACTATATCGAATGAATCATTTGGTACATTATCTAAATCGCATTCTGAAGGGTGTTCTTGTAACATACTCATAATATTTTTGTTACCATTAGATTCAAATTCGAGTCTTTGTAAATTTCTTGTTTTAGATATTATTCTTATTATTATTCCGCCTTTTTGTTTTATATATTCTATTTCATTTAAAAATCTTACATCTGTGCATATAAAATTCTCTATACCACGAAATTTGTATAAAGAAATCCAATTATCTAAATATTTTATCCAAATATCCTTTCCATAAACATTTCTACCAAGTTCTGTGCCTTCTCTTTGTAATAATTTTCTAGAATGTGTTGTTTTATTTATATATACCTCATCGAATGACATATTTGATTTTGTCATGGCATTTATCTTAAGTTGATCTGCAAATGAAACTTGTAAATAGCATTTGTCAAGTTTTTTTAATAATGGAATTATTAAATTATTACAAATATAATCTTTTCCACAGCCCATTTTACCAGATATACCAATAATCATCTTGTCATTAACTCGATAACAATAATAAATTCATTTTTTGTTTTGTAGAATGTAAATAAGAAAAGTGATTTTTTTTTTATTCGTATATAATATATAATACATATGAGAAGTTGGTTCATATTCGCACACGTTGTGGACGAGGATGAAAAAAAAGAATTCGATAGGATTTTTAAAAAATGTAGAAAAAATTTAGATAATAATACTAGTGTGTACATTTTAAGAATTTACAGTAAAAAGTTGGCAAATGTGTATCATATAACATCGGAAAAACAAACTATTATATTAAAAAGTCAACAAAAGGATTTAACTAGAAGGAGATGGATATCTAGTTTAGTTAATTTTGTAAAACGAGAGGCTGAAAAAAACAAAGATGACATTAAAGCTTTATCATATTATGGTCACGGTGGTTCAGTTGTCATAGGAAAGTGGGAAGATCCTTTTTTAGGAGTTTCACAGTTTACAAATTATGTTATAAAACCATTCGATGATATTAAATTAATTACAATGGATTCTTGTTATATGGGAGGATTAACATCAATGTATGAAGTATCTGCTTATTGTAAATTTGCAGCGGCTAGTCCAAGTTGGCATCCGGATTTAAGTGTTTCTTCTTTAAAAGCATTTGGAAAATTACCAAAAAACGACGATGATGAAACGTGGAAAAATTATACTAAAACATTGTCTTGTGAATTTAAAGTAACAGGTAGAAAACCTAAATATAGCTGTTTTATGCCTATTGATTTACGAAATTTACGTAAAATTGTAAATAAGATAAAAGTCTTAAATTTAACAAAAGACAGTGTTTTGAAATTAAATGATCCTCAGCAATTTGATTTATATTTAAGTGTACCTGATGAAAAAATTCGAAGTCAATTAAAAGATATTATTATTAGTAAAACTTGTATGAGCGAATGTTCTAAAAGAATCAATGGAATTAGTGTCAGAGAACCAGATCCAAGTGATGCTTGGCACGAATATTTCGTTAAAACAGAATGGTCTAGAGTATTAAAAAATATAAAAATTATAAATGATGAAACGATAGAAAAGGAACAAGAAAAAAAGAAAATGTTGAAGAGTTTGAATAAAATGAAAAGGGGAGATTGTTAATCATCTGTGTACAATTTATTTTTTACAAGTTCTATATTATTTTGATGTAAAATTTGTTTACTTTGTATATCTAAATCTGGATTATAATCATCAATATAAACAATCCTGGATATTTTACATTGGATAATTTTTTTTACACAACTTATACATGGTATTAATGTAACATACATTGTTGAGTTTTCTAAATCTTCTCTTTTATTGAATAAAATTGCATTTTCTTCTGCGTGTAAACACATACATAAATCTAATGATTTTCCAGCAGAATCTATATTGTTATTAAACCATTGATCACAACATCTTTTACATCCTCCTTCGTAACAATTTACAGTTCCACTAGGTGTTCCGTTATAACCTAATGATAAAATTCTTTTATTTTTAACTAAAATACATCCAACACGACGTTTTATACAATTACTTCTTTCACTTGTCAACTTTGCAATATTTATAAAGTAAGTATCCCACGATGGTCTATCCATTTATACTAACCAATGTTTTTTTCAAAAAATTTAAACAAAGATTTTTTATTTTGAGGATTATATTCTTTTACAAAATTTTTTATTAAATTACTATAATAATAATAATGATGGGGTACACTGAATATGTAGTTAAAAGTATGCAAATATTTTTCTTTTGTTTTATACTAGGTATCTATATTGATAAAAAATTTTACGAGTATCAAAAATCAATTCAAAATATACATAAAATTCAAAGGATATTCCTTGGATTATTCCAACTTTTTATTATTATAACGATTACATATATATTACATAGTATTAAATTCTTTCACGATTTCTTTGAAGAATATACACCAAATGTTTTATTCTCTACATTTTTGTTTTCACTTCAAGCGAATATGATTCGTAATTTTAAAGATTTATTAAAATTAGAATGAAAAAAATTTAATATATTTTGATTTTTATAGAATTTTTATAAAAATCAAGAAAAGTTGTGTAAAAGTTAAATTAAAAAATATCATTTCTTTTTCTATATTAAATGTTAGAAAACAAAGTAAATAATAATCAAGATGAATCAGAGTCTAATTTGGAACGTGTTCAATTAAGATTAGATTTAGATAAATTGCAGTCAGAGTATGAACGATTAAAATCTGAATATGAAATTTTAAAATTAGAATACAGTGAAAATCATATTATTCAAAGTATGAATGATATGAAAGAAAGATACGAGAGACTTGTTTCTACATCGGTACCGAATCACAAATATCAATTGATATTAGAAAAATTTTCCAAATTATGTAAACATACGACGTCTTCGATTGTGTTATTAGATTATATTGGTAAAAATATAAGATCTATAGAAAAAATGTCTTTTATTCACGAAATAAAAAACTTGTTAGCAAAGGTTGACTTACAATTGACAACTACAAAAGATATATTACAAGAAGGGGTTGATTTTTAATTACACCAAGTGTTGAGTTTCATTAAAAATTGAAAAACAACTCGTTTATGAAAGATTTAAATGTCAGAAGCTAAAATGTCAAATTCGATTAGAGAATCAAGTTATATAAAACAACATTTGTTACAACAAATTGATAATTTAAAAACAGACATACAGAATTTAATAGACAATAGGAAAAATGTAAATAAAAAAGAAGATATAGAATCGTACAATGTTTTGAAACAAAAACATATGGTACAATTAAAATCTCTAAATGATAAATTAAAGGAAATTGTTAGAAATGAAAGATACGAGTCACAAAAACAAAATGAAATATCAATGTTATCAAAAGCGATAGATAATATGGAATTTGGTAGTGCGAAAAAGAGAAATAATGGTTTAGCAATGGATAAGGCAAAACAAGATAAACAGCAACGTGACAATATTAAAATAAAATACTTGGAATATCAAGAAGCTGAAAAGATGTATTTACAATATGATTCTAAAAAATACCCAGGGTCTTTATTTTTATCAAAAAATATTTTAAAATCATATGGTCTCTGTCCGTATTTAGACTTGGATCTAAATAATTTAGAATCAATTGACAAAGACTTGTTGGATAAAAATAGATTGTCGTGGTTACAAGAGCAATCTGATAACGGTAGTCTTTTTTTTGATTTATACGATGATTTAATTGCTAAAAAAAATTTAATAGAATTACAAAACACAAAATTACAATATGAAAAAGATATAAATAATTTATTAAAAGAATCATTGACAGATTCACAGAATGAATATTTACAAAAATCGATAGTTTTTTTAGAAGAATATGTTAATTGTATGATTAAAACAAAACGTATAAAAGAACAATTTAAGATTATGATAAATAATATTTCTATACTTTTTTCGGAAACAAATTTAGAAATACATTCTTATTTATCAATAAGATTTAATACAATATTAGTTGCAAATATAATTGATTCAGAAAAGAAAATATCAAATTTTGATAAATTGCAATCGTCTATTATGATAGAATATTTTAATAACTATCTTGAAAAATATAAAACTATTATTGAATCAGAGGTTAAAAAAGAAAAATATGTGACAAATACGTTAAACAACTTAAAATTGGATTTGTATAATTATTTAACTGACAAACAAAATTTTATTAAAAATGAAAATATCTTATCTAAAAAATCATCGGTTATACAAGTTGGAAAATATTTTGACAAATGGTCAAGTTTATCTAAAGAACAAAAATTAGAACGTTTTGAATCTTTTTCTAACTATTATATAGATAAACATTTAATTGAAACAAGATTATTGGATGTTTCATTTCGAGATGATTTTGTAAATACATTATATAATTTATTAAAAGATGCTTTTGAGTCAAAGCAATTGTTTTATAAAAATATTTCTTGGAATATTAAAAGAGGAGTAATTGATTATGTAAAAATATTACAATATGAAGATAAGATTTTCAAGTTAAATGTAGAAAAATTATCTGGTGATTCTAAAAATAAAGTAACAGACAAAGCAATAGATAAAGTTAACGAACAAGTTAACGAACAAGTTAAAATTAAAACGATTAAAAAAGTGTCAACAAAACAAATCATTACAAAAGACGTTGAAAAGATTATTAATGAAGATTTATTACATTTTATTTTAAAACGGATTCAAAATGGTATTAATGAAATATCAGAACAAGACTTTCAAATTTTTTTAGAGCGTATTAAGATTAGATTAAGAGTTAAAAAATTATCAACGAAAGATATTAGTTATATTTCTGACAAGTACAAAGAAATATTTGAAGTTGTTAACAATAATGTGTAATTTAATGCCCAAGTTTAATGTCCAAGTTTATTTTTTCCATTATAAATAATAACTTATAATGGGTGCTATTTCGTTAGTTTTTTACAATATGAAAAATCCTCCTGTGAATATAGATTTGTCAAAGGCATTTTTACGTATGAAGACCAGAGGAGAAGATGATACGCAAATAGGTGTTGAATCGACACCTACAATTACGACTTTTAATATAAATCAGATTTCAAATTATTTAAGTAGAAGAGAAATTGCTGAATATAGACCAATAACGTTTCATTATGGATATCATAGATTAAGTATCAATGACACATCATTAGATGGTTCTCAACCATTTGACGATCCAATTGCTCATAAATTAATTAAATATTCTGAATTGAGAACGAGATTAAAAAGAAAATTATTATGTAATGGTGAAATATATAATTACAATGATTTAGTAAACACTTATAAATTTTCAGACAGAGATTTACAGTCACAAAATGATGTTGAAGTTATATTACCTTTATATATAAGAAATTTTGAACAATCAAAAGGTGATTCTACAACTGCATTTATAAATACATTAAAACAATTAGATGGTGATTATAGTTTTGTATTAATGGAAAACGCAAATAGTTTTTCTTTGAAAGATATTAACTTGTTCGTTGCAAGAGATCCTTTTGGTGTAAAGCCGTTATATATGGTTAAATATATACCCAGTAAAAATGAAAGTAATATAAATGATATGTTTTATATGTTTGTAAGTGAATTAAAAGGTATACCTTTGAATATTTTAAACGATCCTGAATATGTTATATCAGAAGTTCCTCCTGGAACTTTTTGGTCATATAATAATTCAATCGTTAATAAAAATACAGATGATTTTATTAGATATTATGATTTTAGTCCTTATAAATCATTAGAATACTGTACTATAAAAACAGCTAAACCAGAAACTATTAATGAATTATATGATAACACTAAGAGATTATTGACAGAGAGTATTATAAAAAGATATGAATTATCACATCAATCAGTTGGTATTTTATTATCTGGTGGGTTTGATAGTTGTATTATTCTAAGTATATTAGTAAATTATTTGGTTAAACAATATAATTACCAGTATCCATTACACGTTTTTACTATTGGTGATTCAGATAATATCGATGTTAACAATGCTATTTTACACGTAGAAAATTTAGAAAAATCTTATGGAATAGATATTCATCACCACGTCATTCGAATAGATAATGTTAATTTGATGTTAAATGAAATTCCATCTTTAGTTGTTCAATTAGAAACATATGATTCTATTACGATAAAAAAATCTTTACCAATGTCATTTTTGTTAAAATATATAAAAACATCTACTGATATAAAAGTATTATTAACAGGGGATGGTTTAGATGAACTTTGTGGTTATGACGAATTATTTTCATTAGAAGATGAATTATTTCAGAAGAAAAGCGTTGAATTATTAGAAAACATATCAAAATATGATTTATTAAGATGTGATAAAATAGCTGGATTATATGGTTTAGAATTACGTTATCCGTTTTTAGATAAAGCATTTGTAGAATACTTTTTAAAAATACATCCAATGTTAAAAAGACCACAAATGTCAGGTTATTCTTCTAAGATTATTGAAAAATATATAATTAGAAAAGCTTTCGATATAGATACATCTATAATTATTGCTAAAGAAATTTTATGGAATCAACGTCAAGATATAATTGATAGTTTCGATACTTTTAAAAATACTTTAAACGATTATTTTAATAACTTATATACAGATGTAGACTTTAGTAGTTACATAGATTCATTATATTTAACTGAAAATTTAACACATTTAATTCCACAAGACAAAGAAGAAATGCATTATAAAAAAATATTTGACAAATATTATCCGTACACTTCAAATATATTACAAAAATATTGGAATCTTATATGGAAAGAAAGTGTCGTTTAAATCACTGCGTTTTTATATTTTACTAATTTATATAATATGGATAAATTAGCAGATATACTTAGTACCTTTTTTGTCACATCGCAAAATTATAAACCAAATAAAAAGGACCCTGCTAATTCTATAAAAAAAGATAAAACGTCATCTAAGTTAAGCAAATCTGACAAAATTGCAGAACATCATCACTCTATTCCTTCAGAACATCACTCTATTCATTCAGATCATCACTCTATTCTTTCAGAGCATCACTCTATTCCTTTAAAACATCACTCTATTCCTTCAGAACATCACTCTATTCCTTTAGAACATCACTCTATTCCTTTAGAACATCACTCTATTCATTCTATCCCTTTAGAACAACACTCTTCTAAAAATACTCTTCCTGATACTTCTTCTTCTTTAAGTAATTCTTTAGATCATTCATCTTCAAGTGAATCTTCGAGAAAATCTTCAAAAAAATCTTCAAGTGAATCTTCAAAAAAATCTTCAAGTGAATCTTCAAAAAAATCTTCAAGTGAATCTTCAAGTGAATCAAGTAAGTCTTCAAGTGAATCAAGTAAGTCTTCAAGTGAATCAAGTAAATCTTCAAGTGAATCATCAATAAAAGATGAGTCGAGGAATAATACAAAGTCTAAAAAGAGTATTGAAGAAATTACACAAGAAATTAGACAAGACATTAAAGAAAAATTTAATGAAGAATCATTGGTTAAAAATTCAGATGTAGATAAAGAAAAAGTTAGTGAAGAATCGTTGGTTAAAAATGTAGATGATGTTATGAAAAAATATGTTTTAAAACCTAGTGAATTTTATAAAAAAAATATGTTTATAATATCGGATAATGTTAAGACGAGTATAGATATATTGAGTGATTTTCTTCATAAGATAAGTATGATGAAAAATGCTGATTCGATTTATAACAATTCTATTAATATTATTTCAAATGTTCAAAATAAAAAATTATATAAACAAATGTTGTTAGAAAATCCTTATTTGTATTTTACAAATTTCGATGTTAAAAATTCATTAACAAAGCGTAAAATTGATAGTTTAGATAATGATTTGAGAACGATTTTTATATTTGACAATGAAATGGCTCATCAATATGTTGAATATATAGATATATTGTTTTCAAAAAATGCTCACGTGTTTGTTTTATTAGATGAAGAGGATAAAAATATATACGACTTGTATAATCATTTTGAATCTAAACTTTTAATTTATAAACCGAGTAAAAATAAAATGTTACAAAAAAGATTTTATAAAAATTTTATTAAAAAACATTTTAAAGATTTATTGTTTGATCAATATTATAATAAAGTAAATAATGAGAATATTGATATAAAATATGTTGTTTTGAAAAACGATGAACTTAGATATAATTAATTACAAATCTGCCCAAGATTTCCCTTCAAATTCGTTGAATTTTAGAATATTATCATCGTATTCTATTACCTTTTTTTGAATATCTAATATTAATACTCCTTGGTTCAAATCAAGTGTGTAGTTTTCTTTTTCTACTAAGCCAGGTAACTTAATTCTTCTATTAAAATCATTATATTTAGTTTCTCTGTAAATGATTTTATCCGTATCTAAAATAAGCTTAGGCTCTTGTAATTTTGATCCAGAAACAAATAGGATTTGGTCATCTTTGAATGTAATTTTCAAGGAATTTCTATCTAGACCAGGTAGTTCTATTTTAACAAAATAACTAGAATCCCTTTCAAATAAATCAACTTTGGGACTATGTAATCTTTTTTGAAGATTTTTAAATTCTTCTTCGTAATTATTTTTCTTATTTTTTCTGTACTCGACTACTTTGAAAGTATTATCATTAGACATCTTTATAAATAAATAATTATACGTTTTTAAATCATTTTTTTATTAATTAAAATTTCCATCGATTATTACAATTCACGCAAGTTACAAAAGTGGTCATAGGTTCATCAGCACTTCGTAATTGAATTTGGTAATATGAAGTTTTATATGTTTTACATTTACCACATCTAAATACACCATCGGGTTGATCAGCAGGTACTGGTCTTATAGTTTCATTATCGATATCCTTATTAGAATATTGATTTAAAAGATTATTGTAACGTTCTGGAAATAACTTATCTGGTCCAAAATTACATATTTCAAATTCGTTACATTCTTTACTTAATAGTCTTGTTAATAAAGTAGTGTTTCCTATTTTTCCTTTTGGATTTATATTATCATATATAATCATTGTTCGATTTATATAAATGTTTTTAAATAAATCATTCCAAGTTTGACTAACAACTTTATTATTATATAAAACCAAAGTACTGTTAAAGATACCTCTTTCTAAATTTAATGACATTTTTAATATATCATCATCGGATAAACTAAATAAATTAGTATCAATGTTTTCTTTCAATAGATCGTAAAATTTCTTATACACTCTTATTCTCTGAGGATGATTTGGAATATATTTTTCTAAACCTTGATTAGATTGGTGTTGCATTAATATATTTTTATTTTTATAATATAATTTTTATAAAAATTCAACTTTTTTATTTACATATAATATATAATGTCTAAACTTCCCTTACCTAAATTTATTATGCCAGATATTCCAAGTTTTCCTAGTTCCTTAAATATAAAATTATCTGATGATTTGAAACAATACGTTGCAGATAATATACAAGACGTATCTATTAATGATTTACAATCTGAAAGTGTTTTATTACCAGCGTCAGATACATCATCTTTTTGATCAAGAATCTATTGAAATCTAAAAGTTTTTAAGTGAATATAAAAATCATTTATTTCACAGGTACGAATTAAAATTACACAAAAAGTTTGTTATAATCATTTTGTATAATATAATATAATATAATTATTTTAGTTTACTTCTTATATTTACGTTTTGGTGACTTGACCTTTTTGCTCTTCTTGCTTTTCTTGCTTTTGGATTTTTTAGCACCACCTTTCAAGGATCGCTTTTTAGATTTACGTTTTGGTGACTTGACCTTTTTGCTCTTCTTGCTTTTCTTGCTTTTGGATTTTTTGGCACCACCTTTCAAGGATCGCTTTTTAGATTTGCGTTTTGGGGACTTGACCTTTTTGCTCTTCTTGCTTTTCTTGCTTTTGGATTTTTTAGCACCACCTTTCAAGGATCGCTTTTTAGATTTGCGTTTTGGCGACTTGGCTTTTTTGCTCTTCTTGCTTTTCTTGCTTTTGGATTTTTTGGCACCACCTTTCAAGGATCGCTTTTTAGATTTGCGTTTTGGGGACTTGACCTTTTTGCTCTTCTTACTTTTCTTGCTTTTGGATTTTTTGGCACCACCTTTCAAGGATCGTTTTTTAGATTTACGTTTTGGTGACTTGACCTTTTTGCTCTTCTTACTTTTCTTGCTTTTGGATTTTTTGGCACCACCTTTCAAGGATCGTTTTTTAGATTTGCGTTTTGGCGACTTGCTTTTCTTAGATTTGCGTTTGAGCGACTTACTCTTCTTAGATTTGCGTGTTCTAGAAATACAACGTTTGTTTTTAGTAAGTTTTTTACCAGGTGGGCAAACTTTACCTTTAATAATGTTGTATACTTCACCAGATCGTTTAAGACTACGTTTTCCTTCGACTAATGCCATACGAACAGGAGAACGTTTTAATTGAGATCTAGCAGCTTGTAAAGCTTCTGGAGTTAATGATCCACCTAATAAATTAGAAACAAATTTTTCAATCATTATACTATTTTATACTATAAGTAAATAAATTAATTTTCGCTAATTATTTGTAAAAAAATAAATTTAGTGTACAAATAATTTATATGATATATATATTATGGAGTATAATATAAAACATCGCAAAAATTTATACAAAAAATTTGTTCAAAGTTTAAATAAAACTGGCCGAAATAGATTGGATTTGAAAAAGAAAGATTTATTAGGTAAAGGTTATCAGGGTATAGTGTATAATTATTGTGATAAAAAGAATTGTGTTGCTGTTAAAAAAGTATTTTTAGAGAATAAACAGGCTAAATATTTAAAAAATCCTTTTTCAATACCAGCTTTGAAATATGAAAACTTTATAGAACTAGCTTCTATGAAATTAACAAATCCTATCGTATTACAAAAAATATGTCCTCATTTTATATTGCATTATAAATCTACAATAAAGAAACGTGAAGCCCCTTGTGAAGATGAATATCCATATTCGAGTAAATATTATAATGAATATATAGATGGAGGTATAACTTATACAAAATGGGTAAAACAAATGCATACTAAAAACGAATGGTACAATGCATATTTTCAAATAACAGTTGCGATTTATTGTTTACAAAAATATTTAAATATGATTCATTTAGATTTGCATTCGGATAATATTTTAGTTAAACGTGTTAAAAGTGGTGGGTATTGGAAGTATATAATAAATGGTAAGGAATATTATGTACCAAATTATGGATTCGTATTTTTCATAAATGATTTTGGGCACGCTTGGATTCCTGAAAATTTTCAAAGTTGGATTGTAAGAAAAAAATACAAGACAAAAGTTATTCATAAAAATTTCGATATTATGAAATTATTTAATTCAACATTGAATTTTTCTACTTCTTCACCAAGTTTTAAAAACGAAATAAAACAAATTATAAATGATTTAGAAAGTAAGGACTTTAATGATATAATAGAAAGTATGTGGGATAATTATCTGAAACGACAGACAAATATAATAGAATCTTATAACATGGATAAACCTGTTTCGTTACACGATGTTCCAAAAGAATTGCATCATTTAATATTACATAAAAGTAAAAATTGAATTTATTTTACATTTTATATTATTTTTGTAATATGAATAATATGAATAGTGATTTTACGAATTTGAATATGGGTTATTGCTGTATAAATACAGAATTACGTGAGCTTGGTATTTTTACATCGAGAACTTGTCGATTGGAAACAGTTAAAGATCGTGGTATTGAATACATTTACGATTTGGCAAGTAAAAACATTGATGATTTATCAAGTATATTTCGCTGGAACTTTCGTCATAATATATTTTTATATAGAATGTCAAGTGAGATGTTTCCTTTTGCAAGTCATCCTGATTTTTACGATAAGTATGACTTTGAACAATTTAGAACTAGATTGAATAATTTAGGTATTTTAGCTCGGCATTATAAACAAACTTTAACATTTCATCCAGGTCAATACAATCTATTGACATCGCATAAAGAATCTGTTGTTGAAAAAAGTATTATTGAAATTGATATACACGCAAAAATATTGGATATGATGGGTTGTGGAGATGATAGTATTATAATAATACACGGTGGTTCAAAACAAGATGGAAAAGGATGTGCTTTAGCTAGATTTTGTGATAATTTTAAACTATTGTCTAAAAGTTCACAATCAAGGTTAGTTTTAGAAAATTGTGAAATGGCATATTCTATTGAAGATTTATTACCTATATCGCAAAAATTATTAATTCCTATTGTAATTGATTATCATCATCATAATATTAATCCTGGATCTATTACAAATGATATTGAATTAATAGAAATTACAAAACGTGTTTTACAGGTATGGAATGCTAAAGGTATTACACCTTTATTTCATTTATCAGAATCCAGATGTGGTGTTACAATAAATGATTCTATAACAGCTCGAAGAGCACATTCAGATTACGTAAAGGATTTCCCAAATGCATTACTCGAAACACTACGGGACACAAAAATCAATTTAGATATTGAAGCCAAAATGAAGGAAAAAGCTGTTCTTCGTCTTTTTTCTAAATATAATATATTTTAATAAAATAATGGGAAATCTTATATATGATTTAAGTTTAAATGAACAAATTATACAACAATATTTAAAAATAGGTATTTTATTCTTATCTAAAAAACAGATAGATTTTAAACCATTGTATTGTCTATTTATGAATAATATTTCTATACAATATATGCTTTGGATACAAGATAACGATGGAGATTGTGTCATTCCTATAGGATCTCAATTTGTATCAGGGTATATTACAGAATTTGGTAAACACTACTGTAATGCTATAAGAAATGGATATACTTTAGAAGAATATTATGATAAAATTTATTAAATTACATGAATCGTGTAACACGATTCATTTCATAATTTTTATTAAATTATACCTGCATAAAACGTAGGTTCTTGTAGATTATATTTTTTACAAAAGTATTTTACTTGTTGTTTTTGAGTATCTGTAAATTTATCGTAATCTTCTACTGGCATTCCTATTTGTAAATTTGATCCTTCTATAAAATCGTATTCCAACATGGTATATATCATATTTTGACTTTTTAGAAATTCAGTTAATAAATCAAAATAGTTATTATAATCAAATTCTTGACAAAAGACAATATTGATACCTTCTTCATCGTCGCTTTCATACGGAACTTCATAATCGTGGATTTCGTTTAACATAAAATTTTTTACCCAAGTTTTTTCGTTAATTAAATTAAAACGTTTAGTCCAATCTCTAACCTCGTATCGATTTTTTGGACCATATATTAATTCTGCTTTATCATACATTTGTAATTTTTATTCGGTTTATACATTTTTCATTTTTTTTTTAATATGCTATTTAAAGGTTAAAATTTATGGTTTTTTATGAGGTCTGAATGCCAAAAGCATATGAAATTAAGGGCGTTAAATTTTGGCGAAATGTATTTCATTTTAAATAAAAAGTATGACATTGGTATAAATTTTGCGTTTTGCGAAGTTGATAAACGATATTTGAACATACCTAGGTATATTTTTGAAAAACAAACAAAAAATCTTATTTTTTTACCTTTGTGTTTATTTAACAAAACATATTGTCATTACAATGTATTATTATTAAATACTTATACAAGAACTATGGAACGTTTTGATCCTGTTGATATGACAAAATACAAATATCTAGATACTTTATTACATAATTTTTGTAATAATAATGGATATAAATATATATATAGTAAATACCGTGGTCCACAATGGATGGAGATGATGGAAGTTGATGAAACGATGAATTGTGGTTTTTGGGTTTTGATGTATTTAGAAGACAGAATAAGATGTATTGACAAAACACAAAAGATGTTTATGAATAATTGGATGAAAAACATTGGGGAAATTGGTTTTCATAAAAAGATGTGTAATTACAAATCTACAGTTTTAAATGAAATTGATTTAGATTATTGTAGGGGTTTATGTGATGATGTTTGTGATGGTATGACAAAAAATTTAGATTATTATATTTACAATTAGATAGATTAGGGATTTTTTTATTATATATAAACATTTATTATAATAAACATTTATTATAATAATAATTTTATTATATATAACTTATATATGAGTTTTACTAATAAAAAATACGATTCTTGTTTTATGAAAGACTATCAAAAAAATAACAAAAGTATATTTGATCACGTTGTTGATACATCAAGGTTTCAAAACAAGAATGAATGTAATAATTATACGGCACCGTTTTTAACATACATTCCATCAGGTATTCCAAATATGAGTGTTGATATTGAAAATGAATTAAAAGGTATAAACAAACCTATTACCAAATGTTCTGAATGTAAATATCAACCTGGTGATACTGAATTAGTTCAAAAACGCGACTTTACATATGATTTAGTTAATATATATCCTCATAACAAAAAGGAATGTGAAAGGGCCTTTAACATTTTACCAAATGGATATTTACAAAGGAAATAAAAATTTATCAAATCGCAAATTGATAAATCCAGGGAAAACAAATTCTAAATCGCAAATTTTTTTAATAAAAAAAGACCCGAAAAAACATAGAAAAGACCCGAAAACATAGCTAAAAATAGTAAAAAAACGAGCTATTTAACGATAAATTTCCCCAAACGCAAGAACGCAAATAAATAAAAATCGAAAATAAAAAGAAAACTGGGTTTCAATAGAAAGATGTATGGATTATATTGCAAAGACAAAACTTGTAACATTATACCATCAGTAGAATCTATAGATATAATAAACATATTATCTTCGTGTAATAGCCCATATAATAAATTATACATAGAAGAAAATATCCATTTTGATCAGTGTACGTGTTCGATTTGTTCTGAAAATTATTTAAAAGATTCTAATACTGTTATAGAAAATTTGATTATTGTATTAGAATGCGGACATGTTTTCCATCTGAATTGCTTTATAAAATATATGAAATGGAAATATATCGAGATACAAGAAAATAATACTATAGGTAAAGATAAAAATAAAAGTAGTATATCTTGTAGTTTATGTAGATCAGAACTACCTGATTTTTTGTTAGTTTTTTCTATATATGTAAAGTTATTAAAACATATTAAAGAAATAAAGAATGATTTTCATTCTATTTTAAGTTAATCTTAATGATTTTTTATTAATTTTTCTATAATAGTTAACAGTTTTTAAAAAATAAAAAAAATGACTTTTATTCTAACAAAAATTTTTATTTAAAGATACCTGTGTATTATTTTTAATGGGTAATGAAAAAGAATGTATTTTTTGTTTTGAGAATTTAAACGATGATTTAAAAATATGTGAAAGTTTTTATGAAAACATTTATGTTTATCAAGAAGATATTGTTAATAGTTTTAATAAAACACTTACACTAAATTGTAAACATACTTTTCATACGAATTGTTTTATAAAATACATTACTGTAAAATATAAAAACAATAAATATAATGACACGATAAATTGTCCGTTCTGTAGATATTTTATAAATAATAGTGAATTGAAAAATATTTGTATAATAAATATAAAAAGATTAGAAAAAATCAAACAAGATATCCATATAAAAATTATAAAATACAAAACGAAGATATCATTTAACAAAATTAAATTATATATTTGTTTTGTTAATTTACCACGTGATGTATTTCAATACCAAAAAACACTAGAAAATTATGAAGAATTAACTTTTTTATACGAGAAGATAAAATATTTAATAAGAGAAACCTATTATATATACGAAAAGATTATTAATGAATTAGAATCGTAGTTAATTAGTTATATTTTTTTTACTATATAAAAATATAATAGTAATATGTCTAAGGACAATTTGACATTTAAAGACTATATTTACAATTACGTTACAAGTAATACATTAGCATTTGGTAATATTTTTTCAGAACGTTTAGATAAAATAAAAACTACATCATCTAAAAGTATAATACGAGATTTATCTATAAATAGCAATTTTGAAATGGATATATTTAAGAATACATACATGGACTATTTTAGAAAGAAATTCGATAGATGTTTACAAATTTAAAGACATTTACAAATTTAATAGATATTTACAAATTTAATAGATATTTACAAATTTAATAGACATTTACAAATTTAATAGACATTTACAAATTTACATCATATAAATTTGTGATTCGAAATCTGTATTTATTTTAAAATAATTTGAAAACGTTCTTTTTAATAAATCTTCATCGTTTGTAGTTATTTTAAGATATGTATCAGGGCCAGATATAGTGTATAGTTTTTCTTGTTCTGGTTTGTAACTAACACGTATCCAACCTCCTTGTGGTCTTGTTTCTACACGGCGAATTAATTTAACAAGACTCAATAAGATAGATGTATCTAGATTACGTTGATCTAATAAGTTATACAGAAAAGATAAAATATTTTTTATTTTAGATTCGTCTGTCATTTTATGTTTAAAGATCAAGTCCATAGCTACAGTTTTTAACTGTTCATTGTCCTTTGTTATGTTAGAAAAAAATTTCAAAATCTTTTTTTGTATCTTTTCATCTTTTTCACATATTTCAGTGAATTTATCATTCTCTAAACATAAATTGAGTACCGCTAAAACATTTCCTGATTGTATAGATCTATTTAGAAGATCGTATTTTGTTGCCATTTTATATATATACGCAGGATTTTTTTTCTGTGAAAAGTTATTTATAATTATTTGTAAAATATGATTAAATTTTATTAATATTAAAAAATTACAAGAAAAAAAAATGTTTATATATAGTATAAAATGATTGAAAACTTTATCTCTAATTTGTTGGGTGGGGCAAAGAGATCTCTTAAAAGATCTCCCACAAAATCTCAGAAAAAACGATCTCTAAAAAAATTTACACCTAAACAATCAGCATATTCTCTTGAATTAGGAACCAAGAGAAAAGGACGAGATGGAAAAATGTACCAAGTTAACTACAAGGGAACTAAACTTGTCTGGGAACGATGTATCAAAAGTAAGTGTTCAGGAAGAGGTAGAGCACAACTCGGACCATCTCCTCTAAAAGGCGGAGCTAAACGCAAGAGCTCCAAGAGAAAGTCTATGAAGCGTAAATCTAGAAAGGCCAAGTCTCCAAAACGTAAGTCGTCCAAGAGAAAGTCAATGAAACGTAAATCTAGAAAAGCCAAGTCTCCAAAACGTAAGAGTTCCAAGAGAAAGTCTATGAAGGCCAAGTCTCCAAAACGTAAGTCGTCCAAGAGAAAGTCAATGAAACGTAAATCTAGAAAGGCCAAGTCTCCA
>Ga0209354_10000009_pt1 | contig 106304 bp, 94 predicted proteins | sample LauGreSpBDMM15DD_2_FD_187562 | JGI IMG/M metagenome (GOLD analysis project Ga0209354, IMG submission 187562) | Freshwater lake microbial communities from Lake Michigan, USA - Sp13.BD.MM15.DD (SPAdes) (version 2) | ecosystem: Environmental > Aquatic > Freshwater > Lake | place: Lake Michigan...
AGTGTCCTGATATTGAGTGCAAGGGTAAAAAATATGCAATGATCGAGGAATTATATGATAGTGGTAATAAATTGCGGTATATGCTAGACCAGAACAATAAAAACCCTGTTGTCGGGTCTGAAAAATATAATGATTATGTTCGCATTGGACCAATATTAGATGCTAAAACTAAAAAATATAATGATATATTGGGGAAGAAAACAAAACCGCTGACTCCGGAGGAGGTAAACAAACTTCATGTGGCTCTTAAAACTACGGGGTTTTCGGGATACTGATAATTTCTATAATCCATCACCCCATCTTAACAATCTTGGACATTTCCTTCGTTTTCACATAGCGTTCCGAAGCCATAGTGCGACGCCGTAAATTGCATTGTAAACAAGCCAATACCACATTATCGCGATTATGCCCCTTGGAATTGTCCAAGCGTTCCAAAGTCCATTGTTTGGGTTCACGCACATATTCATACAAGGCCATTGTTTTTTCCTTACAGTAATAACATTTCAACTCAGATGTCTTGAATAGGTCCAAGACATCTTGGAATTTCACAAATTCCCCCTCGGAAAAAAGGTTTTTGAACCGGTCTTGTGCGGCGTATCCACAAATCTTGGTTCGAATATGTTGCGCGATCATCTTGGATACGCCTTCATCTTCACCCATATCCAAGAGAATATGCAATCCAGAGTCCTCTTCTTCGACCAAATTGCCCGAAATATCCGACCATTTCGCGGTTTGGGTAACAATGCGGTGTTTTCGTGGCTTTTCGACGATTACATTTTTCGTCTTCTTGGACATAGTTTCAATTGGAATGACTAAAGTCTTTGTAGTATCGTTCATTTTATTCGGTTCGTATGATGATACGTCATATATAAATCTGAATGTTACTATGTAAATAACCCAACCGTATATTTTATTGAAACTTATATATTACATTTGAAAAGAAGATAGATACAATAGGGTATATAATATAAAGGAACGGACTATAACTATGTTTACACAATCTGACGCCCCTACAAACAGCGTGGTCACACCACAACCAGTCTCGGTTTCGACCCCCTTCATTCCAGGGTTGTCTGGAATCCAGACTGGACCCGCGTCAACAATGAATATCAATGCGCTAGACACATTGCTTGAAACCGAAAAACAACATAATAAAACGGAGCCGTGGAATAAGTTAGACAAGACGGTCAAAATACAGAAGTTGCATTGTTATGCTGAAAAATACGGCAAGGAGAAATGTTTGCCCGTAAAGGAGGTCAAAAGTTTGAAGCAATTTTTCATAAGTTGCTTGGAGAAGGGGAAATTATTAAAGACCAAGGATGTAGCATACGACAAAGAATCGCGCGAATTGACCGGCATTCCCGCACTGCATTTTAATACAGACAAACACAATTTTACATTACGTATATTAGACACAAAGCGTGTTTCGACATTGAAATCGCTCACGCCCAAGCGCGTTACCGAAATCGTCGCAGAAGAAAATTGATTGTAAAACAATACAAACAAACGGTTTGTATTATTCATCAATGGAAGAAGATTCTATATCTACAACAGACTCTGAAATGGGGGCATTCAGCGAATTCGCCACGCCCTTCTTCAACGAAATTCTATCGTTGCTAACCGGTGTGCGCGAGCCAAAAGAACCATTCATAGACACTCTCGGCGACGACGATGTGGTCGAAATGACGACCACGGTGTATGAATTAACAGACGAATATATTCGCGAAAACATATTCGATATGCAGGAACCCGCATTTCACACCAAGATGGTCGACTACATTACCGCGTCACTATTTGATTTATGGTCAGACGCAGATTTGTGTAGTCACGGCGAAGACGACGATGACCCGGAAGACGATTACGACGATGTCCGCGAGTTTATCAGTCATATTATTGACGACTATTTTCAAATGAGTCGAAACTGGAACACTCATGTCCCACTTCGATCGATTCTACAGACAGAATCGAGATTATGTGTGAGCAAATCGGACATGGCGTGCAAAATATCCAAGATTCGAGATATACCACAGCCCGAACAACGAACACCGGAATGGTATGAATTTCGTCACGGTCTAATCACCGCATCCAATTTATACAAGGTATTTGGTTCAGAAGCATTGCGCAACAGTTTGATTTACGAGAAATGCCTTCCTCTGAAAGAAGATAGTGACTGTATGGGTGTTATACATGTAAATACAACCAGTCCTATGCATTGGGGGCAAAAATACGAACCGTTGTCGGTCATGTTATACGAAAAACTGTATAAATCAAAAGTGGAAGATTTTGGATGCATCCAACACCCACAATATGCATATATTGGGGCATCGCCCGATGGAATCATCACAGACCCGTCGTCGGATCGTTACGGCAGGATGTTGGAAATTAAAAACATTGTAAATCGCGACATTACGGTTCCTTCAAAAGCATATTGGGTGCAAATGCAAATCCAAATGGAGACGTGTGACCTAGACGAATGCGATTTTCTAGAGACGCGATTCAAAGAATACGAAGACGAAGATGCATTTTACGCAGACCCGCGCGAACATCGCGGCGTGATTCTCTATTTTGTAGAACGCGTCAGTATTGGCGGGGCATCTAACGAAGGCGAAGGTGGATATCCACTTGCGCAACAATATTCCGGCGCGCCCAAGTATGTATATATGCCGCTGGACGTCGCGGTAAACAGGGAATCCATTAACGATTGGATTGAATCGACTCGCACCAAAATGCGCCGGTCGTGGTCATTATATACTACCCTATATTGGTATCTAGATGAAATTTCATGTATATTGGTCGAGCGAAACCGCATGTGGTTTGCATGTGTGCAACCCATGATTGCAGACACATGGAATACGATTTTGAATGAACGTGAAACCGGTTACGAACATCGCGCGGCAAAAAAGAAACTGATGAAATTGGAGGTGGTCGACGGCGAAGGAGGCTGCGATACAAAGCAAATCAAGAATTTGCCGGTGGTCGGAGGGGTGTGTCTGGTAAAACTCGAGTAAAGGGCATGTTATTACACAGAAAACGTATATTTTTTTCAGTCAATACATATTTGAACCAATATCTCCCAAAAAACTAAATTGCCTAAATGAATTATTGCCCCAAGACCTGCGATTCTTGTTCACATATAGAGTCGTCTACCTTGCACTCATGCATAGCGGCTACTAATTCGCCTTCAACACTCCTCTTTGAAAGAAAATCTGCACGAGTTTGTGCGTGCCGTTTTGCCGTTTTAACTGGTGACATACATGTTGTATGACCACTATAAGCCCCTTTATCAAAAAACGTATTTATTTCATTCTTAAGCGCACGATATCTCATAATTCAACTATAGAATATACACCGATATTTTCACGTCTTCGCATTTATGTCGTTCTATGAAAACGACATAAATAATATAACCGAATAAATACAAATACAGTAAGATGGCGTCATTTGCAGAGGAGAACGAAATGTATGTGGTTAAGCGTAATGGAGAACGCGAAACCGTATCGTTCGACAAAATATTGCAGCGCATAAAAAACACGGGCGCAGAGGCCGGAATACAGATTAATTATACCACCTTGGCTATGAAAGTCATTGACCAATTGTTTGACGGTATTTCGACCACCCAGCTCGACGAACTCACGGCCGAACAGTGTGCGTCTCTCGCATCAACCCACCCCGATTATAGTACATTGGCCGGTCGCATCGTCGTATCGAATCATCAAAAAAACACGTCGGGGACCTTTTCCGAAGTGGTCGCAATGTTATATAATTTCACAGACAAGCGTGGAAAACGTGCACCATTGGTTTCAGACGATTTGCATAATATAGTCCAAAACCATGCACCCGAGCTGGACGCCATGTGTGATTATTCGCGCGACTATTTAATCGACTTTTTCGGATTCAAAACCTTGGAACGAGCATATTTAATGAAAGTAAATCAAACAATCGTAGAGAGACCACAACACATGTGGTTGCGCGTTGCGCTCGGCATTCACGGTTTCAATCTGAAACGCGTTCGCCAAACATACGATTACATGTCTTTGAAATATTTCACACACGCCACTCCAACCCTTTTTAACGCAGGAACACCTCGCCCACAAATGTCGTCGTGTTTTTTACTCGCCATGGAAGACGACAGCATTTCGGGGATATATAACACACTCAATGACTGCGCGAATATTTCAAAATGGGCTGGCGGAATCGGCTTGCATATTCATAATATTCGTGCGACAGGCAGTCATATTCGCGGAACGAATGGAACATCTAACGGGATTGTTCCCATGTTACGAGTGTATAATAACACCGCAAAATATGTTGACCAGTGCCTTCACCCAGAAACAATTGTATATACTACACAGGGGGCAATGCAAATTCAGCACTGTGAACGCGGCGTAACATCGTCTTATAATATACACGGCACATCGGAAGTCATCGAAAATGTATTGGAATATTCATACGAAGGCAAAATGTTAGAAATGAATACAATGCATTCGATTTTTCCGTTGAAAATTACGCCGGAACATCCAATGTATGTATTACGCAACCAAGCAAAAGGACTGAATTATTCAGTCATACAAAACCGATTGGAGAAGGGACTCGCACAAATAGAATGGGTTGATGCGAAAGATGTGGGGGAAAACGATATGGTCGCTTATTCAATTCCGTCATTTGAAGCAGACGTTGAATCTATATCTATAGACGACTGCAGAATGTATGGTATTATATTAGGCGACGGATGCATGAATCGCTCAACCGAGAGCACCGGCTATATATCCTTACATACAAAAAATAAGACCGATACACGCGATTTTGTAATCAAATATCTAGAATCTCGTTCTATACAAGCGAATATCACTGTCGATGGTAATACTACACGTATTCGTTGGAACCGACATTTAGAATTGCCTTTCCGATACAATGATTTTTACGATGAAAATAAAGAAAAACGAATATTACCAAAATGGCTGAATTTACCAATTGTAAAATCCAACGCTATTTTACGAGGATTGATTGAAACCGATGGGTGTAATGGCGAAAAAGAGTTAGTTTTCGATAGCACGTCGCTGAACCTGATCGAAAGTGTTCGGTTTTTGTGTTTGAGAAATGGTATTCTAACGAGTGGATATATACGAGACCGTGTTGGAGAAAAACACGAAACCAGTAATGGTATCATTGAGAACAAAGTAATCGCATATTGTCTGAGAATTCCAAGAACCGTCGAAATATGCGAATTAATGGGATCGGAATACAAACCCGGCAACTTTTTCAAATTCTTCCGGCATCAAAATCTGGTCTTCACTCGCGTAAAAAACATCGAGGAAACCGTATACAAGGGGGTAGTATATGACCTGCAATTGAAAAATGAACACAATTACATGATTCATAATGGGATAGTGCACAATGGAGGCGGAAAGCGCAACGGCAGTTTTGCGATGTATTTGGAACCTTGGCATGCAGACATTGAAGTATTCCTACAAATGCGAAAGAATCACGGAGACGAAGAACTCAAAGCCCGCGACCTATTTTACGCCTTGTGGATACCCGATCTTTTCATGGAGCGCGTAAAATCAGACGGTGACTGGACGCTGATGTGTCCAGATGAATGTCCTGCATTATCCGACGTATATGGAGATGCATTTGAAACACTATACACCCACTACGAAAAAGAAGGCAAGGGTCGGATTACCATGAAAGCGCGCAAACTATGGTTTCAGATTTTAGACGCCCAAATGGAAACCGGAACACCGTATTTGTGCTACAAAGATGCCGTGAACAAGAAATCGAATCAGAAGAACGTGGGCATCATCAAATCATCCAATTTGTGCACAGAAGTCATGCAAGTTTCTACACCGGAAGAAACGGCCGTTTGCAATCTAGCCAGTGTCGCACTTCCGGCGTTCATCGACCATTCCACCCCAAAGCCAACCTATTGTTTTGATAAACTCCACGCAGTCACAAAAGTAGTAACCTATAATCTGAATTGTGTGATTGATAGCAATTATTATCCCACAAGCAAAACGCGGGTCAGCAATATGAAACATCGACCGGTGGGTATTGGCGTCCAAGGGTTGGCCGACACGTATATTCAAATGAACATACCATTTGATTCCGACGAAGCGCGGGAACTAAATCGACTCATTTTCGAAACCATGTATCACGCGGCCTTGGAACAATCGTGCGAATTGGCGAAGGAAGACGGGCGGTATGAGTCGTTCGATGGCTCGCCCGCGAGTCAGGGGATATTGCAATACGATATGTGGGGCGTGACTCCGACAAAAGACCGTTATGATTGGAGTTCATTGAAAGCACAAATCAAACTATATGGGTTGCGCAACTCATTGTTACTCGCACCCATGCCCACCGCGTCCACATCGCAAATACTCGGCTACAATGAATGTATCGAGCCAATTACGTCGAATATTTACAGCCGCCGCACCTTGGCGGGGGAATTTATCATGGCGAATAAATATCTAATGAAGGACCTATTGGCGTTGGGATTGTGGAATGAGCAGATCAAAAACAACATTATTGCGAACCACGGTTCCATTCAACATATTGAAACTATCCCCCTCGAAATACGCGCAAAATACAAAACCGTGTGGGAAATACCTATGCGCATACTCATTGATCAGGCGGCCGATCGAGGCGCGTTTGTGTGTCAGAGTCAATCGCTGAATCTATGGATGGAAGACCCCAATTACGGCGCGCTCACGTCAATGCACTTTTACGCATGGGGGAAAGGGCTCAAAACCGGTATTTATTATCTACGCCGCCGTGGACGCCACCAAGCACAACAGTTTACCATTGAACCCAGGAAACCCAAGCAATCCGAAAATGAAGTATGTGATACATGTTCCGCGTAATTGAAATCAAAACGTAAAACATATAAACAATTGGAGGCAGAATGTGTATTTGATATGAAACTCGACTGTGTGTTGACTGCATGCAATACAAACCCTACATATATGGAATTTATTCCCATTTTTGTAAAAACATGGAATAAGTTATATCCCAATGTAGATGTAAAAATTGTCCTTATATCTCACGTAGTTCCACCAGAACTTCACGAATATACCGCAAATATTATATTGTATCCACCATTTGATGGTATATCAACCGCATTTATAAGTCAGTATATTCGGCTGCTATACCCGGCTATATTGAATTACAAGAATGGTATCATGATAACCGATATGGATATGTTACCTATGAACCGAACGTATTACACGTCTAATATTCAAAATGTTGACGACGACAAATTCGTCTATTTACGTAGCGTGTTATTACAGAACCTAGAGATAGCCATGTGTTATAATGTGGCTCGAAATACAACATGGGGCGATATTTTTTCTATATCGACGATCGAAGACATACATCAACATATAAGAGCAGTATATTCGAGAATAACCTATGTGGATGGACATAACAAGGCTGGCTGGTCTACCGACCAACGCGAGTTTTATAAATACGTAATGAAATGGAATAATCGAACAAATAAGATGGTTATTTTTGATGATGCACAGACGGGATACAACCGTTTAGACCGATACCCTTATCTAGACCGATCTCCGAAATTTAATTTATCGACGACGACGATCTCACACATTCAAACCGGAAAATTTAGTGATTATCATTGTTGCAGACCTTACTCGAAATATAGGGACATCAATGATAAAATATTCGATTTGCTATAAAATTGAAAAGCTTTTTTTGTTATAGCATATCTCATCTTATTCGTAAATCATATTATTTGATGCTACAATGTTCGGGTATACAGTTGCAATCCTCATTCTCATTCACATCACGGCTTGCTTGTCCGCATCCCGTGATGTTTTAGTTGTATTAGGTTCTGCCGATGAACGCATTCTAAGTGAACGCGTTTCGGCTGCTATACAATATATTCAAAATTCAAACGATCGACCCATCGTTTTATTCATATCAGGCGGTGTTAAAAACGCTATATTCGACAAGGACAACGTATTATCAGAAGCATCCAAGGCAGCCGGCGCGTTTGATAAAATATCGATGAATCACGTGGAAATAGTTCTCGACGAACAAGCCACCAATACCGCCGAGAATTTTGCCTATTTGAAACGATGGGTTAATTCTACCTTCATGCAAGACGATCTTCCCACGTTTGTTATTACCACCTCAGATTTCCATCAAACTCGAGCGGAACGTCTATTCAACGGGTTTCTACCCGACGTAGTTCCTCAATGGAACCTTAGTAAAAGTTACTGTGCTCGGTGCTGGTCAGACGAATCAATACACATAAAAAATATAGGAAATGATATAATCAAAGCCAAACACATTCTCAATACAAACAAATAGATGATAGGAATTTGCTTAGGTGATAAAATTGAAAGGCTTTTTGTATCACTATTCAATGCAAAAATCGTTCAAAATGCAGGAAATAAATACAGAACTGTGTTGTGTATGTTTGGAAACAAACACAACATTACCCAAAATACAAAAATGGAAGTGCACGCACTCCTTTCATGCGAGCTGCATCGAAGGATGGAACCACAGTTGCCCCATGTGTCGAACCCATACATTGAGTGCGGCCAATGGTATGGAAATATCGTGGACAATATCGCGAAACCCGAGAAATACATTGGACATTGAATTCATGAAATCGGTGAGATGTGTGCCGGCCGATCTCGTCGATGTCTACAAACGCAACTGGAAAGACCAGGATTGCATTGCCCAAAATCACCCCATGGTCTATAGTCACCCATCGGGGGTAGTTGTAATATGCGAACATTGCAATACGGTTCAGTGTTTCGACCTGTAAATTATTACGGGTCAAATCTATGCATCGTTCGCATTTTTTATTCTTCGCGTTTTCGAGAGTATTTCCATTTTGCGTGAACTGCTATCGAATAAACTCATCGCATTGAATATGTGTTTGTTCAAATGGCGCCCTGATTCAGATTTACGTTGTTTGTATTTATCCAATAAATCTTCGTATTCTTCTTCGTCTTCATAATCATCTTCATTCGGCGGTCTTCCTACCTCTAACTCCAATTTTTTACTAAATTCGGACTGTAACGGCACAAACGCCTTGTTTATCGCGTGTCCTATGCTGGCTCCCGCTCTTTCAAAACCATCCACATATTTGATAAACTCGGCTTCTCCGTATAACTGTCGATCTTTATCTTTCTTTTTCTCTTTTACATAATGAATTCCATTTTTTACGTCGGTTGTTTGAATAAAATTTAAGTATTGCGGATTTTCTTTCAAACATGTAAACATTATATTGTAAACGTTGGTCGCTAAACACATTTGGTTATTTGCGATGCTTCGATAATTTTCCATGAAAAATTTGGTACATTGCTTCACATATCTGTCTGTGAAATCGTGGATGGATTCTGCATCTTTGCAGGTAGTTGTTAGATAGAAATTGAGAGTGTTGTTGTTGGTCGTATTGTTATTGGTGATATTTCCCATCTTTGGAATCACATCGATCACTTTATTTACTAAGTCATTATTTTTCATTTGCATTTCTTGGTTTTGTTGCTGCATTTCTTGAATTTTTTCCATCATCACCATGAACATAGATTTCATTTCACTCTTTTCGGCTCGCTCTGCTGTTAACTCTTCTACTAACTTTTCGATCACAACGTCCCTGTTATTCGGTAGTGGCTCTATGGTTTTATCTTTCTTCACTTCTGGAGTTGCTAGTAAATTGCATTTTTGTTTGTGATTCCATAACGATGAGGCATGTTTATACGTAGTTCCACATCCACAATTATATTTTTCGGCATTTTTCGGCATTTTATCGTATGTATTACTTCGTATTTGATGTTTCACGGTTGATAGATGTTTAGTATAATTACTATTTTTGCTGCATACAAAGTTACATAATTCACAATTATATTTTTCGGCATTTTTCGGCATGTTTTGTTAGTGACTTCGTTGTATACTCAACGAAGAGAAAAAATGCCTAAACGTATTCCGCGCCATTTCATTAAAAAATGTTGTGCAGTCATCAGACATTTCAAAATAGCAAACGACTGCATTCTGGTAACAATCGTAAAATCCGAAAATCGCGAAATATAAAGATCCTCGAATATTCCTTTTTGGAACTTTTTATAATAATCCAAAAAGTTCCATTTTGAAAAACTTTCAACTATTTATTTCTTATAGTTTTTAGACCCTTGTGGGAACTTTCCCACAGTAGAATTACTATTTTGCTGCATCTCTGTAACATTTCGTAAAAATCCGAATTTCACGAAATATAAACCCACCCTTATCTTACCCTTCTATGTCGGGGATATGTTGCGGTAATAAAACCCACCGTCATACAATTAGGACATTTACAATAATCTTTACTGCCGCGATATGTTGCCTCGCAACTAGGATGCATGTGTATATTACATTTTAAACAAGATGCACTAATATCGGTAACGGTTATTTCGTCTCGACAAATCAGACACTGGGGCGGTGCGATTTCACGTCTAAGCATATTTCCCATGTATCTTATACGCGATGTAATTCTATATATTTTTCAAAAAGGACAAAATGTCTTCCGTCAATTCAGACACTCGATAGAATAATCACTGGATGTAATGGTGATGTATGAATAATCCAATTCCAAGAAGAACATCGCAGAATAGCGCGACGCTAGCCAATTGACTTTTCATAAAAGCATATATGGCTGCGGTCAAATAAAGAGAACCGTGTAAAATGCGATAATTTGCCCACCACGTGTTTCCACCGGCTTCTGCTGCATCTAGGCGTTGGTTGGTAAAATACAAATAAAATAATCCAAGGGCAATGGTAAATAGAATTATACTATAATATTGCAGCCAGGTTCTATCTAAATACAGTGGGACTACTGCGAGTCCGATTCTCATCGGAATGCATCCAATCAAAAAGTATAGTTTGCTTTGGTCTTTGTTCAACATGTTATAGTACCCCCGGAAAAAAACATCCCTCTCTCCCGCCCCCATAAGACGACATTACGTAGCAGGGAGTGCGACGGGTCGAAATTGAATATTTGGAAACATTTCCAATGAAAGGTCAAATTTGAACCGCAATTTTACGAAACAGCGTAGACATACGTAGGTATCTACGAGAGAATTGTGTAAATCCTGGGGAGACATACCAAACAATCGTTCGTATAGCTCAATCAATCTCGGACTCTTCAAATATGCCCGACCCTCTTTCGTCTTGCGCTCGAGATTGCATACTTTGCGACCCATCTGCATCGTGCAATACAATTCCTTGCCTGACGTTTTTTCAAACTCGTCGTTGAATATCATACTGGTATCAAAGGTTTGCGATTCGCTTTGTCGCGCCATCTCGACGCGAATCATGTCTCGATCAAACTGAATATTGTGTGCGACAATCATGTTGCAGAGCATATATTCCTTCTGAAATTCGAGCATGGCGTTCGCAATGGTAGTGCCTTGGTCGCATTTTTCGCGTGTAATGCCGGTGAGTTCAGTGATTTTCTCGGAAATCTCGACCGTGGACGGAACGTTGATATACAAATCGACCGATTTGACCACGCGCCAATACTGCGTATCGAATATCACAAAACTAATTTGCAATATATGGGGGAAATCGCTCAATGGAACTCCAGCTCGGTTCTTGGGTAGGAGCCCGGTTGTCTCGACGTCGAATACCATCACTCGACGTCGGTTGGGTTTTTCAATAAATGTGGTCATATTTGACTTAGTATATTGGTGTATTATGGCTAGACACGAAAATCAATTTTGTAAGGCATTATTCTACTATCCGATACTTGGTATAAATTCGCCGTAGGGCTTCGTCATCGTCTCGTTTACAGGCCGCAATTGATTCATTGTAATACGGGAAGGGTATATCAACTTGTTTATCTTGGACGGACAGGTGTTTGAATTTCTTTTTGTAGGTTTCGAAATCGCAACTTTCGTAATGTTGGACGAATACGTCGGATAATTTGGGCATGGGGGAATTTGGAATGCTTGTTTTCATGCGATGGGGGCCATTTGCGGTAACGTCGGGTGCTACTCGCCCACCACTTTTCCCGTTTCCATAGCTTACGCATTTGTCTGGTTGTTTCGAACAATCTACGAAGATAGATGCGTCGAAACAGTTGTCTGCTTCCGATGGAATCTTGGAATATTTCGCCTCGTGGTTTTGCATCCAGAATGTGCGGACGTTTTCGGGCAAAGATGCGATTTGATTCAAGTCACCTTGGAGTATTTCGTCGGCATCGACGTGGATTAGCCAAGTTACTTGTGGATTGTCCAAGGCGGCCATTTGCAAGGCCTCATTTACCCAGGCATCTTGACGTTTCTGAATATCTTCATATTCGTTTACGCCGGACGATTTCCCGGACATGACGGTCACATCGGGTTGACCCTTTAGAAAGAGCTCTAGGTCGGGAGTTTCTTCTAAACGAATGTAAAAATACCGGATTCCAAGATCGCGGTGTTTGGCTAGCCATGTTTCGATGTTTTTCGGTTCTTTCATCATAGAGACGATGCCTATGCCGGTTTTTTTACGGAAGAAGGATTCAATGGAAAAAGGCTCTTTTGGAAATTCGGCCATTTTCCAGGCTAGATATTTTGTAATGATTACGTAAAAACTGGCGAAAATGACGCAAATAGCGACGAACGTGGCTATGTTGATCCAAGTTAAATATTGACTGCTTTTAGAGAGTTTCATTTAACATATTTAGATAAATAATTTATCTGGATATTGTATAAAAGTATAATGGCGGCAATACCAATAACAGCAGATGATATTGAGGAGGTACTGGGAAGAAACCTTTTTACAATGAATAATCCGCTTACGTACGAGTCGGTCGCCACTGCATTGTTTGACGAAGGCAGCATTAATATATTAACGAGAGATGAATTCGAAGCGGCTCTCATTACTATGGATAGAAATACGTTTGCAGCCACTACTAGTGATGCTGATGCTGTTGATTTGATAATTACAAACGCCACTATTGCGGCTGCTATTAACACTGCTACTACTGCTACTGCTACTGCTACTGCTACTGCTACTGCTACTGCTACTGCTACTGCTGCGATTACACTTCCCGAATTAAGTACTGGATATAAAAACTGCTGCGATTACACTTCCCGAATTAAGTACTGGATATAAAAATGCAGGCGGAAGTCACGCAATTGCGATTGCAGGTATTCTTACAAAAAAAGACGAAACGGGGACTGCAATGACTAGTAACACGGCTATCGATATTTTAAACGGAACCGCTAAAATGTATGCTGGCGTGAAAGGTGAAATTAAAACAACCCCTGATAAATTCACACCAATAAGTTGGGTATATAGATTATCGGATAATGATAACAACACTCTTGAAAATAATCGATCATTGACTGCAATTGCACTTACGGATACAGTTGCTGCTGAAGAAATGTATAATCAAATTGTTAAATTGGCGGAGACAAAATGGAAAAGCACTAAAAAGGAAAATTATAAGAGGTTGGGTACCAAAATACCCGTTGGGGGGTGGATGGGCGGTCAAAGATTCCAATTATTATTCAAATACACGCCCGTAGACAAACCTGCCTTGGTCACCGCCGAAGCCGCAGCTAAAAGCGCAAAAGATGCCGCCGACGCCGCCGCCACCGATACCGCATTGGCCACCACCGCCAAGACAACCCGAGCAGCCGCCGACGCCCTCAAACTACAAGGTACCGGTTTTATACGTTACGGCAATAGTGATACGGATATTAAAAGTTTCAGCGTAAAAGACGGTGTAGTTACCACAACTGACGACGCTAACATGGTTTTGTCGCAACTCCTTGTCGATTTGTTAGACGAAAATATGACTATTGGTGGAAAAGAAAAAAAACCTACACCTATGCGTACAATGGGTGGCGCTAAATCCGCCCGTAGAAAACGTAAAATGGGGTCTTCCAAGAAACCGATAACTATAAAAAGGAAAAGAAGTGGTGCATCAAGAAAAAATCGTTCATATCCGAAACGAAAGTAAATAGTTTACAAGCTTTAGCAACGATAAAGTATCTTCATAATATAGTTATGAATATAGTAGATAATACGGTCAATATAATAGGTCGAATCGACCCAACAAAAAAAGATACAATCGGAACAAAAGAATTTACCGAACAAATAAAGGAACAAATGGATAAATATGCAGGTATCAATATAGACGATAAAGAAGATGGTCAACATGCTATATGTGACCTGCAATACGTGCTAGGTTATTCAGGAACAGTGAAAATAGATTGCAAAGGAATAAATACATCCGAGACCCCGATTAAAAGGAACATGAAACTGGTAACCAATTTGACTCCGGACAATATTGGCGCCAATTTACCGAACATATTGAAGGATTTAGATAACACCATGATATTGCAGGGACAATATTTTATAGTGGCGCATTTACCATATGACGATTCTAAAAATATAAAAGCCGGCGGTCGCATGATGTTGGTAAAGTTTCTTGATAATGAAGATAAACTTGAATCATACACTAGTTATGATAATGTGCAGAGCACCGATCATAAAATAACACTCGGGACGTCTGAAAAATATAGATTTATAAACGGTAAATACGTATCGAATAAGAAATCGGCGACAAAAATACAGTCAATAGTTCGAGGGATAAAAGCGAGACAGGCGGCGAAGAATGATACAGCAAGAGCAGCACAAGTAGTAGCACCAGTACCAGTTCCAGGAGCAGTAGCACCAGTAGCAGCACCAGTAGCACAAAGACAAGAAGAAGCACAAAGACAAGAAGAAGCACCAGTACCAGTAGCACCAGTAGTAGCAGCCGCAGGAGCAGGAGACGCACAAAGACGAGTTGATGTTAAAGCGGATGTAGCCAATATAAACGCAATAACTGCATTTGAAACGTTGAAGAAAATGCTCCCCGAAAGATCGGCTCGTCAAAAAATTAAGGGATCCCTAGTAGAAAATCCAGAATATACCGCTAAAAAGGCTACTGTTATCGGCGAGGCTAACAACTTGATCGCAGCCTATAACGGCAAAACCGTCGGCGAAACAAAAAAAATACCTGAACTAAAATTGTCTCCCGAATCAAACAGATACGCGATAATAAAAAACATCGACGATGTAATCAAACAAATGAACCCAAATCCTAAGGGAGGAAAATCAACTCGACGTAGACGTAAACTGAATCCTACGCGAAAAAAGAGTCACCACAAACCAAACACAAAAAGGAGGTTCAATAAGGGTGTATCAAAAAAGCGAAAAATGCGCAACAAAAACTAGTCTCCCTTCATTTCCATAAAATACCGAGTATTTCATGGAATATTTAGTCAAATTCGGCAGGAATATTTTCCACACAATCGGACTTGCACATAGTATCAACCATGTCGTCGATTACCTCGCGCACAATTTTTTGCGCAGCCGCCCCCTCTTGTGTTTTATTCGGAATATATTTTTTATAAATATAGTGTTCACCACAATTCTCAAATGCGCGTCGATCCACACCGTGAACGAATTTGTTATCGCAAATGCTCCCAAGTGTGCTCGAGTTGTCTGACGAATCCACTGCACCCAGTGTTCGAACACACGGGGAAAGCCAGCACAATGATCTCAATTCATTCAACAGCGAGCAATATATGAAATCGATATTTCGTTCAAATGGATACCTGCTTTTGATTAAGGGAATCGCATCTTTGTGAATAAAATAGGCACATGTCCCCCATTGGCGCATCATATTATACAAATTGTCGCCGATTCGATTATATTTGCGCTGTGGTTCGACGAAGCGAGGGTGTGTATACAATTGAATATATTTTGACGCACAGCTTTCCGCTCCCTGCAATACATAGTCGATGTCTTTTAGAAACATCGGGGTAAAAATGTAGGTGTCGTCTTCCAAAACCAAATTCCAGTCGGTCGGACTATTTTTCGCAATTTCTTCGAGAAGCAATTGATGGGATAAGTTGCAGCCCAATTTTCCGGGAGAACTTTTGATAGAATCAACGTATCCCCGGGTGCTATATTTATTCTCAATGGCGAAATCAGACGTTTTTTTGAAATTTGCGACAGAGTCTACTGCGACAAACAAGTTTGTGCGAATGGATTGATTCATGTGATTATAATTTGCGACGCGTGCGGCATTTGGTGTATATACAATCATCCATGTTGTAAATTCCATTGTAAGATATAATAATGTAGTAAAAAATGTGTTCATACAAACGGGAATAAAGTATCTAAATAATGTAAATGGATAATTCAAAAATATGTGTGACGAGCATCAATTATGATTCGGGTCGAATTGCGACGTGTGTGGTAAGTATCAATGAAAAGAACTATACAGTAAGATGGGTAAATGAAAAATATGAAGTAGCCGCTGGAGGAGAGGTTGTAAACTGTGGCGCCGCGACTAAATCCGGGGCTAAACCGGGTACTCCTGATGCTTCTAAGGCTGTTGCTTCTGCTTCTGTTGTTCCTGTTGCTTCTGCTTCTGCTTCTAAGGCTTCTGCTTCTAAGGCTTCTGCTTCTGTTGTTCCTGGGGCTGCTCCTATTCCTAAACCGGTTGTACCAACCTCATTTACTACCCATGAAGAATTAATCGAACGCTTAATGACTGACCAAAAACTCAGGCCCGTATAATAATTATGCGCTCGCATTTGCGAAACACGGTTGTTCGACAAATGTTCGAAGAAACGATTCTGCGTCATATAGCCAGTTGCGCATTTTGCCTTGCAATACAGAGACCTCAACGTTATCATTCACATCCAATTTGAGAACCCTTGTCTTTGTGTGTTGGATCCATCGACCATGATATTCGTGGCATTTCTGTAAATATTCCAGTTCGATATTGGATTCGCCGTCACGGGAGCGTTTCGCGACACGTTGGTAGCAGACCTCCGGTTCTGCTTCTACATAGATCATACCATTCAATGTGAAATCTCCTTCATATTCGGAAAAGTAGCGTTCATAAATATCATACATCACATCGTCAATGAGTCCATCCGCGTGAAGCATCTTCGCAAATATATGTTTGTCGGCGTCAAGAGAGCGTTCACAAATCACGCCGACGCAATGGGGATTTTCCTTCAATATTCGTTTCAGTTCATGCAATCGCGTAGTATAGGCCATAATTTGGAAGGCAAATGCGTATTTATCGGGGTTTGCATAAAATTTGGATAAAATTGTATCTCCTTTTTGGTCACGAATCGTGTCCCAAATGTGAACCGGTTCTCTCAGGAAAATCCATCCAGACCGTTTGCCTAAATGAGATTCTAGGTTTTCGAGAAAGGTGGATTTGCCTGCTCCGATATTCCCTTCAAGAGACACGATAATTGGGCGGGACATTATACTATATAATATAATATGTATCTAAGTTATTATATTATAAACAAGGCATCGCGAGGTTTCAATTTTTACTTACGGAGAGACGCACTCTTTCTCTTGCCCTTTGCGGATTTATTTTTCTTGCCGCCCATCACGGCACGCTTGACGCTCTTTGCCGTTTTTCTGGCTGTGCGGGATCCCTTGCGTGCGATCTTCATCACCATATCGGAACCTTGTCCCGCTACCTCGGTAACAACTCCAGCCCCCTTATTGTATATTTTCTTGGCGTCCATCAGGGCGTTCTTGAACTGATAGTTTTTGTTTGTCTTGCGATTCATATGAAACGTTTTTTTCACAGCGTCTGTCCAAGCAGTCATACTATAATTACTCAAGAGAAAAAATAATATATATAATGGCTAAAATACGAACGCACCTTATTGAAAGAATTTGCCGATGGTTTGCATGCCGGTTCGCTTGTGTTCGATCTGGGTTAAGAATTTGTCGAATAGAAGTGTCTTAATCTTGGCGGAACAATATTTCTCCTTTTTCTTCATAAAGGTTTCCATGTCCGGGTTTTCGGTATCTATGCGCGCTACATCCTTGCGATACGTTTTAATCGCAGCGGTTTTGCGTTGATGTTCCCATATTGGTTCCAACGCTAGACCGAAGAGTTGTTGCAGCGGTTTCATAAGTTGATTAGTGATATAATGCGTGTAGTCGATTGGTATATTTTGCTCTAATATATGCTCGGGGGTTTCTATTTTATCACCCATGAGTGCTTTTTTATCGTGATTCACAATAAATACGAATTTCATGCGCTCGCCGGGTTTGGGGCGATTTCCTGGGTCGCGTTTACCAATGCGTTCTGCAAGCACCCAGTGTCCGATTTGCATGGGATTTTTGTAATCGCTGCGTAACGCTTTTGTGATGGTGAGTTTTTCCATAGGAACCGTTCCGGCGATAAGGTTATCGAGCGACAGGTTCAGAAATTCGATGGCCTTTTGGATATCATTTTCTTTCATGAGAATATTCAGAATGCCGCCGTATGTGTCTTTCAAGTAATCGCACGAGTCGCGGCGTTTCAGAGACAATCCCATATATTTCATGTAGCCCTTATTTGGGTCATCTTCATAAAGCATGCCGACATATCGTTTTTTCGAAAGGAGAATGAAGGGCATGAGTGTTTTCTCATATTCCAATGATTGTGGTGCTTTTAAGAATTTTGAACAGAGTGCACCCACATCTTGTCCGAGTTCAATGGTCATATCCAATGCTTTCTGTCCGCGAATTTTCGCGCCCGTTTGCGGGTCTTCGAGATTCATGGTAAAGAACACGCTGTCTGTGTCGCCGTACACATATTCTGCGTTGCATTTTACCAGACCGTGACTTTTCGTTTCGAAGAGGCGGCCTTTGTAGACTTCTTCGATCATGCGTTTTGCGTAGGTAATCATCATACGACCGGTTGCGGTGGTAGAGGCGGCCACATCTTGTTCGTAAAACGTGGATGTGCGTGCACCGCATTGACCATATAGCGAGTTCGCCGTTACTTTGTAACCGAGTTGTCGCTTATCCAAAATGTTCTGCATAAAGGGGTCAGATTCGGATTTGATTTTCTTGCGGGTATCTTTGCGAGCTTTGAGTAGCTCCTCCAGAATCGAAGGCATGACCGACTTATGGTCGTCGGGCAATTGTGCCCAGCGGCAGACCTTTTTACCGGACACGACTTTGACTGCGCTAGATGTGGGGGTCTTGCGGACAATCTTGTAAGTATCGAATTCGATGTCTATATACTGGTATTGGGGGAGATTATCGTAGATATATTTCCCGGTAGAATCCGTCTCGCCCGTTTCCTTTACCAACGTCCCATGTAGGTCATATTCCTTTGTCCACACCTTGCTATCATGCGAATAGTTCTGACTAATCATCGAAGATGGATATAGGGAGGCATAGTCCACGCAAGCCACAGGATTGTCCATATACATGGAACATTTTGGGGGAAGCACGATCGCACCTTCATATCCGTCGCCGGACGACGATTTCTCCAAATCGGGCATGAGTGTATCTTTTTCCCTGCATTTTTTCGCGACGTAGCTGGTGAGTTTGATACCTTGGCCGCGAAATACGAGGAATGAGATTGGGACACTGCATATGCGGGACATTTCGACATATCCGGTGATTACGTCAATTTTGGACATGAGATGATGAACGAGGTTGCAATCTTGAATACAGTATTTTGCGACAATTGCGCGGTCTGCAGCGGATCCCTTGGATAATCGAAAGATGTCTTGAGGCGAGACGTCGTCTTTGGCCATGCCCCACTTTATGTTTTTAGCAGTCTCGTTGGCCATTTCGGTGCCGCCGATGACTATCACATTGTATTTGGTGGTGCATTCTTGTCCCTTAATTATTTCAGATACTTCGCGCTCACGATCAATGTCCAACACGCGGAATTTCTTGCCGTCCTTGTAATAGTCGGATGTGAATCCGCTCAATTCAAGGTGAATAAAATCGCCAACATGAAGACCAGCGAGATTTTTACTGAATAGTTCGGTGACTGCACCGTGCGTTGCGTGAGTGGTATGTGCGATGCGTTTTACACTATCACTGATATATTGTCCGGCGACGTCGTCGAGTTTGTAGGAAGCGAGATTGAAGTCGCGGCGAAAGTAGGTATACATATCAATTTGCAGCCGACCGGTTGTTTTGTAGAATCGAAGATCGTATTCGCCCGTGGCGAGGACAATCTTGGTATTTTCGATGGATAATTCGCCGTCTGCCTCCGTAGCACAGACCTCGTCGCATTTCCTGGATAATTTCAGGAATTCGCGGTCACAATGATTTTCTTGCGCTCTACGAAACATGAACTCGTAGTCAAAGCCGAAAATGTTATAACCGATGATGATATCTGGATTTTCCTTTTGTATGAGTTCTCTCCATTTGAGAAGCAGTTCTGACTCGGTTTGCGTGGTTTCAATAACCGCACCCGCGACCGGGTCACATGAACCCAATACCAAACAGTGGTTTAGATAGGGTTCTGCATCTCCGTATCGAAGGAAGGTTGACCCGATGAAGGTTACTTTGTCTCCTTCCAATCGCGGAAATATTTTCGTGAGAACTTCGTTTGTGTATTGGATTTTCGCATCACGTTCATATTTGGGGTTCAGCAAGATATCGACCAAGGTGTGTTTTTCCTCTGTTTTCCCGAGTTTTTTCACGGATGTGCGGGTTTTCGTCCACACGGGTGCGGATTCGACTTCAACGGGCGCGTCGCCGTCGCCGGATGGTTCGTCGTTGTTTCCCATCTGTTCGTTGATTTGTTCAAATATTGCTTCAAGGTCGAGTAATCGACTGCTATCTTCTTCGCCATGGACGCCCTTGATGGGTGTATTTTGCAAAATATCGGCCAGTGAATTTACCGTCGACTTGGAGGGCATATTTTTCGGATACACGACGTCGATATTTTCGAATTTGTCGAATGAGAAGGCGGTGAGAATGCAGCGTTTTAGCAACAATTTCGCGCGCATTACATCGAGTTTTTGCGACGATGCTTCCATACGCATGAAAACGTCGGCAATATTGATGGCTAGACGTTTATATGTTTTCACGGGCAAGGGGAAATCGCCATGGCTGCTGCTTGCTTCAATATCAAAGCTGCATATTTTATACGGGACGATGGTTTCCTTTTCGGGCAAGGGTTTGATGTGGGAAATATCGCAAATAAATTCGTAATCGCACGTAGTAGTTTTGGTTTCGGGGGTTTGTGCGCGAGTGGTGTGTATGAAGACCCACCCAGACGGACTCACATTGTGGATATGGAAATAGCGAAGAAGAGGAGGGATAGTGCTTTCGTATAATTCAAGGGTGGTGTTTTTGAAAACCATGGGAGTCAGTCTGCGATATTCGCGCGTGTCTCGTCGTTCTTCTTCTGTTAAATAGGTATACCATAGACCGCGCACCTTGTTCATCGCAACCGTATTAAGGAAGGTGATTTTTGCGAATTGGTGTTTTTTCCCACCGGTGAAACCATATAATTTGTGATGGTCGACAATTTCGATTCCGACGATAGCAGAGCTATGAAACCGACCGGCACAACCGCGAATGTGATGTAACAATTCAAGAGCGTCTTCGCGTTTCCAATCATCGCCGATCCGAATATAGAAGAAGGGTTGATAATTATCAACATATGCGCAGCACGTTTCGCCCTTTTCGTTGATACCAAACATTTGGATGACGAATTTGGTGGGTTCAAACCCTTTAGTCGGTTTTTTGTCGTGGCTGTCTACACTAGATTCGTCGGATGCGGGTTCATTGCTTTGGTTATATACGTGAAAATCGACAAGGCGAAATGATTTGCCGGAGATTGAACGTTTTACTGTGACTACTTTCCTTTGTTCCATAGTAGATAGAATGGGCAAGTTAGGTTTATTAGGTTTATTATTGTGTTGTTGTAAATTTACAATGTTGAAATCAATCAATTTTGTATAATGTGATTGTATATATATAATGATTCAATTCCTATCCACTGTTATACTCGCATTTATTTTCATGCTGATTGTATATATATAATGATTCAATTCCTATCCACTGTTATACTCGCATTTATTTTCATGCCGGGGGTATTGTATAAGATTCCCAAGGGATACCCGTTAATCGTGATAGCCGGTATACACGCCGTTTTATTTGCGATAGTATATATGTTGATGCAAAAGTATGTGTTTAGTAACTATGTAGAGGGTATGTCTCCTGCTGCAGATGGAAAAGTCAACGAAATAACCATACCGGCTGGTATGAGCAACGACGATGCATTGAAAGAGATGGATAAGCTATCTACACCAGACAAGAAGGACAATGATGAAAATGATGAAAAAATAACAGCCATCTTGAGCAAATTATCGGTTGAAACAACAAAAGAATTGTCGAAGTTATCAGCCGAGCGCATGACCGCTCTAGTGAAGATAATCAACGCCATGGATTTGGATAAAATGGATATGTTTGTGAAAATGCCCGCCGATAAGATAATAGAAATGATTGATAAATCATTGAAATAGAAATATACGCCATGTAAGTGAAATGGCGCATATTATTGATTGAAACTAATTGTAGCAGAGCAATCTGCGGTATACCATCGCAGCAATTGTTTGAATGTTCGCTCACCGGAATAATATTCCAACTTATTGTCGCATATCTTGAATAGGGTTGGAAATCCGTCGGCACTCACGCGCTGGTCGCCCTCGGGGAAGTATTTTAGATTTAGGCGTTCTAGCAAAGATTCGACTGAAATGCCGTTTTTTTTGTTTTCAGTTGTGTCGCCAATGCGCGCGAATTCAAACGCGGTGTTGCGCAAACTGCGACCTTTTCCGAGTTTGATGTATTTTTCCATTTTATTCCAAATCGGTTTCAAAGATTTGCAGTGCCCACACCAGTCGGCGTAAATGAGTCCCACCACAACTTTTTTTGTTGCGACTCGCGGAGTGCGACGGGTTCCGCGAAGTGTATTTGATTTTTTACCCTTGGTTTTTTTTTTACCGCCAGATACAGAAGGTTGCGTCGGCATATATGTTTACCTTAGAAAATAGTGCCGTGTATATTATTCTATCTATCTAAATATATAGAACGCATCATGAAAAGTATGTTTCCGATAATAAAGACAAATAGTTATCAATACGGGCTCACTATATTATTGATTGTTGTATTTTTAGCAGGTATTTATTTTATATTTTGGATGGGTAAAAGCGATAAATGGGCGAAAACGGAAGATGAATTAGGCGAAATGCGAGGTACAGTGGCTGCACTTGTATCGTCGCCATCGCCTTCGCCTTCGCCTTCGCCTTCGCCAAGTAAGGCAATTGATACTGTAGGAGAGGATCGCCTTCGCCTTCGCCAAGTAAGGCAATTGATACTGTAGGAGAGGATATGTGTCCTACATTGTTAATCAAGCGCGGGAAACAGCTGATGTTATTCAATAAAAATATGCCTGAGGTTCCCAAGGAAAATCCCGTGTTTTTCGACAATTTAGATCAATATATGGCTTATGTAAAAATTCAGCGCGAGGTATATAAACAAGATTGTCCTGTATTATTCTTGCAGGAAGAAACGAATGCACAGGGCGAAGAAGTATATCGTCTCAGACGTCCGGTGAATAATGATATCACGGTCGACCCTCTCATGTTAGGCTCGGTAGCAGATTATTTTCAGAACGCAACCAAAGTATCGCCGAATTTTATGCCGCCCGCTGGGCCGAAGGCATATATTCAGACGCCTCAAAATGTGGCTCTATATGGGAATACGACTACTACTGCAGTAAGCAGTTCTGGTGAACCCACGGTGCCCTATGTAGATTCGAATCGAACAAAACAGTTCAACCAAGGAACTTATGGATTTGACCCAACGAGTCAATACACTGGTAGATATACGGTTCTAGATCAGATTCACGATTCCACCAAGACGCAAAATCCCGATGGTATTAGTGATAATGCGATGGATTCCAATTGGGGTGGAGCGGTATTCACCGCGGATAAAATAAAGACGGGTAAATATAGTGAAAATGCAGTTGCACCGCCGACGGTTCCGAGCAATCTAAAATTCGATACTTATCCCAACGCGGAAAATAGACAACCAATCAACACGTCTCCCGCCTCAAACTAAATATTCGAGTATACTTTTAACGATGTTTTTTCCAAGCTTGCGTGTTTTTCCGCGGCTTTCGCACACAATATCATTCATACAATTTTCGTCTTTTTTCGCCTCATCGATTAGAATGGAAATGGTGTGAAATTTGTTCATAATTGCGATTGCAGAAACTGTGCTAATGCCGGGTATTTGACATAACAATATTTGACCGATGTTTTCAGGTGTAATATTGTCCTTTTTCGTGCGTTTTACAACACTGCAGTATGCAGGTGGTGGCGCATCGGGTGTTGTTTCGATATGCGAATACATTTGATTTCCGCGAGCGAGTTCGCGCAGAATTTTGTCGGAACTATTCAGAATCCACTCAGCGGTTTCGACCATAGAATTTGTCCGAATTACGCTAAATCCTTTGAAGAGCTGGAGTGAAGTCATGGCCGAATATACGATTTTTTTCTCGGCCGGGGTTCTTAGCTGCATGAACTGTCCTTCAATGATATAGACAATTCGATGTCTTTCGATTCCAGAAGCGTGGATGAGACGATGTGATTGCTCTTCGTATCTACCATCTTTGATGCTTGCTATTAAATCGGATAATGATTTCCGCTCAATGATGAGTAACTCTTTATCGTCGTCGTCCAAGAAGAGGATGTCGCCTAAAGGAATGACGCGTTTTTCGGTGGATATGGGCGATTGAAAAGATGTATATTTTTCATAGAGTGTGGTTTCACGCTCATCAAATACGATTTTCATAATGTATTGTAATACAATACATTATTACGTAGTTATATTGTTTTGAAAAAGCATTTAAGCACCGAGATGCAGGCTCCAGTAAGGAACTGGGTGCAGAGTGCTGCCGATGGGACGGGAAATACTCACGTGAGGGTTTCTAGTGTGACGAAGACCAAACACCACGGGTGAACCGTAGTCATATAGAGTGTTTCGCGAACCAGTGCCGGCCAATGCTGCGTAGAACCAATTGTCGCGACCAATCTGATAAGGGAGTCCGGCCTTTTTATCACCGCCACCCTGGTAATAATTGGTGCTTGCGTTGGAACCGATGCGAATACCATTTGCGGAAGTCATTTGTCTCGTTGTTAAACCAGCCATAATTATATACTATAAAAAGACAAAAAATTGAAAGCAAAAGATCTTTGTAAACAATTTAGATAACTAGGTCTATATATTATTAGATTGTTGGATTCATATTATTTGATAAATAACATGAAACCGACTGTAAAACCGAATACCGAGCGAAACGCACACGTTCTGGATGATGATATTCGCGTAGAGAAGAACCAGAACGGCCAGGATGTGTATGTGTTTGACCCATATAATCCCCTAAATAAGTCTATTTCAAAAACGGATATTAGTGAACTTTTGCAAAAATATGGGATCGACGCGCCGATTCACAATTGTGAACTATATAAGCGTGCATTTATTCATCGTTCCCACCTGCGTCGACCCGATTTGGAGAATGAACAGAATGGTGTCGTGATTGTTCCTAAACCAGACGATTGTTTACCACTCAATACAAAATCCAACGAACGATTGGAATTTGTGGGAGATGGGGTATTGGAGTGTATAACTAAATATATTCTATATAGGCGATTTCCAAAGGAAAATGAGGGTTTTATGACGGAGAAGAAGATTGCTCTTGTGAAAAACGAAGCAATTGGGCGTGTCGCATACGAGATGGGTTTGCATAAATGGGTGATTTTGTCTAAAAATGCGGAGCAAAAGCAAACGCGAACGAATTTGAAGAAATTGGGGTGTTTGTTTGAGGCGTTCCTGGGTGCGCTGTTCCTCGATTTTAACAAGATTGATGTGAAGGATGAACACGGATGGTTTGAGAACACGTTTATTACGGGTCCGGGGTTCCAAATGGCGCAGATATTTATCGAGAATGTCTTTGAAAAGCATGTCGATTGGATTAATTTGATTCGCAATGATGATAATTACAAAAATATATTGCAAGTTCGTATACAGAAAGAGTTTAAGGTTACTCCGGATTACATGGAATTTGCGGAACACAGTGTGGAACATGGTTATCACATGGCGGTATATTTGTGTTTAGGTCAACAAATACATTCCGTTTCACCCGGTGCGGCAAGTGATATAGGCAGATTTACCAATTTTGCGGACATTCACCAATATATGTCTGAGAATCGCCGTGTATTTGTTCGGTTGGGTTCGGGTGTTCATAAAATCAAGAAGAAGGCCGAACAGATTGCGTGCGAAGAAGCGCTTCGTGTATTGCAGAATTATTAAGTGGGATATTTACTGAAGGGATACAATGATTCGAATAAGTTATTGGAATCATTTTTTTGTTTTATGAATACGACTGGTAAAAATTATGACGTTATAATATATTGATAATATAGGTAAATATATTATGCCCATCTTGATTAATATAGCAGCTTTAGGTATAAAACCGTCACCGCTTACGAAACAGCGTGCTGGTATCGAGGTAGGAGTATTTTGTAATGGGCGTGTTAACTCGGTAGACTGTGAAATCCCCGGAAAAGGGGACGGCAAAGCCCCCGGAAAAGGGGACGGCAAAGCCCCCGGAAAAAGGGTGGACGAAGCCCCCGGAAAAGGGGTTGATGAAAGCCGTGGAAAAGGGGACGGTGAAGGCCTTGGAAAAAGGGTCGATGAAGGCCTTGGAAAAGGGGACGGCAAAGTCCCCGGAAAAGGGGATAATGAATCTCCCGGAAAAAAGGACAATAGAGTATTTATATTGGATGTTAGGACGGCTCATACTATTGACCGTGAATCTATTATGCGTGAACTAGCCAAACGAGGGATCAATCGCGTTGGAAATAAGAAATTACCACAGCAATCTGCAATTTTAGAAGAGTCCGAGATTGATAGTGTATTGCCTCCTTCTCCCGAAAAAATACAGTCTATCACGCAAGAAATTCAGTTTGAGATGCCGAGTGATGATTTGGAAATAGAACCATTGCAAATTGAAGCTATTAAAAAGGGAAAAAAGGTGGTAATAAAGAAGGGTAGAAAGCCTCCGGCAAAAAAGGGTGTAAAAGAAGTTTCTGGTCAAAAGGAGTCTGACCAAAAGGAGTCTGACCAAGAGGTTTCCGCCCCAAAAGAATCTGACCAAGACGGGTCTGACCAAGAAGAAACCCTTACATTTGAAAAACGCGTCCCGTCGGCAGTGGTTGAGCATAGGTTGCAAACGTCGTCATTTTATATGAATAATCGTAAAAAGTTTTTGTCGCAATTGATGCCCATGTTTTCAAACTATAAACGTGAATTATCAAACTCAGACAAGGTTGCGTCGTGTGACGATACAAGTTCAGCAAAAGGAGAGTCACGTGACTTCAAACTCATGACTCACCAAAAGGTTGTGAGTGATTATTTGAATTTATATACTCCATATCGCGGTTTATTGTTGTATCACGGCTTGGGATCAGGTAAGACATGCACGTCGATCGCAATCGCGGAGGGTATGAAATCTCAGAAAAAGATATATGTATTCACGCTCGCTGCATTAAAGGCCAATTTCTTTGACCAAATGAAGGTGTGTGGTGATCCGATATATAAATTGGACCAATTTTGGGAATTTATTTCGACCGACGGACAGCCCAATTATGTGAAGGTTCTATCTAAGACGTTGAATTTACCCGAGGAATATGTTCGTAAACGCAAGGGTGCGTGGATGGTGAACGTAAAACACGCGTCGAATTTCAATGATTTGGCTGATTCCGACAAAAAGAGTTTGAATGAGCAATTGGACGAGATGATTCGTTCAAAATATGTGGATCTCAATTACAACGGGTTAACTAAAAAAATCATGAGTGATATTACAGATAATTACAAAAAGAATCCTTTTGATAATTGTGTCGTTATTGTGGACGAGGTTCATAATTTTGTAAGTCGAATTGTGAATAAAATGCGCGAGAAGACGTCTATTTCCTACAAATTATACGAGTATTTGATGTCGGCCACAAATGCACGCATTGTCTTGTTGTCCGGCACGCCTATTATCAATTATCCAAATGAGATTGGTATTTTGTTCAATATTCTGCGCGGTTATATCAAAACTTGGACTTTTCCATTTCAAATCATGGAGGGTGCCAGTTCGCCTTCAAGAGATGCTGTTATGGAGTGGTTTAAACAAGAAGGTTTGAATCGTTATGATTATGTTGAATTTAGCGGTCAACAATTAACCATAACGCGAAACCCATTTGGATTTGTAAACAAGTTCAAATCGAGAACTACTTTAAAACGAGGTGGTGGGTCCAAGAAGAAACGTCGAATCGTATCAAAAGGACAATCTAAGAAAAAACGCATAGCCGATTCAAACAAAATATTCACCCATGCGAACGGTCTTGTCCAGATCAATGACCCGATACCTGGTTCCAAAATAGACGAAACCGACGAGAACCGTATAGAACGTATTGCCGCGGGTGTGAATGTTCAGCGTGGAGGAGGTGCATTTAATGACTATGAAGGCGTGGAGTTGGACGAAACGGGTAATATGAACGATACCGATTTTAAACAGGTTGTGATTCGTATTCTTGGAAAATATGGACTTCGGGTTGAGAATGCGGCCAAGGTCAAGCTCGTTAACAACAAGTCTCTGCCCGATGTTTCAAAGGAGTTTTTGGAAATGTTTGTGGAATTAGGTGCGAAAGATATGAAGAATGAACGTGTTTTTCAAAGAAGGATTCTTGGACTTACGTCATATTTCAAGGGTGCGAGTGATGGATTATACCCTAGATTTGTTCCATCGGATCATGATAATATATATCATATTGAACGAGTTCAGATGAGCGCATACCAATTTGGAATATATGAAAAGATACGTGCCGATGAAAGTAAACGCGAAAAACAAAACAAGAAGCGACAGGCCAAGCAAGACAAGGCGAAAGAGGCGGAGAATTTGTTTAAAATTCCTTCGACATATCGAATTGCGTCGCGCATGTGTTGCAATTTTGCTTTCCCTGACCCGCCCGGACGGCCACAGAAACGCGATGGTGAAAAAGGCGGCGACGACGAGATGGGTGAAGAGGATTTCGATGAAGAAAAAATTGTATCTGGACGTGGGCAGAAAAAAATAGCAGGAGGACAGAAAAAGAAGAAGGCTAAAGATGATACAGAACAAGAGGAAGAAGAAGAGGAGGAAGAGGTCTTGGATAAAGAAGAGGAAGAGGAAGAGGAAGAGGAAGAGGAAGAAGTCTTGGATACAGAAGAGGAAGAGGAAGAAGTCTTGGATAAAGAAGAAGAAGAGGAAGATGAGGAAGAAGAAGACGAGGAGGTCTTGGATAAAGAAGTTTCAAAACTTGTATTGAAAGACGCACCCGACATTGAATTAGAGGGTGTAGAATCACTCGATAACCAAGATTCAGTTTCCGAAGAGACAGCTAAACCAGACGAATCATTAGATTATCCAAAGCGAATGTTACGTGCTCTAAACGAGCTCAAGGGACGAGCAGAAGAAATATTCAGCAAGAGTGGATTACAAATGTATAGCCCAAAGTTTTTAAAAATCTTGGAAAACATACAAGACAAGAAGAACATTGGGCTCCACTTGTTATACAGTCAATTCCGTTCGATGGAAGGTATAGGTATTTTCAAACTGGTATTAGAGGCAAATGGATTTGCGCAATTGAAGATTAGAAAGGTAGGTGGTGACTGGGAAATAGAAGAGGATGAAGGTGATAAAGGAAAGCCCAAGTTTGCACTTCACACGGGGACAGAGAGTGACGAAGAAAAGAAGATTATATTGAACATTTACAATTCAAAATGGAAGGAAGTCCCGTCGGGTATTGTGTCTGCATTTCAAACACAGGGTCATGAAAATAATCATATGGGGGAGGTGGTTCGCGTATTAATGATTACGGCTTCTGGTGCGGAGGGAATCAATCTAAAGAACACTCGATTTGTTCATATTATTGAGCCATACTGGCATATGGTTCGTCTAGAACAGGTGATTGGGCGGGCGCGGCGCATATGCAGTCACCAAGACTTGCCGCCAGACTTGAGAACAGTGAAAGTGTTTTTATATATGTCTGTTCTTTCGCAAGAACAGCAAACCCCCGGTAAACATATCGATTTGAAGAACAGGGATGTAAGTAAATTGACGTCAAAGAGTGCTGCCGAATCCGCAAACTCGACACTCTTGGAGCGATATGTGCGACATCTTAAAACTACTCCAATTGCGATAACAACAGACCAGCAATTGTTTGAGAATGCTCTTGTAAAAGATCATGTAAATTCGCAGATTCTGCATGCCGTAAAAGAAACCGCAATGGACTGTCGTCTATACGAAAAACAGAATAAATCAGAGAATCTCGTTTGTTTCAACTTTGGAACCGTATCAACCAATGCATTCGCAACTTATCCAACAATTGCGCAAGATCTAGCATCAAAGGATGTAGACGAGACGCAAGAAACGAAGGTGAAATTGGTAACAATTACATATAAAGGTGTAAAATATGCTATGAACGAAGACACGGGGGATTTGTTTGATATAGAAGAAGCCATGGAGAAGTTGAAAGATGCGGATGCAAATATGAATGAATTAACTGTGATTGGAAAGAAAACGGGAACAGGTAGTCGAATTCAAATCGAACTATTTGACGTATAATAAACGTATGAATATATTCTTGTATATTTGATTGAAATATACACGAATTTAAGCTATATGAATGCTAATGCGTCTTTCGCACCCCGCACTATAATTCATATATTATAGCAAGAGACAATTTCCGTCTTCGATGCGAATAATACCGACAAATGCACCCATTAAGAAATCCGAAAACTTGGTGTAGCCATATGCCTTTTGGTCAAATGCGTGGTATTTTCGCAGTATATCATCCTTTATTATGCTGATACCTGTTTTGTTTTCCAAGATAGATTTATGAACAACATTCCATATTTCCTCAATAGTTACCAAGACCGGTTCTTTATGCAATAAATCCTCTATTTTGGTGTATTTATCACATACGGATGTGAGCGTTTGACTTACATTGGACACTCCAATGCAATAGGCGGTTTTGTTTTTCTGTTTGATCTCCATGATTACATGTCTGTAATCGGAATCGGAGGTTACCAAGTAATACAAATCAATCGTATCATTTGTATACAAAGTTTTCATTATGTCTACACTCATTCGTAAATCAACTGAATTTTTCCCACTAATTTTATCACAATGAACACACATTAAGCCGTTTTGACGAGCCACCTGGTTCCATTTCTTCAGTGCGATTTCAGTCCAATCTGCATAAATGTTATATATAATGATTCGACCATGTTTTCGAATCTCCTGATCGATTACTTGAAAGTGATTTTGATTGATATTTTCTCCATCAATAAATACTGCGATTACCCGGTCAGCCTGTTTCATATATATAGGAAACTACAATAATACTTGCCTATATTATACACAGTGAGTATAGAATATGAGGATACCCGAACGATATATACCCAATACATTGTCCAAGAAGGATTACAAGACACAGCAAAAAAACATCAATAAATCTCGTAGGTTGTATAAGAGTCACACATATTTTACTCGACCCAAGGTAAAGACGTTCAAGTCTCGCAAATCAAACCATCTGAGCCGCGCGCGGCGATTGTATGGAATCGATAAAATCCGACCATCCAGACAGTTAGCCAAGAGCACCGGATGCACCCAGAAATCGTTAGAAAAGATAGTCAACAAGGGACGTGGGGCATATTATTCGAGTGGATCTCGTCCAAATCAGACGGCCGATAGTTGGGGGTATGCCCGTTTAGCAAGTTCGATTACCGGGGGAAATGCATCGATTGTAGATTACCATGTTTTGAAAGATGGTTGCAAATCAACAAGTATAGCATTAAAAAAAGCGCGCAAAACGTGTAAACTTAGAAATAAACGGTGTGATTAATGTTTATTTAACAATATATATTCAATTGAGACCGCATTTATTATTTAGTGGTAAACAAAATATAAAAACAAATGCGTTTGTTTTTATATAATACCGTCGATAATGAACGAAGCAAATAACGTGTTGACTATAAAAACTGTGCAGATACAGCCTATACGTAATATGATCACGGCGATCAAGGACATTCTTACAGATGCGACGATTACATACACGAGTAGTGGGTTGAAAATCATAAATTTTGATAAGACTCATACGATTTTAGTAAACGTCATATTACATGCACATAAATTCGAGATGTATGATTGTAAGCCGGATAAGGTGATTGTATGTGCGAATACAATGCACTTGTTCAAAGTCATTTCGACCATGTCGAACGATGATACATTATCGATGTATATTGATAATGATGATTATCACGACGGTATTGTATCGCATCTTGGATTGCAATATGATAACGGTGATATTAAGCAGTGCTATAGTCAAAAGTTGAGATTGATAGAGCCAGATACGGAGGAGTTGGTCGTTCCAGATGTAGAGTATTCGACAGTAATTAATTTACCCACGTCCGATTTCCAGAAAATTATCCGTGATATGAATGGTATATCCGACCGTATAGAAATAAAATCGGTAGGTAGTGATCTAATATTTTCTTGCGAAGGAAACTTCGCCAGTTCGCGTATATTCCGTTCTGAGTCAGATGGCTACATGGAGTTTATCAATAAACCCGACGCATCTGTGATTATTCAAGGTGAATTTTCATTGAAGAGCCTCTCGCATTTCATCAAATGCACTCCACTATGCAGTCATTTGGAAATGTATCTGGGCAACGATTTACCGCTGATTGTAAAATACGATGTCGCATCTCTAGGCGAGATAAAATTATGTTTGGCTCCTCTTCCGCCCAGTTAAATATCACACTCAGTATGAATACATGTATACAAATTATACATGTATTGAATAATGTCCTAAATATTGTGTATACAATGATAAAGACGATATACGCGAGTTAAGTTAGAATTCAGGAGCGTGTTTTTTAAATAAACAGCCCTGTTTTGATAAATTTACAATTGGTATTAAAACGCCTGGGTCTTGCAACGAATAGTCTTTTAACCAAACCTTTATAATACAAAAGCTTTTCTTTGGTGAAATGGTGATACCATTCAACAAACTACCGTGTTGTTTATCAACACATAGGGATTCTCCGCACAGAGCGTAAAAAAGGGTTTTCCATACTTCATGCACCTGCTTGTTAACCACTTTAAAAGAAAAACATCCTCCTTTTCGGTTGTGCACATCTTCCCACATAGGGGTAATTCCGCTGCGCATAACAAACAACATACAATGTTTTACAATTTTTTCGGATAAATTCTCATTTACCGCAATCAACTCATCAAGTGAATGAATATCCTTCGCAATCAACTTGTAACTGGAAAGATCCCAATTTTTGTCGTTTGGTAAATGGTAATATAGATTCCATTTACCATGCAATTCGCTGTTGTGTGGGACACTTGGACAATCCAGCGACATTCCCGTACTATAGTAGCAGAATAATCTTTAAGCGGTTTGACTATTCTCTTCCTCGGCATTATCGACAATAGACTCCTTTTCTGGTAGAGGCGTTTCTTTTTCTGCATTATTGATAACAACCCCATTTTTTTCTGATAGAGGCGTTTCTTCTTCTTCTTCTTCTTCTTCTTCTTTTGCTGCATTATTGATAACAATCTCCTCTTTTTCTGGTAGAGGCGTTTCTTCCTCTTCTTCTTTTTCTTTTTCTTTTTCTTCTTGTAGAGGCGTTTCGTCTTCCGGCTTAGCATCTATTGCGGGTACATGTCGTTTACAGATCACAATTTGGTTTTCGGTTATTTTCATATAATCAGAGTGAGTCAATGTATGCATATCCACATTGGAATCAATGACCTGTATTGTGTAACGGTCATCGAAAACAAACGGGGTGGGCTGATATTCTAGACATCTACGCACAAATGCGGTTGAAAGTAGATAATTTCCGACACAATACATTTCGCCACTTATAAATGATAGGTCGATCGGTTCGGCCATATCCGGGTGCACATAATTCACCGAAATAGGCACAAATGGACATTGTTTAATGGGCATATCCGGATGAAGGACAATTTCAGAGCGACTACATATATCCACGTGATACAGATTGTTAGTTTTCAATATAACACACGTATCTTGGAAATCACCCGATTCGTTTAAGACCGATAAATACGCGCGGGAGAATTTTGCCGCACATTCTGTATCCGTCATTTCATCTGGTAAGATATCATAGGTTTCGACATAGGTTTTACCATTTTTGTCTACTCTACAAATCTGAATCCATTTCGAACTAGTCGACTCCGACTTCGTATTGGTAACAAATTTATACACCGCATTTTTCGCACATATGACTCGGTCTACTCCATATTGGATATATTCATTCGAATCGTATAAATACACACCCCCTCTTTCCAGATAAACACACATTTTGCTTATTGTCCATAATAATTTTACACCAATCGTCTTGGCTTGTTTACTAGTTACAATATCCTTTATTGAATCGCACGTAAAGCAGAATAAATCGACAGATATATCGAAAACGCTACGTATTCCATATACAACGTATGGAATAATGTTTTCTGCGTCAAACACAGATTCAGACATAATACAATCTATAAGCAGGAATATTTAAGTAGATTGTTTATACAAATTAAATAAAGATAATTCGTCTATAGATAATACATATTTATCATAGAATGTCTCAACGAAACGGCCTGTTTCTATTCCACCGTGACTTTAGGATAATCGATAATATAGGATTAAATTTCGCAAGTAATGACGTAACACATTTATATGCATGTTTTATCTTCACACCCGAACAAGTTACCGGACGTAATCATTATAAATCAAAAAATTCGATTCAATTTATGATTGAAAGTTTGATTCAGTTGTCGCGCGAATTAACGGAAAGTGGCGGTTCATTGATAACCATGTATGGTCAATCATTAGATGTATTGAGCAAATTGGTTCATACACTGAAAATAGACAGCATTTATTTTAATCGTGATTATACACCCTATGCTATAATACGAGACGAAAGTATAAAGAAACTGTGTTTGTCTATGGGAATAGAATGTAAGATGAGTGACGATTACTATCTACATGTTCCAGGAACCATTGGAAATAAGAATCATAAAATGTATCAAAAATTCACCATGTTTTACGAAGACGCGCTGTTGCGAAATGTGGATATTCCAAATCGTAAAACAATTAAAAACTTTGCGAAATCGCACGAACATAATATTGAATTGGATAATGCAATGACTAAGTTTGTTGGAAAAACTCTGAATAATGAACTCGCGGTTCACGGAGGAAGAGATTTGGGGCTCGAGCGATTGAAAAATGCTGTAAAAAACCTGAATCATTATGATGATACGCGCGACATAATGTCTGTCGAAACTTCTCGATTGTCCGCCTACCTCAAATACGGATGTATTTCCGTACGTGAGGTATTCCATGCATTTAAAATCCGTTATAGTTTGCATGCATCGTTTTTACGAGAACTCATATGGAGAGACTTTTTCGCACACTTGCTTTTTGCTTACCCGGATACATTGGTCAGGCTTCACAATGAGGCGTTTCGAAACATAAAATGGAAAAACAATGAAAGGTGGCTGACTGCATGGAAACGAGGGGAAACGGGATTTCCGCTAGTTGACGCGGGCATGCGAGAATTGAATCATACAGGCTATATGCATAATCGTGCTCGAATGTTAGTAGCGACTGTATTAATAAAGGTGCTCTTGTTGAATTGGAAAGACGGCGAGCAATATTTCGCACAACAGTTGGTGGATTATGACGTGGCGTCCAATCTGGGAAACTGGGCGTCAGTTGTGGGCGGCGGGGCATATTCAATGCCGTGGTTTCGTGTAATGAGTCCTTGGGAACAATCTAAGAAATACGACAAGGATGCATCGTATATTAAAATGTGGATCCCTGAACTGCGCGATGTCCCATCAAAGGATATTCATAAGTGGTATAAATCAGATTATCCGACAATATCATATCCAAAGCCGATTGTTGACTATAGTGAGAAGAAGGAGGAATTTTTAGCCATGGTCAAGCAGGCGTATAACAGTTGAAATTAAAATATGTGCATTTCTTAATATATACGCATTGCTTATAGGCAACTTATATAATGTTTTCATTTACGCACCCCAAAACAGTGTGCATGAGTTATTTCCAGCATTTTTGGTTTTCCATGTATTTAGCTAGACGGTTTGCGATAGGTAGTTTAAAGGCGATTGTGCATGCTATATTGCCCGATTATTATGTTACATCGTCTAGCGATATGATAGAAGACGTAAAGGCGGACATGTCCAAGGCAGGATGTATTCATTAGAATATCTATTTTCAGTTTGGATTTTACGAATACAATATATGTTACGTATTGCAAAAGTAAAATTATAACATATTTTCGCATTTAATTTTGCGAAAACATGTAATCGGAATCAGCATAGACGCAGATTGGTTAAATATCTAGTGAAATGGTGTTCTTATCTGAACGCTGCTTTCTGCGGTTAGTCCTCTTTGGTAAATTTGAGTTTTGTCCATCCCGCAATGACGCAGCGCTTATCATAGACTCGTTTTCATCATTCTGCGATCCGCCCAAATTTACTTCTCGCGTCTTCAGCCCCGAAAGAAGGCTGTCCAAATCTAAGCTTTGAGGCCCGCGCATTTCGGGTCTAGCCGAAGGCTGCTCGTTTCTAACCGAAGGCTGCTCGTTTCTAACCGAAGGCTGCTCGTTTCTAGCAGACGATTGAACCTTCTCATATTGATTATCTACACTGACCCCTTCTTCGCGGAACATGGTTCCTCTTCCCATTGAAATATCCGGTCGGTTGTTTGTATATTGCATACCGGGTCGAGTTGGTGGAGCCTGGGATTTTGTCTCAATGGGTGGGGGTGGAACGCCATAAGAAGTGTTGACTTTTTCGTCGGGATGTAAGACGCTGTTTACAAAATCGAAACCTGGACTCTGTTTACTCATAGTTTGAGCAGTCGCAGTCGAAAACATTTTCATTAGCTCGGGGCTCTGTTTGATAACATCGTTAAATCCAGGTGTAGCAGTAGATAAAGCCTTATTCGTAATATTCAGCACTGCTCCGCTAAATCCAACTCGAAGCAACAATGAAACCTCGGGAGACATTTTACCTCCTTTGTATTTATCATGGAGTTCTGCGAAAATTTCTTCGTAACTATCGATATCCTCGTTAATCTGCTCCCCCCAACCATCCAGGTTAAGACCAAATGGGTCGAATACGGCATTACCATATTCAAGTGAGTTAATTAAGGTTGTGAACCACCAGCCCTGCAGTTTAATACTATCCTTTTTACGTTTGTCTTCCATTGCCGTCTCATATTCGTCTTCGACTTCATCGTAATCCGAATCGAGAGTGAAGTGGGAAATATGTTTGATAAGGCCCTTTTCGTGCCATTCCTCCAGCTTTTTAATCATGGCGCGTTGTTTGCGACGTTTATCTCGGTCAGACATTCGTGGAGCGCTAACATTTGGAACATCATTCATTTTACCGAACCCATCCCATGTATTTGTATTTCCCATGCCGTTCACGGTTGCCGACCCAATCTTAGAATCAGTTTCCAATGGAGCAGATGTCTCTTGTCGGCTGCTTCGGCCAAAACTGAACATGTCTGTGAATCCACCCCCGCTTTTGGGTTCGGGTGTAGCCGGTTTATTTGATAGTTCGTTCAACTCGTTCTCCAAATCGTCTAAATCATTCATATCTACTTTGGTAGCTCCCGACCTCTGTTTATCGTTCATTAAAAGCTCTATTCCTGGACCGAAATTAACGGACGGCGATGAATTGCGATGTGCGGAGTGGTCATGGTCTTGCAATTGGAAAGACACAGGTTCAAGATCACTCAATCCAATATCAATGACTTCCATAAAATCAACTTATGATAAGCTTACAATATTTATTTTTAAGTCGTCCGCATAAGTAATTAGTTTTGTGTGTTTTAAATACCAGATTCCTTGTAGGAATGCATCCGCCAAATCGTCTTTCTTGGGTGTATCCAACACATTTACCCAATCGCCTAAACCCATATTTGCCTGTAAAAATTTCCCGCAAAACTCGATACTGTCCTTTTTATGTTGTTTGTATGTTTCACGTTCACTTGAAATTACTAAATGTTTCAGTTTATTTGCCGAAGATACAAATTCTACATGGGGTAAATTTGCCTGCATTATATAGTATTGCGCCAGCATGCCTTGAATCGTTTTCATTCGAGAAGCGATGGTTGATATTTGATTCTCCATAATCACATGAGTAATATCATGTGTGTCGACCAAATTATCTAAACGGCGTTTCATATTTCGTCCAATTGTAATTAAATCGACTTCGCCTGCAGTTTTGCGTTTCTTGGACACGATTGGATGGATACAAGTGTTATCTAGATGTTCGATTAATGCGTCGCAGCAACCCTTTTTGGTCGAAGGCATTTCACGATTCATCCATAATTTGTGCGAGACCCCCATCTCAACCAATGCATCCTTGGACATTTGGCGTATACTCGCAGCAGAGTTGGATTTATTGCGTAACAGAAGAGGATTGTCCTTAATGTATTTCTTCATGTGTGTTTCGCAATAGTATTGATCGCCTTTTACATATTTCGCCTTGCTCGTGCATACCTTGAGCAATTTGCGCTGAGCCAAATTACATGTGCACGATTGTGCAGCCGGCATTTCGTCCATTAAATTCAATATGCCCCAATCTTGGACATGGGTTGAATTATGTTGAACCAGAAACACACAATACGCCATGTTTTTTATCCCGATGTCGAAACTGATCAGTTTCATCAATTGTTATAATGGAGGATAGAGATCTATTTTTATATAGATGTTTATTCAAAGACATTATTCATCGCACAGATGCTTCACACGCCAGGCGATCCGCTTCGCGGTTACCGACAGAATGTATATCAGACGCGTTTGTGTGAGCCTTTACGTAAACCAACCTGCAATTGGGCAATCTATTATAAGATTCATACAATTCTTGGACAAGGTCTTTATTTGGTATGTCTATTTTCCAAGTATTACGAGAACACTTTTCACCATAGCTTGTCGCACACTTTATAGAATATTCGGAGTCGGTTGCGATACATACTCGCTTTCCCGTTTCAAGATCTGCTTGAATTAACCCGATTGCACAAATAATCGCGGTCAACTCGGCCGCATTGTTCGTTTGCTTACCAACAAGGGGACTCGACACATTACGGGGGTCATTTTGACCAAAATATATGCCTATTCCCGCAATAGCGTCACGTGTCCCATTTTTACTGCACGACCCATCCGTATATACATAATAATCTGGGTGAAAATCATCAGCTGAAGTATTGGTCAATATATGATTTTGCACAAATAGATTCGCATCCTCTGCGTGATCAAACTTTTTGAAAACGGCATTGCGGTAACCTTGGACAGATTGTTTACAGTCTGTCCAATTTGAAAAAACGCCGGGTGTGTGGCCGGCGGCTACTGCATAAAACATGATAGAGTATATCACAGATACTCTCTAAATATATTTATCTACAGCAAATCTGAATCGTTTCACACGATTATCAATTGAATCGGACGTTAAAAATACAAACATAGTCAGACTACCGGCTTCGAGCAACTCCTTCATTTTAAGATGCTTTAATCCGTATATCCCATCAAACGGAGATGGTATATGTCTTATGAATACCCTACCTATATAGGAGAAGATTCCCAAACATCCCAGAACGATTATGAGTTTTACAAATTCAATCAGAATATGCAATTTATCTGTATTATCGGTAGGGACATCATAATAGAGTATAGTCTTATCCAAGGCAATGTTTATGAGAATCGCTACTAAGAATTGAATAATTATGATGTAGACAACATTGAATGATTTAACTAGATAGAATCCCATATATATACTGCAATCATTTTTTAGACATGTAAGAGAATAATTGTTCTTGAGTTATGGATTGCGGTTCGCGACGGCTGGCCAATTCCTCTCGACTCAAATACAATTTTTTCAAATCGCTTCGTTCATTGGTAATAGAGGCGGGATTTTTATAGGCAATACCCGTGTTTGAGAGTACGCCACCGCCCCCTCTCTCATTTTCACGAAATCGTTCAAAATAACCGCAGTCATTGCACGCCTCTCTAAAGTTAGACTCTGCGATCTCCTTGGAATTGTCTATCAAATATTTTCTGTACTCCCAATTTGATTTTACCCCACTCTGTTTGATTAAATTACTATTTAATATTGCTTCTGGTTGATATGATGCGATAAGCGATCGACTATCGCCCATGTTGGCGGGAAAGGTTGGATAGACATTATTTGTAGCATACCCCAGTGTCGAAAGGGGCTGTTGCTTTTGGTCGCACGAATATGCGGATGATATTGGTTCGGGTTGCGGATAAGAAAACATTATATATTATTCCATATATATTGTTTTTCAGTGTTCATTCTAAGCTACGACATGATTCTCGATTAATTCTAAAATTTGCGCCTTTTTCATTTTAGAGGCATCGTCGACCCAGCCTCGTTCGGTAATGTATGTTTTTAAAGCTCCTAAAGTCATCTTGGAAAAATTAGGAGAAGTGTCGATTACAAGTCTCGTCACCTCTACGATAACGTCGCTTTCTTTCACAGTTTCAATAATTGCGGGTGTGGATGGTTGAATAATATCCACACTAAGGTTGTCTTCGTCACCGTCGGAGACAACAATTTTTTCGCCGCCCTCACTCTCATCGTCGCTATCACTCTCATCGTCGCTATCACCCTCATCGTCACCATCACTCCCGTCGTCGCTATCATCATAATTACTACATTCTTCTGTGACCGCACACTTCATATTATCGGAAAGTGTGGGTCCATTGCTGTTAGTATACAACCCTTTGGGGTAAGGAGTTACCGGTCGTTCATGTGACAGAATAAACGCCTTTACATTGGTCAATTCTTGAGCCAAATTATTAATAATTTCAAACATAGTATCTTGCTTTCCTTCCGCAATACTTAGACGCTGTTTAAAGTGATAAACCAGTAATAAAATCAACACAAAGGTTATTCCTAAACTAATAAAGAACGATGTCTCTACGAAGTCAAACATAGCTAGCTATTTATACTAATCGAACAAATAAACTGACGCGATTAAACGAACATAAATTATGTAATATTGTATATCCATAATATATAAACACATGGATACCATTTCGAAAGAAACAGAAATAAAAGAATTAGATCCACCAGAAATAGATGAAAACATAGGCTCAAATTCATCGCCAATGAAAATAACGAAAAATGTGATTATTATCATTTTAGCATCACTCTTGATTTTATCATTTTTAGGAGTAAATATATTCCGCAATATAGCAATCGGTATACAGAATATTGTCGTTAAAATATTATCCATGGTGGGATTTTATACTGGTGCTATTATTAATACGTCCGCCGATATAATTGGCGATACTGCTAAGGGAGGTGTAGACATAGCCGAAGGTAGCATTCACTCGATTGGTAATTTATTGCAAAATACAAACAATATGAATGGTGATACGACCGCACAAATGCAATGGAATATGTCGATGTTTAATTTAAATCCAACACCTAAACCCGACGTTTCTAATAATCCACCTGTTGTCAAAGATGTTCAGCCGGATTTAGATACAACATTAAACAATGGGCTTAAAAAGGAGGTTAAATATGAACCGTCCCTCACTTCTTCGCGCGGGAAAAAATGGTGTCCGATTGGACATTCTAATGGGAGTGGGAAATGTATGCAGATCGACGAAAGTCAAAAGTGCATGTTTGGTAAAGTATTTGATACACAGGATGTATGCGAGCAAAATATAGACTCGTCGGCATTTAAAGGCTATGCATCCCAAGAACGAGAAATAAACTGGGGTAAACCTCCGCCTCCTCCTCCACCGGCTGCATTAACTCCACCATATCAACCGCAGATGTTCAATGAATTACCTGGACAATCGTGCGGTCGAATGCCTCCATATTCATATATAGGCGGGTCTTCTTTACCCATTATCAACAAGCCCGTATATCCAGCTAGGCCGGTTTTCCCCAGTCAATTGCAACCGAATAATCCATATCCACCGCAATTGGCGAGACCGTACAGGCCAGAATCAAAATATTCGAATCAACCGTTGCAGGTAAATGCGGATTCTGCTTTGCCGGATAATCAAAATCGTAACAACAATTCCAACAACAATTCCAACAACAATTCCAACAACAATTCCAACAATACTTTGAACCAAAGAAGCGATAACAATTATAATAACACTGCCAATAGTTATGCCCCATTTTCAAGATCCCCTGCTACACCCTCCGTTGTTAACAATTCACCTTCAACCTCAAGTTCGTCATGGTATTCTCAACCAAGTTCATTTCAAGGTTCAAGCCAGTTAACCAGTTCAATAGACATATTATCTGGTCGCGTAGATGAATTAACCGACGTATTGGAAAATTCATTTCCCCGCCCACCGTCTAACTCTCCTGCAGCTGGTATGCTTCCACCCGTTACTGGTATGCTTCCGCCTGCGGCTGGTATGCTTCCGCCTGCGGCTGGTATGCTTCCACCTGCGGCTGGTATGCTTCCACCTGCGGCTGGTATGCTTCCACCTGTGACTGGTATGCTTCCACCCGCGGCTGGTATGCGTTCACCAGCATCTGGTATGCTTCCACCTGTGACTGGTATGCCTCCAACTTCGGCTGGCGTGCCTCCAACTTCGACTGGTATGCGTTCACCGGCGGATGGTATGCTTCCACCTGTGACTGGTATGCCTCCAACTTCGGCTGGCGTGCCTCCAACTTCGGCTGGCGTGCCTCCAACTTCGGCTGGCGTGCCTCCAACTTCGGCTGGCGTGCCTCCAACTTCGGCTGGCGTGCCTCCACCTGCGGCTGGCGTGCCTCCAACTTCGGCTGGTATGCCTGTATAAATTCGCATCAAAGAACATTTATTTTCACAAACGGGTATATTATCTAGCATAAATTAAAAGGCTTTTTCAAATACACTATTGTAGTATCAAAGCAATTGCAATGAGCAAATACAAACGACAGAATACAAGAATTGATGCCGTATGGGTACCAGTAGCGTTAGTTATTATATTAGTTCGTGGTGCTAGGCAAATGCCTTCATGGGTTCGCCGCTAAGCCGCCTCAATGAACCATAGTGTTCAGGCAAGGTCATAAACGAAATTTCAATAAATGGGATACTAGATAAACGGAAGCAGAGGGATGGATAATTAGATGAAAACCGTAAAGAAAGTTTTTTCATCTAATTGGGTTTTGAACCAATTTGACTAACGATTCATTGGGGTAGACGCAATATTCAAATATTCGGAAATAATTTTTCTGCCTTCGCCAATCAGGCGATTACACGCTTTAAACGTAGGGTCTTCTGGATTCATAATCTCACCAACCACATCATATCTGGGGGCACCTCCCAGATTCGAAACAAAATGTTTAATTTGATAAAAATACGTAGGATAATATACTTTCGTCAACCAATCATCGCAAAACCAATTTTTTATTTCGTCCGGAAAATAGAAGCCAAATATATCCATGTGTTTCCGAGAGACAAAAGACTGTGTTTGAATAAAACGACTTCCTCCTGGGCGTGAATCATTTGAGCCATATTGAATTCGACCATAATCAAGTGGTCCAGATAACCCAATTCCATTATGTTTTTCTAATTCTCGAATGGAATCGGTAACCCACCCGTGCGTGCGAAATTCAATATCATCTCCTGACTGAAAAAAATAGTCACATCCATCCGCATACGCCTGTTTAAACGCCAAATTCCACATATGTGTAACCCAACCCTTTTGTATACCATCCGCCGTTAGAAATTGAATAGTAGTATGTCGCATAACAGATACGTAACGTATGATCTGTTCTTGAACATCCTTTTTTTGAAGGATGCGGTCGTCTTCGTCAATGACCAAATAAATTGTATACTTATATTTATTGCAATATGTTGTAAAAAAGGATGGGAAAAAAACTGAAAATAATGCCGTTTCTTCGAGCGTTGTCCACGGACGTTTATTGGTAGTGCTGGGAATTAATATACCAATGTGTGTGATCATTTGATAGTAATATATACATTTTTTTATATATGTATATTCGTATGATAAATATATAACACGTAAAATGATATATAGTAAATATATGCTTTTTACTAATATAATGGATAGTACCGATGATAATGTTTGGATGAACCAGATGTCGTCAGATGAACAGGTAGCCGCCATGAATAATGAGGATACTTCAGACGCAAATGACGCATGCAGTGTAATGGAAACTATTATGAATCAAGATTTTGTCGCAAACCAATCCGCTGTAGAAAACAATATAGGCGACGATGGTAAATACACATGGGAACCAGATTTTTTTAAAAAGTTTGAATGGTTGAATGAATCAAGCGAAGAACTCGACGGAGATATTGAATTGGATATGCAGTCGCTCCCACAGGAGGAACGATTGTCCATGTTTTTGAATTGTTGTAAATTGGTTGAAAAGAACAATTTATCAATTATGAATAAATATGAAGACGAAGAGATTGATGAAATGGAAAGTCCGCCATTATATATGTATTATCTATCGCTTGAAAATAACAAAATGTTGTTACATGTGGATTTCAAGAAAGATAATGAAACGATTATATCCGACTGTAAAATGCTTTATGATTTTGTTAGAATAAATCGGCCACTAAAAATAGTGTATGTGAAGGAAGTGGAAGATTTATACGATGTGGATAAAGACGTAAAACTCTTCATGAACATGTTTGGTATGGAAAATATGCGCGGCGGCTCCTATACAGACGTTGAACTGCCCGATTTTTTAATGAAAACGTTGTTGCACGAAAGCATAATCACAAATGTGAATTATTATGTCGGTAGAAAGATTTAGACAAATCATCTACTATTTATAGTCAGATGCGGCGAATATTTATATCGTATTAAACTATACCGAATTTAATATGATTATAAAATTATTTACCATGGTAAAAGACGAGGTTGATATCGTCGAAGATTGGTTAAAATATCATGGAACACTGTTTGGTTATAATAATTTGTATATCATTGATAATATGAGCCAAGATGGGACATATGAAAAACTAAAGGAATATGAGACAAAAGGTATATCTCTTATTCAAAAGCCAGATTACAAATTGAAGGGTGAATACATGGATGAATTAATAAATAGCCCACACTTGGGTCAATATGATATTGCTTATCCGATCGACATAGACGAGTTTATTGTTTATTACGATAAATCCGCAAATAAAATACTTCCCTTTCGCACAAAAAGTTATTTTGCTACACTACCGATGGAAACTACTGTATTCAAGGCAAATTATATACAAGGCCTTATTACCAAAGGAAATCATAACGGATACAAACGTGCTACTACAGAATCTACATCAGGCGCATTCCAAGACTATAAAGGTATGGCGAAAACATTTTTAAACAAACGCACATGGGTCGGTAAATTAGATCACGGGAATCATTATTATACGGACGATTACTACATGACGGAATTGTGCTTAGTGCACTTTCATTGTCGCAATTTAGAACAGATGAAGAAAAAGGTAATAAACAATGTGATTGGGCTTGGATATGATCCCACAAATATTGATGAATTGTCCACACATCTATCCGGTTGCGGAAACCATCACGTAAAACATATGATTTCTATATTAAATAAAAGCTTTTCAATCAACACAAATTTTTCAGAGAGTGTTGGATTGGTCAGTTTATACCCATTGTCCACATTTATAATGGGATTGTAAACAATCATTTATTATAGTATTTTGACTACAAAATACTATAATGCACGTTTTGTGTGCACGTTAACACTGCAATGGTGTATAGAACTCTTTTGCATAAAAACACATTATATAGGATTCGCGGATACATCAAACGGGATATATTCTATCTGAGTTGGAGAAACCATTTCGAATATAGCATTTCCATTTTCATCTACTATGGGGATTCCCGCCGCGGTTACCCGCGCCTGATATATGGTGTTTTCACAATTTACAATGCTATTTTCTAACAACACATTGGTTGTCGTATATATGTTTTCAATATTCGCGATGGCTCCATATTGAACGTCCGTTAATGAGGTTGCTACTGTGGGAAATTCATTCGTCACGGCCGACCCGTCCGTATTACTTCTATACGCTTCACCCGATGATATATCAAGCGAATATTCGGAATAACCAAGAAAAACGCTAATTTTACATGTATACACATATTGCGTGATTGTTTGCAATGTTATGGGTGGTATTTTTAGCGTTCCTACGTATTGACGAAGACTTACTTGGCCAGGGATAGAGTTTTCCACATTCATAGTAAAATTCGCAGCAGTTATAATAAGATCATATGACTGGAGTGGGTGTTCATTGAAGGGGGCATTTTCGGTCGCAACTAGCGATTGACTGTAAAATACATCCATTGTCGCGCGTTGAATAAATAATTGGGCATAACTAATCGCATTTAAAGATACGTCTCGATAATTCGCATTATATGTTAGCGATATTGGTATTGTAAATCCAAAACTAAACTGATTATTATCTGGATTCAAAATAACGATGTCTGTAACATTGTATATATTTGTGTTTATAATTGGAATATTGTAAGTAGGAAATATATCATACAACCGTTTGAAACTGTCGTAGGCAATGTCGGAAAATGTGCCGGTTTCATATGGTTTAAACCGGTCAAGTGGAACTGTCGGGTCGAACTTAAGCATCATTGGTTTTCCGGGAACATCGGACGCAGTAGTCGACGTTTCTTTGTATATCTCCGGACATGCACGTGACGTGGCCGACCCAGAATTTGCTAAATATGACCATTTTTTTTTGGATGAAAAACTATTGCCTACAGTTTGGTATCGTAATATTTCAGCTTTTCTTCGCATATCTAAATCGGCGGGAGTATATACGAGCTGACCACTTGAATCATACACATATGGGGAGATTACCTCGATTCGCGAGATACTACCCGCTTCATGCTTAAAAAAGAGTTGGCGCTGTTGTCTCTGATTCGTGCATGAAAGTATAAAAGATGCTGATGTTCCCGCCATGAAATATTATGTATATACATACGTAATATTTCATTCTTATACGACTTACGTCTACATGTTCGAGGAATACCATAGATTCGACAAATAGTAGGGAAATCCGGTCGCATCTGCAGTTCCCGATGCATTCGCCGCGTTTGTATTGCGCCCCCAGGACACAATATTATTCAATTGGAATATACTGAGAGCCTTGTCGAAATATTGAAGGTCTGCTATATTGCCGTTAAACCCGCCATTTTTACAAATATTTATATCTTGGTAATTTTGCTTGGGGACGTCCTGGAGTATGTTTCTGGATACAATCGACCCGTTCATATATACATCCAATGCAGTATTTTCTATACGAATCGCACAATGAAACCATTTTCTAAGCGGAATATCCTTTACTGTAATCATTTCAGACGGGTTCGATGCTGCTACAGTATTCATCACAATCGCAAGATTATTTCCACTATTATCCAAATATAATCCCGGACCGTTATTCACCGTCGCCATTCCATTCTCTCCATAACTCGCATTCCCTTTATTAAAAATAAGTGAATATTGAGGCGTCTTCATAATATCATTTACATAAATCCACAAACACCATGTAAATTCTATACCCGTATTCTGGTTGTTTGACCGAAGTATCGGTATTGAATTTGTATTCTTTGGATCTTGGTATATAATTACCTCATTCGCAGCATTCATCGTGCCTGATATTAAATATGGACTACCCTTTGGTTTCATAAAATAACCAATCACCTTAACTCCTAAATTAACCAGGATCATAAACCCAATCAATACAATTAGTATGAATGAGAATTTAGCAACGAGTGTGTTTGAACTTAAAAAATCAGTGCTTGAACCCACTATATCTGCGTCTCCAAAGCTGGATATAGATTCTTCTACATATGCCGATGCATTCGCAATGCCGTCTGAGATATTGGAAGCGGTCGACGACAATCCTTCGGTGGTATTTTCAACAGCATTGGTTATCACGCCGGGAATTTTACTATTTTCTATATTTGGCGGAGCCGCTTGATCCATCTTTGTAAATATACCTGTTATATATTTACAACATCTTTTTTTTGGAATTCCTTCGACTATGCCTCAGGACGAAAACTGCAGTTGAACCTATAATTCGTAAAACTATCATTTCAAATCTAACGATTTTACACCGATGAAGACTTACACCTTTGAAGATTTATAATCGGCGTAAATGATCAATGGTGTATATTATCAAATTATTCAGCATAATAACATTCATATTGTAGTAATACACAGAGAAAACACATTATATCCCAATTGTATACGACGATTGTTGAACATTGTCTTTCAATACACCTACATTCAATGCATAACTTCCGAAGAATTGAGACATCGCGTTACCATTTCCGGACAAGTAGTTATCCCAAGCTTCTTGGGGGCCGATGGGCGCGTTCCAATTTTGAAACCCAGCTACATAACAATCCCACCCCGACCCATAAATAACAGGGGCCTCTTTGGATGTTCCCGGTTGATTGGGTGACGTGGCCAACTTTGTAGAATTTACTAATTTACCGTCTACATATGCATCAACAATCGTATTGTCTGAACTGATTATAATGTATACCCATTTCTGAACAGCAAAATTATCAGTAATTAGAATATCTTGGTTCACTAGCGAAGAACCATCTGCCGACATGCATGTAATTGTGCAATACAATGATGGCTTATTTGCCGCTAAATATAGACGTATGTTGTTTTGTCTGGAGAATATCGTCTTCTCGCGCGTCGAGTCCCATGTATTTACATACGCCCAAATACCATATGCATATCGCGTGGATTGGCCGCTATTAATTTCGGTGATGGGCGCATTACCCCCCTCCTTTAAACTCGCCGATTTGCTAATTACCGATGATTTACTTACGAAATATACATATAAAACATATACCAGGGCAACTACAATGATAGCTAAAACTATGGTAGTGGCTTCCATATTATTATATAAACTGTCGATATAAAATAGTTGGTTCGATACTAACAAATATTGCGACGATTAGGTCGAGTTTTTATCCGGAATAGATGCGACTGGCGGATTTGCATTCATCTTCGCATTATAGGATATCGCAACCTGTTCCTTAGTCAAAGGATGCTTATAATAAACTACATTACATATCCCACCCTTGATACCAACATCATCACCCACAGTAATTGTATCGAGGTTGTTATAGCGAGGCATGTCTTTGGTCATTGTAAAAGAGCGCTCTAAAACCCCATTTATAAAAATATCTACAATATTTCGATTATAGTTCAATACGATTTGATTCCATTTCTGATTGGGTAGAGTCACATCGTAGAATGTGTGCTCATCTGAGTTATACTGATTTACAGGCGGATATCGAGAAAAATAAAAGACAAACTTGTTGCGTTCAATCACTTGATCGTCACCTCCTCCGCCACCATAATATCGAATCATCGGTTTTACGTGCTGAACTCCTTCATTGTCTTCATACCCATAACTAAATATTTCACTTTCTTTATTATACGCCGGGTCGTTTGGTGCCTGCGGAGTTATGTATACCCACATTGATATAGCATAATTGGTTCTATATTCACCCTCTAAACTTGCGCTCTGTTCGTCGCCCGTCTTGACTATTTTTAACTCGTCACTGTTCACTACCACCGTTTTGCCGCCATCTAAAACCATTACATTGTCGACTGCTTGAATCGAATCATCTAACCCGGTGACTTTGTTCGATATTTCGGGTAAATATACGTATAGTATAATTAATAGTATTTCGAATAAAATAAATAAATAGATTGAATACGGAGTCAATTGAAATTGTTCTATGACGTATTCCCATACATCTAATATAACACATGGTATGTAAAAAATCAATTGGGCTATGAACCCTGGCCATCCCTTCAGCCGTTCCATATAATCGACCAGACTTTGATATACAATCGCCAGACCAACTATAGTTATCAACGCAAGGAATGAGTAGTTCGACAATAGTGCCGCATTGAATAACGAATCCGTCGACGTAACATAATAATATGTCGCAACTACCAAGAGTATTATCAACCCAGCAATTTTACCGAATAATTTCGTCTCGCTTTCATTCGGACCAAGGTTCAATATGAGACCGAAGAGTAATAACACGGGTAGTGTGTAAAGAAAGAAGTATTTCTGGATATTATAATCCGCGGAACCGGGCGAGAGAATAATGCGCAATACCGTTATAGATGAGAATAACACCACACTAGACAATATGCCTAATGTTAACAACGACCGCCGCATATCAATCCCTTCGGTGGTTGAAGCAGACAATTTTGAAAACCACTGGTAGATTCGGCTACCAATCGACAAGGATTTCTTTTTTTGTTCGTATATATTCTTCTGCACGGATGTTTCTTTTGCTTGTTTATTCATAATAATATATATTACTATTATAAATTTACCGGTATGTCTTTCGCGTTTCACATAAACACATTCTATATAATAGTTGACGAACACAACATATGGTTTATCTTATATAACATTTGCAGTTTTTCGCAATTATACGGACGCACGGAAGCAACACATTCGGCATAGGTCTTCCATTCCATTTTACTCACCTCCGTTTCTTCAAATGGATTTTGCACTAAACTATCAGCATATTTCATGTTCATCACATAATATTTGTGTTTATACGACTTGTAATTTGATCCTGTAAAAATCTCCTCGTATGGGATAATGTTTTGTAGATTGTATAATAGGGATGGATTGTATCCAGTTTCTTCGCGAAATTCCCGTATCGCACAATCATAATCCGATTCTTGCTGATTTCGGCGGCCTTTTGGAAATCCCCATTCAGTCTCTTCCCATTGGTTTTCCTGATTACTTCGATCAATCAATTCGTTTAATGTAAACACGGCGTCTTTTGTAGTAATACCACCTCGTAACAGGTTAAACTTGTCACGAGAACTACACTCTTCACTTTTGTATTGTGAAGATATTGCATTTCCACCCCATACTGCGTTCCACAGTGGTTCAAATTCTTCCGTTCGCAATCGCCGTTTTTCGTCGATAGTCATCTGATTTAGCATATTTATAATGTAATGTGGGTTGGTTACGGAGTATTTTCCCCTCATAAAATCAATATGTCCCAACGTATCTTTACGTCGTATCAATAGATATTCGATCACGTTCTCATTATTTCGGCGAAATGCGATCACCCCGTTGCTGGTTATTGGTAATTTACAATGATGATACAGATGTCCCGCTTTTCCACAATTATTGCAATAATTATCGACTGCCTTTTGCATTTTTTCACGCTTATTCTATGGTATTATATTCGCATTTGTTTATATACTTTATAGTCGCTTCCTATGGAGAAACACCACGAGGATTATATTAACCGGACAACGATTCCTGAATCGTTTACCATGTTGGATTCGGAAATGCTTTTACCTGACGTCTGGGGGCCACATTATTGGTTTTTTTTACATACCATTGCCCATACATATCCATTGACTCCGACATCGGTTACGCGGCGTAAATACTACGATTTAATTCAAAATTTTCCACTGTTCATTCCAAATCCGGAAATCGGAGATCACTTTATATCAATCCTTGATCGATATCCCGTGTCGCCCTATTTAGATAATCGAGACTCGTTTATAAGATGGGTGCATTTTATACACAATCGCATAAATCGCATTCTAGGAAAAGAAGAGATTACATTATTTGAAGCACTCGATGACTATAAATCATTATATCGCCCCAAACAGGTAAAACTTTCCGAAAGATTCCATTTGCAAAAGGAGTATGTAATTGCCTTTTTTACCGTCGTCTGTTTTGTTTTCATATTCATGCTTTATTGATATATCTTTGTATCCGACTATTTTATACTGGTTATATAACGATGCGTGTCGAACTATGGTTAATTTTGATTACCGGTGCTATACTGTTTCACATGTATACTGACGGGAAATATACTAAAAATCTTATGATGTATAAGAAATACTATCAGATGGCCGGTGTTGTGTTTGGTGCATTCGTATTATATATTTTATTGAAGAAGAACCCTGCAAACGCCCGTAATATATTGGTCACGTCAAATGAATATCTGAAATATTTACCGGTTGATAAAAATACGAGCTCTATGCTATCGCCTATCCTCGATTTTACATCCAAACATAGTTTTCAAAATGGCGGGGGTGAACATGAAGTAGTGCAGATTCCCAATGGTCAAACGCGATATGCAGAGCGCATGATGCATTCTGGTAAAAAAAGCACCAAACGTTCCGTCAGTGAAACAAAGAAGAAATTTGTTGCGTCACGGCAAAATTGGAAGTGTGGTGAGTGCAATGAACAATTAAATGCGTGGTTTGAGGTCGATCATAAAATACGTCTGGAATATGGCGGAAGTAATCATGTAGATAATTTAGTCGCTTTGTGTCGCGAATGTCACGGTAAAAAAACCACGATTGAAAATTTATAATGTATATTAGTATTTTGGATGTGTGGTAGAATAAATGAATCGAAATATACGTATAATGTATATACGTATATTTAATCCATGATTCGGCCCAATATTTCCGATACAGATAGGAAGACAGTAAAAATACGAAAAACAATTGCGAAAAACTCTTCAAATGGGACACGTAAACAGCGTGAATTACCCGTTACTATAGAGCCGTTTGTAGAAACCGCGATTGCACCCGCTATAGCGGTTCCTTCTCCTCAAGTGGTCTCACCCGCTATAGCGGTTCCTTCTCCTCAAGTGGTCTCACCCGCTATAGCGGTTCCTTCTCCTCAAGTGGTCAATGATGCTTATGTAAATAAGACGCCGGGTAATAAAGGCTATCTTTTACAGCCCAATGAAAGGCGCCGCAAAATGGAAAAGGGGGAGTTTGATGCCGACGATGATTCAACTCGTGACTTTTTGTATCCGACTTTAAACGATCCAGCGTTTGCTGCAAAAATCGCAACACATACTGAGTTCAATGATACGCAATACGACGGTGAAATTCGCGATATCCAAGCTTATGCCGATAAAATGTGTGAAGCCGAGTTTGAATTATTACCACATCAGTTATTCGTTAAGAATTTCCTATCATTTCAAACGCCATACAACAGCCTGTTACTGTATCACGGTTTAGGTAGTGGTAAGACATGTAGTTCGATTGGAATCGCAGAAGAAATGCGTGCATATATGAAACAAGTTGGCATGAAACAACGAATCATTGTGGTCGCCGCACCGAATGTTCAGGCGAATTTTAAATTGCAATTGTTCGACGAACGAAGATTAACCGAAGTAGATGGCGTATGGAATATTGATTCGTGCATTGGGAATACCTTGGTGAAGGAGGTGAATCCCACCAGTTTAAAAGGAGTTCCGCGCGACAAGGTTGTATCCCAGATCAAGGCGATTGTGAACCAATATTATGTCTTCATGGGGTATGTCGAATTGGCCAATTATATTCGCAAGCGGATATCGGTTCCACCCGGGGCGGATTATTCTCCAGAAGAGATTCGGAAACAGGAAATAGTTAGTATGCGCAAGTTCTTCAACAATCGCATGATAATCATCGATGAAGTTCATAATATTCGAATGACCAAAGATAATGTCGAAGGTAAAACCTCGCAATATTTGTTGAAACTAGCCAAGAATTGTAATAACATGCGGCTGCTAATGTTGTCTGCTACACCCATGTATAATTCTCATTCTGAAATTATCTGGTTGGTCAATCTAATGAATGCAAACGACAAACGTGGTTTAATCACCGCAGATGAAGTGTTTTTATCTGACGGCACATTTAAACCACAACTGCTCGATGCACAAGGAAATGTAACAGAGGAGGGTGGGCGCGAACTTTTGCACCGCAAACTAACTGGTTATGTTTCATATGTTCGGGGTGAAAATCCGTACACTTTTCCTTATCGCATATATCCAGATATTTTCGCCAAGGAAAGAACTTTCCGTGAAGCTCCTTCGCCATTTGGGAGTTTGGTAATTGCAGGACAAGCTTTGATGGGCGATAGTGTAAAACAGGTTTCCTTACCTACTACACAAATGAATGGTCGTAAAATCGATGCTCCTATGCTACATCTTCCCGTTTATATTAGCGAATTGGAAAATTACCAAGAACAAGCATACAACTTGGTAGTAAAAGGTATACGTAAAGATGTAGATGCGAATGAAGGTCGCATAGATGGCTTCGACGAAATGGATCGTTTTGGATTTCGCCAATTGCAAACGCCGATTGAGGCTCTAAATATGGTTTACCCGAGTCCAAACTTAGATGCACAAATTGAACGCGGAGAATTAACACTGGACGAATCCTCTTCCGTTGAAGACGATGAGAATAAGGATCCGCGTGCTACCATGGTTGGTAAGCGTGGTATGAACTCAGTTATGACTTACAAAGACGAGTCTTCCAACAAAATACCGATGAAATACAATTTTACATATCGCCCCGAAATCGAGTCAAAATATGGTCGAATCTTTAGCCAGTCTGAAATCTCAAAATATAGTGCAAAAATTGCTCGTATTTGTGATATTATCCGTCATTCAACTGGAATAGTTATGATTTACTCTCAATATATTGACGGCGGAATTGTTCCCATGGCGCTCGCATTGGAAGAAATGGGTTTTATTCGAGCGGGTAGCTCTCCTACTACACGACCACTTTTTGCGCAACCGCCAGTTGCACCGATCGATGCCTTGACTATGAAACCAAGAGTCGCGGGTAGCAAAACTTTCTTTCCTGCAAAATATGTTATGATTACCGGAGATAAGGCATATTCACCTCAAAATGCTGCTGATATGAAATTAATCACTAGTTCAAATAATACAAATGGTGAAGGAGTCAAGGTCGTATTAATTTCCAAGGCGGGGTCTGAAGGTCTTGATTTCAAGTGTATTAGACAGCTGCATATCTTGGAACCCTGGTATAATATGAACCGCATTGAACAAGTTATCGGCAGAGGAGTGCGCAACTTAAGCCACTGTGGATTACCATTCAAAATGAGAAATGTGGAAATTTATATGCACGTTTCTCTCTTGAAAAATGCACTCGATGAAGAGGCGGTCGATATTTATGTATACCGATTAGCCAAGAAAAAGGCGGAGCTTATCGGAGAAGTCACACGACTCATGAAAGAAACGGCGGTTGATTGTGTTTTAAATATCAAACAAATTAATTTCTCTGTTGAGAAAATGGTTGCGACTGCGGCAAATAAAGAGATTACTCTTGAGCTGTCCACAGATAAAAAGGAAATAGTATATCAGATCGGTGACCGCCCGCATACAGATATTTGTGATTACATGGACGAATGTTCTTTCAAATGTAACGTGGGGAAGGAAATAAAACGAGACCCCGTCCAAGAATCCTATTCTAGTGTATATGCCCAATCAAACAATGAACGGATTATGCGGCGAATTCGTCAAGTATATCGCGACGATACAAAAGGCCAATCATTTTACACTTTGAAAGAGCTGATTGAACATATAAATGTGACCAAGGAGTATCCGGTTACGCAAATATATGCTGCATTAACCTCATTTGTAAAGAACAAGACGGAATATTTGTTTGATCGGTATGGGCGTCGCGGAAATATGGTCAACAAACATGAACTATATGCTTTTCAACCAATTGAAATAAACGACGAACACATTACCGTATTTGAACGGTCTACGCCCATTGATTATAAAAATCGAACAGTGGCTATGGAGATACCAGAAACGTTTGAACAAACTGTCCAAGAAGAGGGCGAAGAAACACCCGCTATATCCGATAAATTATCCTATACTGAAATTATGGAAGCCGTCGACCGCAATGTATCAAATGCTACAACAGTATCCACTGTTTTCCAAGGCGACCAAGATTGGTATAAACATGCGAGCCGTGTCGTTAACCATCTTCAAACCGTTCATAAAATGGAAATGAAAGAATACGTTGATTTTGTTATTCACCACAACATTGATATGATGATGCCCGAAGATAAACTAACCATTGCTTCTCATATGTATTCCAAGATTCGTAATCCATCGGAATTGTCGGAAACGGAGCAATCAATCAAACAATACTTCGACACTAAATTGGTCACACATCGCAACAAAACACTCCTTTTATTGGCCGATAAAAACACGTGGAAGTTATATAAACAATCGACCGAGGATAACGGGCGATGGATACAAGCCGAACCAGAAGATGTGCGTATTTTCGAAGAGGCGGGAGCATTGCTACGGCAATTTCAAAAGGATTCTTCGCAATATTCCGATAATGTGGGGTTTATTGATATGTTTCGCTCTGGTAAAGAAATGGTGTTTCGCATTAAAGATATTACCAAAATGCAAAATAATACCGGCACACGGTTGGCTGGCCACACTCCGACAAAGGGCGATATTGTTAAATATTTGAACGGTATCTTGGGAACAGCCATGTATAATTCGGTTAATACAATTGAAATTATGCAATTGGGTTTGTGTGTAATCGTAGAAATGATATTGCGACATCGAACAAGGACCGCATTGAACGGAAGGATTTGGTTTTTCACGCCCGAAGAAGCTGAATACAATAAAATCGCGAAATATCGAAAGGGTTAATAATTTAGCATATAATTTGATGTTTTTATAAGATATATTAGTATGAATACAAAATTATTACTAACAAAACTTCAAATAAACGACGAATTAAGTCGTTTGATATTTGCGATTGAGAAAAGCGGAGTCGAAATAGAATGTTTAGTTAATCGTGTATCTCTAGACAAAAATACCGGACAAGTAGACAGTTGCGCGCAAAACAGTTCAGGCGACGAACAAAAAAAACTCGACGTCTTAACAAATGATATTATGATTGAAAACTTGACGCGTTCGTGCGCATGCACCCTACTTTTATCAGAGGAAAATGACGACGCGATTGTTGTGAATGCGAACAACATGGGGAACTATATTGTAGCATTTGACCCTCTCGACGGTTCATCCAATATTGATTGCAATTGCGGAGTAGGAACCATTTTTTCAGTTACCTTGGACAAGGATAAACACGAAAGTGTAGCAAACCGCGTTTTGAGAAACGGCAATGATATTCTGTGCGCAGGATATATATTGTATGGCGGGTCTACTGAATTAGTAATCGCATTTAAAGAGAAGGGGGCGCATCATTTCACGCTTGACCGTCAAACACAAACTTTTGTTCGAATTGGTACTATCGATATCTCAAATAAGAAAAAGGCTATTTACAGCGTAAACGAATGCAACAGTATGCGGTGGAATTCGGATATATCTGAATACATACAACAATATCGTAAATTGGACACAAAATATACACAGCGTTGGGTCGGGTCAATGGTATCCGATATTCATCGAACCCTTTTATACGGAGGCATGTTTTGTTACCCTTGGGACGAGAAAAATGTAAACGGTAAGCTCCGAATATTATACGAATGCTTTCCAATGGCTATGATTGTAGAAGAGGCCAATGGAAGAGCCATTATTGCGAATATGAGTAAAGAACGCATCTTGGACATCGTTCCGCAACATATTCACCAAAGGACACCCGTCTTACTTGGTTCTGTGAATGAAATCGAAAAATATGAACTTATACTGCAGCGTGTTTCAGTTCACGGTTCCAATACGCGCTCACAAATCGAACGAAACATGGCTGTATGCATACCAAACTTAGGAGTGTTTCTCGCATGAGGGTCGGATGAAAACTTCGCAATCACAGTGTTTGTATCATGATCTATCCAAAGATATTGCCCATATATTCCGCGTGCATGGATTTCATTCATTTTAGACTGATTACTGATCCACCATTGATTCTTATACCGGTCCCCGAGACATATATTCGTAATCCAAGACATCGGAATCACTTGCTCGCCGCCTATTGCCTTTCCGCCGTTAAGAATGACTTGCCCAAATAAAGCCATGTCTCGTGTTGTGCTAGATATACCTCCATTTCCCACCGCCAACCCTTCGGAATCCACCGTTATATTCGCGTTTTGCCTGGCTCCCATTGGCCACCATATCTCCCTTTCCAGCAGTTTTGAATACGGCACGCCCGTAACGTGACTAATCAGCCATGCAAGCGCATCCGTAGTGGCCGAGCAATATTGAAATTCGGAACCATGCTCCACATGCACATCTGTTATCTTCGCAGTCAAAGATAATAGAAAGGAACGGAGAGTGGAATATTCTCCTGTGGGGTTGGCCTTCCAGCCACATGCACGATCAAGCCGACTCATTTCTGAATCCGGAGATGTGTAATCCTCTGTAAATTTGACCGCAACTCGCATGTCGAGAGCCTGGGCGATGGTGGCCGTTCCAAAGACACTCGATGTTAGTTCTGGTAAATAATGACTCATTAATTTATCTGGATCAATTACCCCCCGATCTATCATAATAGCATATAAAACGCCTAATATTGACTTGGAAATTGATTGCAGTAAATGCTTGGAATCTATTTTCATACCATGAAAATATCTTTCATATACAATCTTTCCATTGCGTAAAACAATCATACTATCGGTGTGGGTCTCTTCAAGAATTTCTGATAACCTAAGTGATTTTCCGTCTACATTGACCTCAATGTTTTCTATCAATGTAACATTTGCGACCGAGGGATTGATTGGGATTTCGCTTGTATCGCAAATATCATTTGCGAGAATCTCGTGCGTGGCTAAAAATTCAGAAACATGTTGGAATGCCCACCGATTTAGCGGTCCGTCTTGCCATCGATCTATATGAAAGTCGTACGGCAACCGCTTCTCCATATGCGTGTGGTTTCTATATATGTATACAGTTATGTTTTACGAAATACATTTGAATGTATTTTGTAATCTCTACGTCAATCGATATTATGTATACATAAGTATATACAATAAATAAATGTCTGATAGTGGGACGGTTATCGGTCAGGGAACATACGGGTGTGCACACGATCCGGCGCTCATATGTAAAGGAGAAGCAACCAGTCGAGACGACCATATTTCCAAAATACTATCCAATCAGGATTCAATGAAGGAATTGCACGAATATGTAGTTATTTCAGAAGTAGATCCAGCAAAACAGTTTCATTTAGGGACGCCAACATCTTGTGTGATTGACGACAACGATTTTAATTGGAAGTCGATTGATAAATGTCGAATGAATAAAGACGTATTTGATAACCCATTGTCTTATTCCCTTCTCATAATGAAACATGGGGGGGTCAGTCTGGCTGATTTTTCGAGAGAATTGAGACGTATGCACTACTCCCCGCAAAATCAGGTTACAGTGGAAAAGTTTTGGCTTGAAGCACATCGTATGCTCCTTGGCGTAAAGGCATTTTTATCAAAAGGTATTATTCATCGGGATCTAAAAGCCGCCAACATCGTATATAAATACGATTCGTCCACTCAACGCCTGAATTTTATTGATTTTGGACTAACTACATCGGTCAGCAAAATGATATTACAGTCGCGCGAATCAAGGAATACAATGACTCCATTTCATTGGTCATACCCTCTTGAATGCGGTTATCTAAATAAGACCAGATATGACGAATATTCGAGAAAAACAGTGAAGGAACGTGAGGCACATGTTCGCATATTATTATCAAACATATCAGTTTCTACACTCACTAGTTCTAGTCTCGATAAGGCCATCAAAATATTTTGCTCCTATGTATCTTGCGAAAATTCATCGATTCGTTCCTGTATGAAACCACTCAGGCAAATAATGGACGACTTTGTAGCAACTCTATTCACGCATATTCAACCGGGCGACGATAAATATGAGGCCTTTTTGCGCAAATCGGTCAATACATTTGATTCGTATGGGCTTGGAATCGCGTATATGGAAGTGTTGAGAAGTTGCTCCCATCTGATTGACCCACAATTCGCACAGGAATTGAACGAATTGTTTTACCACATGTATCATCCAAATATTGGGCTGCGATACGAAATCGATGAAATCATTGCGAAATACGAAGAATGCCTGTCTAGTAACGCTATACTCGCAAAATACAACAAACGATTTGTAGATCACGTATTGGTAGACGGCCCGGAAATACCCGCATCCATCGAGAAACTCATAGAACGCGTGGATCCAAAGGCGGTTAAAATGTCTCGCGCGGAACTCAGGAAACACGCCGGTTCGGCCGTTATCGATTGCCCCGAAGGAACTGAATATAAAGCGTCAACTGGAAACTGTGTGAAAAAATGCTTGCCCGGATACGAGCGAAATGAGGCATTCAGATGTATTAAGACGAGGCAACAACCCGATTCTAAAACTAGAAGGGGCTCCTCTAAGGCAACCAATAGTTTACGATCAACTCGCCGGTATTCGCAATTTATGAGTTTACTGTAAGACCAAATATTATATGAGATGCGATCGATTTCCTATCGAACGCGGCGTTTTTTTCTAGGAATAAATTCTTCGTCTGGTTCTAGATTGCGGACAAGATCCTCAACGGCCATTAATTTATCGCGAATCTCGTTCAATTCAAATTTGATTATACTGGTTTGAATTGAATTCATTTCCAGTCGTAAGGATATAATATCTAGATTCAGCGTGTCCATGTTGTGTGTTATTGTATATTTTAGGAAATATTCGGAATCAATTTTACATATATTGTATACATGGCGAATACAGACACGCACAAAATTGAATATAAAACAATATAAAATCTGACCTATATTATATTGTTAACTAGCAAATGTCGACCGCGAATAATAAAAAGGCTTCAAAGTATCCTACAAAGGGAAAACCCGACGGAATCGTTTATGGTGTATATATGAAATCCATTCTTGATAAAAAGGTTTGTTTATCCATCACTGAAATCGGAAAAAATGTTCGACAAAATTTAGAACAGAAAATACAAGCGGAAATAGCAGGGAAATGCATCAATGAGGGATATATCAAACCGGGGTCTGTGAAAATCTTGCAATATTCCAGCGGAAACGTAAATTCGGATTACGTTGAATTCAAGGCCGTCTTTGAATGTATGGCCTGTTTGCCCGTAGAGGGTATGTTAATCGAATGTGTGTGTAAGACGGTTACTAAGGCGGGTATTCACGCACAGGTTGTCGACGATGATGGTAATATGCCGGTTACCATGTTTATCGCACGCGATCACCATCATCTGGACAAGCGGTTTAGTGAAGTAAAGGAAGGCGATAAAATCATGTCTATGGTTATCGGCGTTCGATACGAATTACATGATAAATTCATATGCACAATTGGTAATCTTCGCTAAGATTACACACGTATTATGTGTATGAAACTATTTATCGGCTCAAATAGCGTCAAATTTTTTATATTATATCGTTAAATACTATATACTATGATCAACACTGCTACATTTACACAACTTGGAAATACGGGCCCTCAAGGACCTCAAGGACCTCAAGGTATAAAAGGCCCTATAGGGGACACCGGAACGAGGGGGGTTCCCGGTCCGAGTGGACCTCAGGGCCCACGCGGTCTAATTGGTATTTCACCCACACTTGATGTATCGGGGACGGCAACTGGCCCGGCTGAATCAAATGCAAGTGTTGAAAGAGGTGGGACTGACTTATCCGTAAATTTCTTTTTCACTATTCCAAAGGGTGATACGGGATCAATTCAAGCAAATTATTACGACACGCCCGGCAATCCAATGTTTACACTAGACCCTACAAATGGTAATACATTTATCAATGGAACTTTAGATGTATCTGGAACATTGACCGCTGGCTCATTGGTGGTCGGGTCGTCTACAATCGCAGTTAAATTCCCGGTTCTTCAAGTTGGTTCAAACGACGTAGATGATAATTTAGACCGCGGCATTTCGTTCAAATACGCGGTAGTAGATGCTTCAAAAACGGGGTTTTTTGGATATGACCAGTCCGATAATGTGTTTGTCTTCTGTCCGGATGCTTCGGAATCGATTACCAATATATTTACCGGCGATTATGGAAATGCACGCTTTGGTGGATTGACTATTGGAAATACAGACACAAGTGGAGTCATCCAATCAAATGGAAACAATGCCCTAGTTTTACAAACGGGATATGCGAACACCGGAGTTATAATTGTCGATGGATCAAATGGAAACATTACTTTAACCCCGGATGGAACAGGGAACGTTGTAATTTCAAAAGCTGATATCAATAGTGGTGCGATTGATGGAACCACAATCGGTGCTTCGACTGCTTCAACCGGTAATTTTACTTCTGTTGATGTTGATAATATTAATATTAACGGAAATACAATTACTTCTACGAATGCAAACGGCAATATTTCTTTAACGCCAAATGGAGCCGGTAATGTAGTGTTATCTGCAGATACAGTTGTCGTAGGCGATTCCGGTGCTATCGCTACGATATCATCCAATGGTGCAGGTAACTTGGTATTGAATACCAACGAAGGAACCAATTCTGGGTCGATTACGATCGCGAATGGAGTGAATGGAACTATTACGCTTGACCCAAATGGGTCTGGTAACGTGCTAGTCGATTCTAGTATGGTCATAACCGGTAGTTTAACTGTTCAAGGCAATATTGAAACTGTTACCACAACCGAAGTGTTCCTTGGTGATCCGGTAATTGAAATCGCAAAGAATTATGCGACAGATACCGCGGATAGAGGTATACAATTCTATACCGATAATTCTCCATCCGCATTCGGTTTTTTTGGTTACGATGCTACCGATAGCACGTTTATGTATTTGACGAATGCATCTGTCGACGCAAGTGGAGTATATTCAGGAACAACCGGAACGGTGAAAGCAAACTTTTCTGGAACAATACAGACTGCTGCTCAAACAAATATAACGAGTGTAGGTGCACTCAGTGGTGGCTCAATTGCTTCTGGTTTTGGTTCCATTAATAACGGTTCAAATAGCATTACTACAACCGGCGCTATTAGCGGCGGAAGTATTTCATTAGGAACTTCTACCGCCGCAACTGTATCGACGGCTGGTGTAGTTACTATTAATAATACAACACAATCAACTAATAAAGATACAGGTGCTCTGATTGTTGACGGTGGCGTTGGTATTGAAAAAGATTTATATGTGGGGAGTGATTTATATGTGGTGGGTGATATTAGCGGCACATTTACGGGCACCGTTACCGGGGTTAGTAATAAGGTGAAACTTACGAATGAAACATCAGATACTACATGTTTTCCAATATTTTCTACAGGTGCTACCGGAAACCTTGAATTACATACAAATAGTGGGTTGCTATACGATTCGTCGACCAATTCTCTAACTGCGTCCACATTTGTTGGTAGTTTGACTGGTAATGCTGCTACTGTAACGGTTTCAGATTCTACTGCAAATACTGCATTCCCTATTGTTTTTAATAATGAAAGCAACGCTTTGTTAGACGATACAGGTTCGTTCACTTATAATCCATCTTCATCCACCGTGACTGCTACCACATTTGTTGGTAGTTTGACTGGTAATGTAACTGTTGGTTCAGCAAAAACACTCGACGTTTCTGCTGGAACATTATTATTAGCAAACGGTCAGATCACTGCACCTAAGATCGCCGGGGGGATATTTGCTACAGGAACAGCCTATAGCTTTGCTGGGTCTACCATTAGCAATCTTGGAACAGTCACAACTGCAGATATTAACGGCGGAACCATCGATGGAACTACGATTGCTACCAGCAATATCACGGTTGGTTCAACAAAAACACTCGACGTTTCTGCTGGGACATTAACTACATCTGCTACACAGAATAAATATATAATAGAAAATGCTACATCTAACATAGACATTGGATCATATGATTTGCGAGCATCAACACTAACTGCTGATTCATTAACATCTGGTCTTGTAATTTATACCGGAGCAAATGGCGTTTTATCTGCAGAATCCGCGTTTGCATATGATTCAAGCAATAATTATTTAACTACTACTAAATTCATTGGCGACTTAAGTGGGAATGCCTCTTCGGCAACCACAGTAACCGGTGCAACCCAGACAGCAATCACGTCAGTTAGCACTGGAACAAACGGTCTTGCAATTGCTGGAACCGGTGCATTAACTATTGGTGGAGATATCATAACTCTAGGTAACGTTACTAACGGAAACGATTGCTCATTCGGAGTATTGCCCGTATCTGGAACAAATACCGCAGGTAAAAAGTTGACCGTGTATGCGGGTGCCGGCACTGGGACAGGTTCGGGTGGAAATATCGAATTTCAGGTCGCGAAGCCGGGTGTAGACAGTTCTTCCAACGTAAATCCCTTATTGACTTCATTAACACTCTTAACCGATATATCTTTAACCGCGCATTTTGCTGGCGATGTTAAAGTTGACGGCGAACTAATTCTTACAGGTCCCGACATAATTTTTTATCCGCCGTTCACTTCCGGTACTTCTAAAATAAGGGTTTTCGAATCTCCTCAAGATACTTCCGGCGTGAATCTTGAAATCTCCGCCGGGGATGTGGTATCTACGGGGGGCGGTGATGTATCGGGGGGGTATTTGATGTTGCGAGCGGGTAGAGGATATACAACAACGGGAGGAGTTAAACAAGGCGGTAACATTTTTTTACAAGTGCAAGGAATTGATAGTTCGAACACGATTAACGCGATGACTGTATACCAAGGTGGTATAACAAATTTTTATTCAGACATAGACGTAAGTGGTAATATCGATACAAGTAACAACATATATTTAAGTGGATCTACTCCCACCATACAGGCAACCGGATCTGCTTCAGATATTAATATGAATATTAAGGGGAAAGGCACCGGTGCAGTTACGATTGGAACGGGTTCAAGCACCGGTATTATACAATCTAAGGGAAACTATGATTTAAAATTGCAAACCGGGAATGCTACGACTGGTTCAATTACAATGACTAATGGTAGCAATGGAAATATAAATATAACACCAAATGGGAGCGGAAATGTTTTTGTAGACAACAGTGCTAATTTAACTGTATCGAATTATGTTTTTTCAAAAACATCTGTAACAACTTATTTAGCGACCGATATTACAGTTACATATGGACACCAAGGCTTAATTGGTGGATTAATTATACACGCGTCTGGTGCGGCTTCAGATGTAACGGCAACTTTACCTATTGCCGCAGAATTGTTTAGTGCAATACCGAATTGCGCAATAGGAACATCATTTCAAACACGGATAAAAAATAATAATGCAATTAAATCTATCATTATTAGTAATAGTACTGATGGTACAACTACATTCGATGAGACCTCCACCCCTATAACACTAATCAAGAAAGAGGTTATGCTTATACTTGTAGTATGCACCAACGCAACTACACCGGCATTTACTTGTTACTATCTCGGACATCTAAAACATGAACCATAATACATTTCAAGCATGCAAAACCATATAAACATATCGCTCGATTTCGAATAAAGATATGGAATCTACCCAACAACTTGAAAATCTAAAGGCTCAAATTGAGAAGATGCCCAAGAACCACCAAATCGAAATTCTCAAAATATTGAGCTCTAATCAAGATGTGAAACTCAATGAAAATAAAAGCGGGGTCTATGTAAACCTCTCTTTTTTACCCAAACCGGTCGTTGAAAAAATACAGGGTTATCTTGCTTATGTAAAAGATCAGGAGAACGCGCTTCGCAGTATTGAAACCAAAAAGCAAGATTTTGCGAAGACATACTTCGAAGATAATAACGAATACCCGTTTTCAACTGCTATGTAATTTGCATAAATGAATTAAAGAATTGTTTGTCTATATATGTAACATGGCTTGCACGCTACTAAATCAAATTTTTTATACTCATAAGAAATTTGATACACCGGATGATATATATACATGGGAATCTTACATGCTCAATGATACATTTATTCAAAAATATGCGCCCGTAATTGAAACCACCGTCACAGTTGACGTGAGTTTTCCGCCTCCTCCCCCTCCTATTATCACACATCGTGCTTTGTTCTCTCCTCGCAAGGAGGACACACTGTTTTGGTCAATCTATGTCCTTCATCATGGCGAGGCCGAATATACTATGATCGGCGGAAAATACAAGAACGCGGAATTACTTGAAAAGCAAAACATATTGGCCTATATTCAGCAAAATCGAAATCTGATTAAGAGTTGCGCCCAATCGGCCGGTGTGAAAGTGTCCAATGTTCGCATGCAAGAGACTGCGGCGGAAATGATGATTAATAAAAAAACATCATGGCCTGCGTTTCATGTGATGTGCATGTTTTACAAAATAAATGCCCTGGTGATTCAAGGCGAATTGTATATGAAATTCTTCGCCGATCCAGAATACGAAACCTATCGTTTTGAACGCAATCACGACGGACATGTATCCGTGGATGTAGGCGCCATGCAGCCCGACGACGTCGCAGCGGTTGAATCAACATTACTGCACGTCGACCCATTTTTGCCCAAGTTACTTAAAGGGGTTTCTAATTACAAATTGCCTGAACTGGAGAATATGGGGCAAAAGCTATGTGTTACACCGCCCGTCGCGAATCCAAAGAAAAATGATTGGTATGATGTGATTATCAATAAGTTGGTGAAAATGTTGATACAAAATTGATAATAAAGAAAGAAAATAATATATGAATAACATATACTATTTATATATTATGAATGAACCATTGGACGATAAATCGATACAATGGCCGGCTTCACCGACCGAACCACCACCCAAAACTCAGGCGCCGTCTCCTCATTCGGTTACAAAAGATACGCGTCCGATGAATTCTACGTCTGATTTTGAGGCAATGGTGGAATTTTATTTAGCCGATAATCCGCATTTGAGAACTCGCGGTCGAGTTAGCGAACTCGAGATACGGTTTGGTACAAATACCAAGAGTGGCCGTCCGTTGTCGAAAATCGATTATGATAATGTGGTGAAACAATTTTACGGTGCTGGATTCTCTACAAAACAACCGGACGGCCTGAGTATATTGCGAATTACGAACGAAGAAACGAGCCGAGAAACCGGACAAATACGCATGTCGAATGTCCGTGCGGAGGTGATGGGAGTGGATCTTATTCAAGAATATTGTCGCACAAATAATCTGCAGAAACTTATCGATTTACCATCTACGGCATCTGCAATCGCCGATAAGATAAAATTTACAAAGAAATCCCCGCCGTTCATTGGTGCGGATCGCGATACGAATAAACCGTTGAAGCCTGTGGATTTTCCCGATCATAATTTCCGCGTATCGTATCAATATGAGACCGACTTTGCAACCCATTCAGAAACTGCGAAGAAAATATTGTCGAAATGGAATGATACAAAGAAAACGTTTCGTTCTATCAATCGCGTTCGTTTGTCGCATCCTGAATATCCCGTCTTTGTCGATATTAGTATTGTAAAGGGCTCGGCGAAAAAGGATCGCAAAGTGCCGATTCCACAATATACCGTTCAAGAGGCACATGTGTTTACAAGTGCAGAATCGTATGAGGTCGAATTGGAAATTGATAATTCGCGCGTTGGCTCAGGGACTCCCTATAAGACCGCGTCGCAATTGATGGTTGCGATACGAAAATGTATTCGCATTGTTCTAAGCGGCTTACAGGGCACCAATTATCCGATTCCATATAGTGAAAAGGACAAAATTATTGCTCAGTATATCCATACTGCATATGGCGACGAGTATGCAAAGGAGTATACCGGGCGGTTGTTTGATGCGAACGACCGGACGCGTCAATATGCTAGACAAAGGTTGAACAAGCATTTTATCGGTCCATCGTCAAATACTCTGCAGTTAAGTCATATTGCAGACAATTCCGACAATTCGCTCAGCGTTCCAAATATACGTGATAACTATACGGTTACCGACAAGGCGGATGGTGATCGCAAGTTACTTTATGTGGCGGCGAATGGACATTTATATATGATTGATACGAACATGAATATTATCTTTACTGGTATTATTACACGCGACAAGGAATTGTATGGGTCTATCATTGACGGGGAGCATATTAAATACGACAAGTTTGGAAAATTCGTTAACTTGTATGCAGCATTTGACGTATATTTTATCAACGGTAAAAGTGTGCGCGAACGCGATTTTGCGCCCATGAAAGACGACGACCTTCCTGCGAATTTTCGATTACCGCTACTACAAGATTTGTTGAAAAAACTGAAGCCGGTTTCCGTATTAGATAAAGATTCGGGCAATAGTGATCCGAATAAGAAACACGTCCCGAAGGATGGCGTGAATCAACATTCGTGCTGGTTGACTCTCAAATGCAAAGACTTTTATTCTACGCGCGATAGCTCCATATTCCAACATTGTTCTACCATTTTGTCTATGGTGAGTGACGGGTCTTATGCATATAATACCGACGGTCTCATTTTCACACCGACTTCGACTGGTGTTGGAGGGGAAAAGTCGGGTCACACGGGTCCATTGAACAAATCGACTTGGCCGATGTCGTTTAAATGGAAACCTCCCGAATTCAACACGATTGATTTCCTTGTTTCGGTGAAAAAGGACAAAACTGGTAAGGACGAGTTGCATCACGTATTTCAAGACGGCGTGAATATGTCTACCGCAAAAAACCTGACTCAGTATAAAACGTTGGTATTGAGATGTGGATTCAATAAGAAGGAGCATGGTTATATAAATCCCATGTTGGATGTAATACGCGATAATTTGCCTAATGTGGGTGACGAAGACAATGCGTGGGATTATATGCCGGTAGCGTTCCAACCGACCAATCCGTATGATACAAATGCGTCATTATGCAATGTAGAATTGGCCGAAAATGGGTCGGGTGGGCTGGTAATGTTAACGAAAGAAAACGAATATTTCGAGGAAGATATGATTGTCGAGTTTAGTTATGATCCATCCAAGTTGGGTCCATGGAGATGGATACCATTGCGCGTTCGCTATGATAAAACCAACGACCTGCGATCCGGCGGGAAGAATTTCGGCAATGCATATCATGTTGCGAATAGTAATTGGAAATCGATTCATAATCCGGTTACACATCATATGATTACTACCGGTCAAGACATACCCGCTTACTCTGGCGACGAAGATGTATATTACAATCGTTCGGGAAAAGTCAGCAATACGCGGTCTCTGCGCAATTTCCATAATTTGTATGTAAAGCGTAAATTGATATTGGGTGTAAGTAACCGAGGCGATACTCTGATGGATTACGCTGTAGGAAAAGCCGGTGATTTGCCCAAATGGATCGCGGCAAAATTGAGTTTTGTATTTGGTATGGATCTATCGTCTGATAATATTGAAAACCAATTGGACGGTGCATGTGCGCGATATCTGAATTCTCGCAAAAAATATAATTCGATGCCGGACGCTCTATTCGCAGTGGGTAATAGTAAACTTCTAATACGAGAAGGCAAGGCGCCGACTAGTGAACGCGACAAACAGGTAACAAATGCTATCTTCGGACAAGGTGCAAAAGATAAGGATGCTCTTGGTGCGGGTGTGTATAAACATTATGGTGTCGGAGAAAGTGGATTTAATATCAGTTCCGTCCAATTTGCATTACATTATTTCTTCGAAAGCGAACGTATCATGCATAACTTCTTACGAAATATAGCCGAATGCACCAAAGTAAATGGTTATTTCATAGGAACATGTTACGACGGGCAGTCTGTCTTTAACATGCTTCAAAATAAATATAAGGGTGAAGGCGTCACGCTTATGCGAAATGGTGAGAAAATATTTGAGATTACTAAACAATATGAGCATACTGGTTTCCCCGAAGATGAATACTCGATCAATTATCCGGTTGATGTATATCAAGAAAGTATTAACAAAACGTTCCCTGAGTATTTGGTGAATTTCAAGTATTTGCAGCGCGTGATGGAGAATTATGGATTTGTGATTATAACGAAGGAAGAGGCTTCATCGATGGGTTTACCAAACGGAACCGGCTTATTCGACGAATTGTATGCATCGATGGAATCGGAGATTGAACATAATTATCGATTAAAGGCCGATTACGAGGGTGCGCCAAATATGAGTAATGAAGAAAAGCGTATATCGTTCTTGAATCGTTATTTTGTATTCCGTAAAACGCACAATGTGAATGCCGAAAAGGCGGCAAAATTAATGATGAACCGACGCGAAGAAGAAGAAGAAGAAGACGTTGATAAAATAATAGGTCATGTGCAACATGACGATGCAAAATTAGATGGCGCGAAAACGGCGTCCAAATCTGTAATACATATGTTGCCCGGCAAGAAGACACGAATTACGATTGGAAACCAATCAGTGACCGAGATTCAAATGGTGGAACCTGCTGCTCTCGGAAAAAAAGTGGTTATAAAACGCCCCAAACCAAAGACTGATGTCTAATATAACCATTGCCGGATTTGAACAAACTATATTCTTAGTATGTTCAAAATATATAAACGTAGCATGTGAACATTCTATATCGACCGTGTATTATGATTCATTTTCAATTGCCGCGAAATATGCCGGATTTGTATACTTTTTTATCCGTTCAAACCGGTAGTCAAGTTGAACCCAAAACAGTAATATCCAATTCATTATCCTATTACTTGAACGATATCAAAATTCGAATTCGTGGACACGAAACCGAGTGGGATATCTACAAGCGATACACGAATCCATATGAATATATACACACATGCGTTCCAAATAAGAAGAAAAGCATAGCCAAGCGCAAACCATTGTCTCGGTCTTATTTCAAGATGGTCGAGATACTTAATTTCTTTCGCATTTTGGATTCGTTTCGACCAACCGTAACCGGCAAACAGTCTCTACATAGCTTTCATTTGGCTGAGGGTCCGGGTGGGTTTATTGAAGCTCTCGTGCAACTGCGAAATAACCGGAGTGATGTGTATACCGGGATGACTATATTAGATGATGTAAATGATGCGAACATACCTGCTTGGAAAAAAAGCCAGGCGTTCCTACGTGAAAATAGCAACGTTGTTATTGAAAACGGCGCAGACGGAACGGGCGATATTTTACAATTGCACAATTTGGATTATTGCAAAGAAAAATACGGACGTTCTATGCACATGCTAACCGGTGATGGTGGATTTGATTTTTCAGAAGATTTTAACAACCAGGAAAACCATATTGTAAAACTCATCTTTGGTCAGATTGTGTATGCATTGGTGATGCAAAAACCAGGTGGGTGTTTTATTTTAAAGGTGTTTGATTGCTTTACACAACCGACGATCGACATGTTAGCTCTTCTATCCTCGTGTTATGAAAAAGTATACATTACGAAACCGCACACCAGTCGATATGCGAATTCTGAAAAATATGTGGTGTGTAAGGGGTTTCATGATATTCCGTTGGAAGATATGTATCCAAAATTGCGTGGCGCGTTTTCGACCGTATTAACAAGTGAAACGGGAACCATTTCTAGATTATTGCAGACGCCATTGTCTCTATTATTTACTATGAAATTGGAGGAATATAATGCGATTTTCGGACAGCAACAGATTGAAAATATTCATTACACGCTCTCATTGATCGATGTTCATCACAAAAATGATCGAATCGACGGACTTGTAAAAAAGAATGTTCAGAAATGCCTCCAATGGTGTGAAAAATATGGCGTTGCTGCGAACAATTTAGCCACGCCAAATATTTTTACGGAAGAGCTTGCGTGCTAATGTATATTTATTCTAATAATCGCCTTTCAACTTCAGCTATATCTGAATTTGAAAGAATATATCAATTACTTGATTACACATGTTGTATCACACGGGGCAGGAAATCCTATTTTTTGCTTGATTGTATATGCGTCACTTGATGCGCCATAAGACAATGCATTTCCTACTTCAGAACCAAAGGCCTTTGTATAAAGACCTCCGGTTGTCGTAATTGTGTTGTAATTTAATCTGGATGTTCGCGCGCTAGAAGATACGCCCCCGTCTTGCGAATATTTATAATTGGTTGGCTTGAATTGAGATTCCACATAATAGGTTGGATTTTTTGGGCAATAATTCGACCCGTCTGTATTTGCAGAGTATTTATTATTCTCACTTCCGGGTGCGCCCGGTTTCACCAATGGATTGCCCGACTTGAAATAATGGAATTGATTTTGACCAAATGTTTTTCCGCGAGTGTTTAAATATTCTTGAGATGTGGTGCAATAGGGTGCTGTCGTTACCGCTGAATCGACCGGTTTACGAATCACCCCCGAGCTTCGCATGCGCCGTCTTGCGACAGTGGCCGGATCCAGCATAGCATTTGGATTGCAACATTCACCGGTCTCTGTTTTGTTATTTGGTATGTTATTATCTAGAACCCCCACGTTTCCGCTACAATCGCACTCGTTAGTATGAGAAATGACTAAATATCCACCTGGTCGGTCTAGAACATCAATCGACATAGATTGCTTCGATGAATTTACTGCTAAGGGGGCGGTATTGATTTCGCGTCTATATATTTTCAAAGGTGGGGGGAGAAATAACAATGAATTTTGCATGATCGCCTCCGAGTTTTGATTTTTTTGTATGGACGATGAAATCTGTCCAAATGTCTTTCCTTTCCAGGATATAATCGATGATTTATTTAGACTATTCGACATTATATAGTATACAATATATATATATAATAATGATTTTTACTCTTCCTCATTTTAAAAATATATTGCTGATTATATTGTGTGTCTTTTTTACTTATCTACTTGTATCACATTTATATCAAAATTTCCGCGAAGGATTAACAGATGCAGAAAAAGAAGATATGATTGCGAAACTAGATGCTCTTGATGCAGAGTTCACCAGTGTATCTGCGATTAGATTGGCTATTAAAAAATCGTCGGCTGGTGCATTCTCGAATATTCAGAAAAATATAAGCACGGTAAATAAGAAAATAGATGCTATCAAGGTTGCGCAAACCAATCAGAATGCAGCCGGTGAAACAAAGGAGCAGATATCCAATCTGTTTAATTATATTTATGATTTGATTCGACCTGGTCAAACGCCTTCGATTACAAATGTAGGTAGCTCGATCGTATATTCCAATATGGAAGAACAGAATAAGTATATTGAACTTGTGAATAGTAGTCTCGCTAATAAGTAATTACTATTTGTATCAATATAAACATTTCTGTATATTAATGTTTAGATGAACGCCTATTTACATATAGATCAATTAAAGCGGTATGATGGAAATACGACTGATATTCAATTAAATGATGATATCCGATTTTTATATTCAAAACAGAATACGGTTATGGACGGCGATTTTACGAAGATTCTATATTCGTCCGAACACTTTACAATGAATGGGTTATATTTATTATTTCCGGTTATATTTGATAAACGTTCGGTTGGTAAATTCGATCATGTAAATCATATTCGTAATATTCATGATCATTTAAATTCACAATTAATTCAGGATTTTTGTCTACTTGAACGTAAATTATTGGCTCAATATAAAAAGTGCAACCGTTGTGATAAACCCGTCGAATTGTCCTTTTTTAAACAGCTTTCGACTAAGCAGATTCGCGTGTATTCCGAATCGGTGCCTTTCGATCAACCCGTTCAGCCATCTGTTTTTATTATTAAAATATCGGGTGTGTGGGAGTCGCACGAGCGCATTGGAATTACATACAAGATTGTTGAATTGCATCCGATTGGTTAATCACATGAAAAAGGACATTCTATTATTTGCACGTCGTATGTGTTTAAATGGTGTGTTCCCGTTGTGTAAATCGTGAATTTGAGCGGTTTGTTTATTTTCAATCGTGCCGGTCTCAAACGATGTTATGTCTATCATGCCCGTTTCGTGGTTAACATTATATTTTACCTTGAACAGTGACCTCACGCCTTCGCGAGTTCCGCGCTCATACCTATTAAATTCCTGTTTGTTTACCTGTTTTAAATACCCATCGTAAAAATGTAATATATTCTTATCGGCAAATGGGAAAAATGTGGATCGGTCGACCACTAGATTCGCAGTTTTTACTCTATCTAACAACATATTGTCTTCGTATCCCCACGCCCAAAAGTTTGGAAATCCATTAATCTCTTCAAAATCGCCGCCAGTAATCGATACAATGCCTCCTAATGTATGTTGGAAACCATAGAAATGCTTCACGCATCCCGTCTGCGTTTCGTAAGGTATGAAATTTTTGCTAAACGGCATTGTATCCACATCATTGAATATAAGAGTTATATTTTTGTAATGTTCCGGATATTTTTCGCGCACGAGCAAAAACCCAATATTTTTCAATGCTCCGCAGTTGAACGCTCTTTCGTCTTTTTGATGAATAATCATTATTTCATACTCGGTCGGTTCCATATCTTCTAGTATGTATTTGATATGTCGTTTAAAAAATATTAATTGTTGTTCTCTGTCTCGATATGGGATAATAAAAACCAATTTGGGCGGCGACGTCTTGGCTGTCGCTTTTGATTCACTTTTTTCCATGATTATATATTTCAGTTCCACATAATCATGGGTGCATTTACGCGGTAAATTATGCGCCCCCGTATTTTGCTAAAATACATGCTGGGATGAGTTTCTCTTGAATCAAATCCAGTTTTTTGCAACATTTATTGATGGTTACCTCGCTCACGTTACATACTTGTTTTACGTTCAACTTTGTAATCGGTAGATTGCATGATTGTGCGATGAAATATACAATACCTGCAGCAACTGACTGTGGCGTGTTGTCTTTGATATACTCGATTGATTCAAGCTTTGTAGCAATGAATTTAGCCAACATAGTCAGTTCACCATTCATATTGAGTTTGCTACAATATCGCTCGATGAACGAGCCGGGTGTCGTCGCACACAAATCACTCGATGTAGCATTAATCGCTGACCCATTTCTATCCAGGTTCGACAATATATTTACCGCCATTGAACACCCATTTGTTGCGCTAGTTTTGTCCAACATGAATATCTCTGCGATTTCGTGAGATGTTCGCGGGCAGTCGTTCAATCGGCACGAAATGTAAATGGACGCCGCTTTTATTCCATCTCGATTCATTCCTCGAAACATCTTTTGTTCGGAGATGTCTTTGTGAATCGCCATTGCGTCGTCTATGAATATTCGCGGAATGCCCGAATTTTTAGCCATAACGGTGATAAATTGAAATTCGTCGTATAACGACTTCTCGCGATGCGGCATCGCTTGCCATTCTGTCCACTTACGAATGCGTTTCATTTCATAAGACGCATTTTGACTACATAGAATCTTGCATCCAAATGACGATTCTTGGAGCAACGGATTTATTGGATTACCACAACGAGTGGGGTCCGACGAGTTTTTATCGTCCGCGCCGTAAAATCGCCATTCAGGTGAATAATCGAGTGTGTCTTTATATAGGATTCCACATTTCACGTTTGTGCAAGTTGGAAATCCGTCGTCCATTATCAATATTGATGAGTCGCATAATTTACACGTTGTATCGTTTTGATATTCGTCGCTCGGTTTTTCATATACACATTCAATATTGTTCAACTTCTCATCGGTATCGAATATGTCCCATAATGTCCGCTTTTCGACCGACGATAATAATGAGCCCTTGTTTTTCTTTGTTCGACCGGTTCGTTCGCGATTTAGTGTAATGGACATTGTGTATAATATGTGAACTATTTGGAGTTACAATCAATTTTATTCAAGTCGTATATATTTTCTATTGTTATTATAATTATATATGGCTAGCAACACTCAAATTGTTCCAAAGCAGACATTGACCAATACGGATTTGAATACTATATATAGCATGGTCAGCAAACGTGTTGTTGACGATATTTGCTCTGCGATTGTAAAGGGGGCTCCTTTAACCGATACGTTGTCTACTAATTTACAAGAACAAATGCTAAAAATTCTACAAAATGAGGATTTTCGAGAGAAAATAAATAGCATTCTTGAACAGAGCGTATCCGTTACTTTGCGCAAAGCGACAAGCGGGGATCTTTTATTGTATGCATTTTCAGCCATGAAATCGTTTGAAGAATTAACTCCAAATGCGATGTTAAAAATTTTCGAAAGTGTTTATAAGCCGGGCGACACAAAACACAAATTTGTTGATCGCCTTATACGTATGTTATATAAACCACCGTATTCTGAATGGTTTCCAACTGCCGCCATTAGAGGAGGAACTCGAAAAATGTCCAGACGAGGCACCCGTAGAGGCACCCGAAAAAGCTTGATTAGTTCCAAAACGCGAAGTCGTTCTGTGCGAAATAAACGCTCCATTGGGGGGGATGGAATTTGGAAGGCTCTCGCGAATACTGCGCGTAATGCATCAGATAAGGTGAAAGGTATCGCTGCAAGTGGTGCAGGTAAAGTTGGTAATACATTACGTGATATTCGTGATAATATAACGAGTTCTGCTTCATCGGTTAAATCAACTGCAGGTGATGCGAAGAATTCAATTCTTGGTCGCGAAAAGGCTACCGATTCCGAAATGGCTGCACATGCATCGGAAATATACGACAAATATAGTAATAAACTGGTTGAGATGACCATGAAACAATTAGACAAGACCAGCGGAGAAGTTGCTAAAAAAATGACCAATGCATCTTATCTATATATGATGAAAAATGGGTCGTCTATATTAAATCCCGTTTTGATAATGATTGAAAATACAATTATTAATAAACCTTATTTGAACGATATTTTTCCTGTATTACTTACCCAGGCATTGTATAATTCACGGTCATTAGTTGGTTCCACCATACTTGATGTAGTTGACGAGACGATTATGTCTCCACCCAATAAGATTATGGTGAATAGTGTAATCAACGCACTTCGAACAAAATTGGACAAAACGGTTGGTGCTGAGTAATTTATTATTTTACATGAAAAAACATGTAAAATACTTATTGTGATAATATTCGGATTGTATATTCTTATGCGCTCTCAGTTGGCGCTTCTAGTGGTGAGGCAGGTCTATCGATACTCGACCCCCTCTGCATATTTCTAGATGACTGAGTCGCCAATGCTTGTCTGCGCGTTTCACACAAGATCGGTCCGTCGGAAACACCCGTAATATCGGATGCATGAAATTCATGCTTGATATTATCGGAACGGTTTCTATTATCGGAGCGCACCAACTGGAAATCCACGTACTCGCCTTGAACCAAATACTTGTATTGTGAATTGGCCACGCGGATGGATGAATAGTGAACAAAAATATCCTTTCCACCGAACTCTCCCTCACCACAAACCGTAATAAATCCAAAACCGGATTTGTTATTGAACCACTTTACCATACCGGTCATTCTTTTTTGTGTAACGCTATTGGTAGACATACTGCTTACTCGTTATGACTTATTATAGTCAAACCTGTTTATATGGTTTCGGTATAATTTATTTATAATGATTATTTATATTGAGTATGATTCGGATTATTTCAAATGGTCGGATTGCCGCAGTTCTATGTTTATTGCTCACTTTAGTTATATCGTTATGGATCGGCGAGAACTTGATTGAAAATAACACGTTTAGTGAAGGTCTCACGGTTGATAATCTAAATATGAGTTTAACGACTGCACCTGCACCTGCACCTGCACCTTCCGGTCTCATCAAACAAAAGAAGAAGAAGGAGGGTTTTCAAATGCCTTTACGTCCCGAGCCCGTTAACAGTGTCCTTACTATCGATACGGAGCCCAAGATACAGCCACCTTTTCCAGAGAAATACTCCATAACCAATGTGTTTGAGCACATTTTCGGTATGTCTAACCCAAATGAACGGTTTGAAATACCTAAAATCTAGGTTCCCACACACACCTTGAAAAATACCTCTATCTAAACAGTTGCCACTTTTCCATTTTGGAACTTTTAAAAAGTTCCAAATTGGGTAACCTCCACATATCTTCAAACAACCTGTTTTTGGAAAAGTCGTATCAGAGCATAATGCAGCGAAACGTGAACTGCAAAAAGACGTTTCGCTGCAACCACTTTTTCGTTGCGTCGGACTCGTTGATATTTCCGGATGTAATTTATTTAGCATTATATATGTAAAAATGCTAAATGAAAATACATCAATTACATCCTCAAATTATAAATGCGAATCCTGCAACTTTATATGCAGCAAAAAAGGTGATTATAATCGTCATATATTGACCGTAAAACATGCGAAGCTAACAAAATGCTATGAAATGCTAACGGAAAATACATCACACGAATTTGCGTGTGGATGTGGACGCTACTTCAAACATCAGTCGAGCTATTCACGTCATAAATCGTCATGTCGCATAGGAGACAATTCGAGTATATATAATAAGGACAAGATTATTGATCAACTATATCAAGAAAATCGCGAAATGAAAGATGCGAATCGCGAAATGAAGTCTATGTTTATGATGATGATGGAGAAATACGAGGAAGAGCGCATACGTAACGAGACGGATAAAAAAGATATTATGAATAAAATAATTGATATTATTCCAAGAGTTGGTAACACCACCACGCATAATACTGTGAATAATACGCTGAATTTTTATCTTACTAATACGTGTCGGGATGCTGAGACGATTCATGACTTTACCGACCGATATGTGAAACGCTGTGTCGAATTTTTTAATACTAATTATAGGGGGATGGCGTCTAAGCAAATTAGTTTGGCGTATAATGTATACGAGATTTTTTTCAAATGCCTCGAGGATAATCCACAATATATGAACTTTATACAGACAACTGACGTTAAAAATGGCGTATTTTACGTAAAAGAGAAGAAAAAGGACGCAAATCGTCAACTATATGGGGAAGCCGAATTCATCAAATATGTTGATGGATTCGAAAAGGCAGGCGCGAGTATTGGACATGCTATGACCAAGGCTTTTCTACCACTTCAAACATCTTATACCGGTATCTTGGAAAAAGAGATTGGTTCACCACCAAACGAAGACGATTACGAAGACGAAGAAGAGTATGAAGAACTCTTGCACAAATATAAAGAGCGAAAGGGCTCGATTGGTCGCCATTTATTTATGAATGTGTATGACGCCACCAGCTTATTCGATAGTAAAACGCGAAAAATGGAGGTTCTTGAAAAAACCAAACGACTCAAGGAGATGCTATAACGCCTGCCCCTTTACGCTATTGATTATCTCTTCTGGATAATCCATATCCTCCAAGATACGAACAGCCCCTTGCACCTTTGAAATCCCTTTTTTCATCTTATACGTGTATTTTAGTTTTCCAAGATCATCTTGGACAACATCCATTTTGTGGTTCCGAATGTATTTGTTTTTCTTCAATTTGCTGCAAATTTTCACATAGTGCGTCGTTAGAATAAAGTTTACGTGTTTGAATTGAGACATGTATTTCATGAATGCGAAACCCGCCTTGGTTGCTTCTTCCGGATTTGTCCCCGAATACAATTCGTCAAATATGCAATAATGGCGATATCCATCTACTTCGGGATAAGACAATATCGAATCGATTATATCTTTACATCTTCTTGACTCGGCTTGGAATAAACTGTCTCTTTCAGATGTATCAGGGATATTCAAATATGAATGAATATGTGTATACGGGTTGATAATCGCACTTTCATAAAACCCAAACCCAATTTGCTGCGAAAATATCACGTTAATTGTAGTAGACTTTAACATGGTTGTCTTACCGGATGCATTGGGTCCCGTAATGATGATTTTCTTGTCCAAATCGCAATCATTTTTTACGCACGCGTCTTCGTCCATATGCCCCGGGTAGTATTGTTTTTTAAAGGAACATGGACTCGCATTGTCGAATTGTGCAGGAGATATTATTCCCGATGAATAATGACTACTTACACCTCGAAGGTTGTCCAAGAACCCTTCAAATCCAAACGAATATCGTATACTTTCTTCATATGCACGATTCGAATGCAATTCATAGTAACATTGTAACATGTATCCAACGCTTCCAATTTTACTGAAAAAACTGCCTTGGTTGTTTATATCTGATAACATTGTGAGATAATCGGTTAGCACACAGATATGACTACGAATATCTTCGCAGAAAGCCATATATGTCTTCCTTCCGCAATGTTTTTCCACAAAAAGATTCATGTTATCAATCGATTGACCAAGATAGACCTTCATATGGTATAAATATGTATTCAATTTCTCAATATTACGGTAGAACCTCTTGCATGAGGTCACATTTTGATAAATTTGGTAGAAATACATACCCGCCGCCAAGACTAGGTAGATGATACTCTCAATTGAAATCTTGGACAATCCTGTAATTACCTTGCCTATGAAATGATGTTTCGCAATATCTTTTAATACATCGATATACATTGCTACTGTTATCGGAAGCCCTCGCAGTTTCAACATGATAAACGGTAATATCAAAAATAGAATTGGAATCATGAGACTGATCGCAGGCGACATCATATTTAGCATCGACAATAGCTGCATAAATCCAGACGAACGATTCAGAGGTTTTATGATATCCCATTCCACATAACAATATTTTTCCAAGAAATACGCAGGATTTCCTTTCACATCGTCCCAAATAGTCAATAGTGTTTCCACGTCGGTAGTATATTCGGGCATGTTTACTGCATCTTGTATGACCGCCTGTGTATCTTGGAGATATTCAATGTTTGTTGTAAAATTCTGTTTCCAATCATCGATGAGTCCTTCACCAAATTTGTGCGATGGCTTGAATAATCGCTGATACACCGATTTATCGCCGACCGTTTCCACTAATTCCAGGTCTCGACTTACCGTGTTCGTTAGTATATGTAATTCACTCTCGGGTAAATATGAAATCGGCAATTTGAATGGATGATGTAAACGTGTCGGTTGCGGTATATCTACCCCGGGCTCATATACAACGCCTACCGATTCCGATATCAACATTTCTGCACGAATTCTGGCTTCATCCATAATTGGGTCAATCCATGCAAACATGTTTACACTAATCTTGGAAATTAGTTGTATTTATATTACGCAACGATCAAACAATATTGTAATTTGTAAAAATATTACGATATGTATGCGACCCTATTATCTAGACCATGCTAGCAAATGAACCGGGCAATTCCTCTATGGTGGATTGATAATGATTTTCAATTGTTTTCATCGCACTAATATCCTCCTTTGTTACAAAATTAATAGCTAAACCTTTTCTGCCCCATCGCCCACTTCGCCCAATACGATGCAAATAATTGTGCACGCATCTTGGAATATCAAAATTAATTACAACACTTACCTGTTGAATATCAATCCCGCGAGAAGTAACGTTGGACGAAATCATAACGCGATATGAACCCGAACGGAATTCGTCAAGGGATTTCCTCCGTTCGTCACTAGTCATCGAACTGTGAATGCAGCAAACGGAATGGTTTTCTTTACGCATTGCGTCGTATAAATCAATTACGCGATTCACACTATTCACATATACAATGGTCTGGTTTAGCGATAATTGACCGAAAAGGTCTTTCAGTGTTTCGAATTTTGACGCATCGTTGGGCAAGGCAATATAATACTGTTGTATGCCTTCCAGATTCAACTTCTCCGCCTCCATCGTAATACGAACCGGATTACGCATAAAACGATTGGTCAATTCCAACATTTCATTCGGCATGGTCGCACTGAATATAGCAACCTGTATATCAGTGCTCATCGCATGAAACACCTGGTAAATATTCTCCAAAAATCCGCCTGATAACATTTCGTCCGCCTCATCTAATACAAACAATTTAATATCCTTTGTTCGAATATGCTTCCTGCGTATCATATCACATACGCGCCCGACAGACCCTATAATCACATGCGGGACGTTAGACCGCAAATCACTCGCATCTTCCGTGACGGAAGTTCCGCCGACCAACGTCTTTACAACTACTCCGGACATCTGTGAACTCATCGTGCTAACCACCTTGGATATTTGACGAACCAGTTCATGTGTGGGCGCCATGATAAGCGCCTGTGTTGTGCGACTACTTACATCCAGTCGTTGAAGAGTTCCAATTGTAAATGCACCCGTCTTACCCGTTCCTGATGGTGCTTGTGCGATGACGTCGCGTTTTTCAATTATTGGAAGTATAGCCGTCTTTTGAATCTGACTGGGATTTTCAAACCCATGAGAGTAGATACCTCTCAATAGAGAGTCATCTAAGTTGAAATCATCCCAATTCTCAATCGATTTTATTTGTTCGACTACGTCGGATTCAATAATTTTCGTGTCTTCCATTTCATTTGATTGTAAAATACTATTTAACTAGTTTACGTAGAAATAATATAAATATAAAGTCGCCAATATATAGAGTATATACATGTCTACTATCATACATCATCATACTATCGATTCCATTTTATCGTATAAATTTACACATTGTGTGAAATTATCCCCCCAAGTAAAAGATATAATCACCTTTTTAGAGTCACACATTGAAGTTCCCGCGGATATTCCGGAAGCAATTTCGTTAAAACGAGTCGATAAGAGTTTTGACCGAACGAATCGAGGAGGTAGACATCGTAAACAAGGCGGCTCTCGCAATTCGTCCAATGATGATTTGAATTCTATGATGGAAGATTGGGACGCCATGCGCAACTTCAAAACAACCACAATCGTAAAGGCGACTGGATTTGAAAAAGAACTGAATCATATCCGAGGTCTTTTAAATAAACTGTCGGATAAAAATTACGATACTCAAAAGGAGACTATTTTGGAGAAGGTTCGCGAAATAGTCGCATCCGACGACGAGACTGACGGGTCAAATATCACAAGGGTCGCAAATATGATGTTTGATATAGCAAGTGCGAACCGCTTCATGTCGGAAATCTATGCAGATTTGTATGTCGAATTGGTAGGTGAATGCGATACATTTGGCGGATTGTTGGACGGATTCCTTGTAAAATATCGCGAGACGTTGAACACGATTTCCTATATTGACCCCGACCAAGATTATGACCGGTTTTGTGAATACAATAAGGCGAATGAGCTGCGTCGGGCGAGCGCCGCATTTATTATGAATCTAACCAAGCGAGACATGATTTCCAGAGCAGAGGTGATGAGTGTAATTATCGAGTTACAAGAACTTACCTTGCGTTTTATCCAAGAGGATGCTCGTAAGAATGAGGTGGATGAAATTACCGAGAACGTATTTTTACTCGTCACAATCGGTAGCACATTTTTATCGTCAGAATCCATGTGGACAGAGACAATCTCTCCCTTCTTACATGCATTTTCAAAACGGAAGGCAAAGGATTATAAAAGTCTTTCAAGTCGGTGCGTCTTTAAATATATGGATATGATCGGTAAATAAAAATCTCTTCATTATCTATAATGGCGAACAATCCCTGCGTCTCGAATACGTGTGCTTTTTCCTATATACCCCCCATCTTTCCAATGAACACACGAAGAAGTTTGTATAGTAATAACGCAATGGTCTTTTACAAAGTAAACACTACGGCGTCGTGTCCGACTGGAACGGTTCGTAATTCCAGAGCAGTTGCTAGAAGAACCTAATGTAAATCACATGTATCATGCTAAGATATGTGTGATTAATTCTATCCACTGAGGCAAACTACTTTTCGCAAATTGTATCTAGGTGCAGTCGCACCGCATAACAATTCGGTCATTCCGTGGTTTACAGTAGATTTATATATTGATGAACATGTAATATGATTCCAGTAATAAAATAGGAGGTGTATTAATTTTTAACGCGCATAGCCCCCAGTTCGAGGCAATGCGCTCTCTCCTCATCCACCCATCATTTTGGTCTTGGACCCGGACGAGTAACGCATGCTATTTCTATACATAAGCCACACAAATGCAATTATGGCTATAATGTATGTCCAAAACATACTAAACACGTCAAAGAAGTTGGTTGTTGTTATTTGCATCGACGATGCACCAAACGGGGTCGAAATGTCGCTAATGCTTGACGTCATTTATACTATATGTTGCTATAAAATTTTCGAACGTGAACCATCTTATATGTCTACCAGATCGCGTATCCGAGGCGCAGACAAAATCGCTACATTATGTATACATGGTTTATTCTAGCATTAACGGCACAGTCTTTTATAAAGAAACACCTGAGATTGACCCCGAAGATATTGGATACGAATCGGTTCTCTATGAGCTTGATATACATAGCAAACAAGTTCTGATTGCATTGGGAAAGGCCAAACACACCTACATTCAGCGTAATATTGTCTTCTATCCAGTTTATTTAGTTACAAATGGAAGAGTTAAATCTCAGATTGGCGTCGTTGAGATTCCCAAGAACCATGTCTTGGAAATAACGGATGATGATGGTGATATTGATGTCGCAAAATTGTCCGTCCCTCTCTATTATGGATTTGCAAACGAAACGTATATTGACCGAAACGGTGCGGATTCAAAACTGTTTATTAAGAGGGCGGAGCAACCAATACCCACCGTAGTCGAATTATCAGATTCAGACGACGATGCAGACAAAGTCATGTCCGTAAAAGTGAAACCATCCAAAATGTCCAAAGAAATTGAAAATGCATCGAATACGCTTAAAGATGGCGTGTTTCAAGTTGATAGCAAAATCAAACTCCCGGTCGATCTAGTGGAGGAAACGGATGTCGACGCAAAACAAATAAAAAAGGATTTCCAATCTTCTAAAAAAAATACCTGGATTGAGACCTTTATGAAAAATAATCATTATGATATTCATGACGTGGAAAACAACGGGGATTGTTTATTTGCAGTCATCCGAGACGCGTTTAAACAAATTGGACAAATTACCACAGTCGCCAAACTACGCGCTATCTTGGCCAAAGAGGCGACGGACGGAATATTTCAGAATCACAAGGTATTATTTAACGATCTTGATGGAACGGTTCGTGAATATGACCGGGAACTAAAAGAAATTAAACACATCTTAGAAACGGTTCTCGCCAAGCGTGCCCAAAAAGAACGCGACAACAAGGAGGAATTGAAAAAAATATTGGCCGAATCGGCTCGTATGAAATCCGAATACAAACGTATTTTATCTAACAAACAAGATGCCCAGGCTATGATTCGGGAAAATGTGGATGATTTTTCCGCGGTTGATACGTTGGAGAAATTCCGCGAATATGTTCAAACGTCTCGTTTTTGGGCAGATAGTTGGGCAATATCGGTATTAGAGCGCGTTCTACAAGTGAAAATGGTTATTCTATCCCAACGAGCCTATTTAGAGGATGACCTAGACGGCGTGATGATCTGCGGCGAAATCGACCCGGTTATTCAACGCGAAGGTGTTTTCCGACCCAAGCATTATATCATGACTACATTTAGCGGTGACCATTACCAATTGATTGAATATAAAAGTAAACGCATATTCGCGTTTCATGAATTACCTTATCACATCAAGGCCCTCATTGTAAACAAGTGCTTAGAAAGGTCATCCGGTTCATTCTTTGTAATACCAGAGGTTCGTAATTTGAAATCACGAATGGGGATAGACGAAGACGAAGGAAAACCAAAGGATGATGATGACGATACAAGCGCCGAATATAATTCCAAGATAGTCTTTTCGTTTTACCAAAAGTCCGCGAAAACGTCCAAACCAGGCAAAGGCGCGAACGAGAAGATTCCAGCAGATAAACAATCGGCGTTTCTCGCATTGAGCCGAATACCCGATTGGAGACGCAAATTGGATGATTCTTGGACAGATGCTACATTTACATTGGACAAACATGAATGGGCGTCGGTCGAACATTACTATCAATCATCCAAGTTTAAGAAGCGCAACCCCAAATTCGCAGCCATGTTTTCATTAGACGAACCTAGCGATTTTTCCAAGGACGTCAGTTTAGCAAAGATTGCGGGAAGTCAAAATCCAAAGGCAAAGAAACAGGGCGTATTGCTGCGACCAAAATCAATCGAAATTGACCCGGATTTCTACGACAAACGCCACGAAAATGAACGTTTGGAAGCATTGCGGGCGAAATTTAACCAAAATGAGGATTTAAAACAATTACTTTTGGCTACACAAGATGCGAAGTTAATTCAACTGCATCACGGCGCGCCGCATGAAATTGACCACATGCTCATGGCGGTGAGGCGAGAATTAGAATCTAGCAACTAACAAAACATATACATCATAATATATCCCATTAGTGTATACATTATGAATGCAGATATAGAAATACGTAAGCTGTTTCCAAAACAGACCCATACAATGACCCGTAATACTCGAACTCTGTTTCATACCATTGTAAAGCGAATTGATGCCGGATATAAATCTTGGAAATATGCACAAGATGATATCATTTCGTTAGGGATGGAACGTAAACAGCATTCGGATTTTGTTGGTAGATCGTCGTATGATTATATACCACATGAAATTCGAAGCGTGATTGAAGAACACCCTGTCCACCAGGAAGTGTTTTCGTTCTTCATTGAAAAACGTAGATTCCACGTCGCACTTATTCTACCAACCATTGATCCAAGTGATCCACACGAATATTTCCAAGATGCGATACAGAAAATATATATATGGTTATACGTAATCACACCCGTGATTCACTCTGGATGCTCGGATACAATGGATATTCACATATTTTTTACAGATAAAAAAAAGAAATTGTCCAAGATTAAACGCGAGCCATTGGGCGAAATACACGTAAACACAGCATTTACCACTTCTTGCAAACCATCCACCAAGGTGCACGTCTATCGCAAAGAAGAATGGTTTAAAGTATTTATGCATGAGACGTTTCATAATCTAGGCTTGGACTTTTCGGCCATGAATGAGAGCATATCTAACGATATTATCTTGGCGCATTTTCCGATTCAAGCACCCGGTGGAATCCGATTGTATGAAAGTTATTGTGAAATATGGGCTGAAATATTCAAAACAGTATTCGTGTCTTATTCTTCTTCAAAGCATAGACCTTCTACCAAAGTCATCTTGGACAAGATAGAACGAATGCTCCACGAAGAAATGTTATTTTCCACTTTCCAGTGCGTAAAGATATTAAATCATTATGATATGACCTATGAACAATTGACCAATATACATTGTCCGGTATCAAAGAATGCGAGAGCCAATTATAAAGAAGATAGTTATATTCTTTCGTATTACATCATGAAATGTATCTTATTTTCCCAATACAACAAATTCATTGACTGGTGCAAAGAACACAATCGTGTAGATGAATTAGGCGAGCCCATGACCGGTATGAAAGTGATTGGATTTATGCATACCCAGGATAATGTGAACGAATATGCGGAATTTATTGTGAAACAATCACAAAATCCTGTCTTGCTACAAAATATTTCTCATTTTGAAAAGGTATTATTGAAGATACCGGAGACGCACGAATTGTGGCGGTCTCTTCGAATGACTGCGCCTATGAACGTGAGTTCATAAAATTGATTTGACTGTCTACACTGTATAGAACAGAAAAACAGACATAAAAATGGGGATCAAACACCTGAACAAGTTGCTTGTAGATAAATGCAAAAAAAGTTCTATATGTAAACAGGGACTCGGTATATTACGCGATAAAACGATTGTTATAGATACCAGTATTTATATGTATAAGTATCATGCACAAGATGCACTTATTGAGAATTTCTATTCAATGATTTCGCTCTTTCATAAATACAACATCACGCCGTTATTTGTATTCGACGGCAAACCACCCGTTGAAAAATACGAGTTGCTTAAGCAGCGTAAGGCCAACAAACAAGATGCCGAATTGAGATTTATTCAATTACAGGCAATGCTCGAGAATGAAACCGACAACGATGCACGCAAACATTTGAACGCCGAAATGGAGATTTTAAAACGTCAATTTATACGGATATCGGGTGCTAACAATAAATTGGTGAAACGTTTAATCACATCCTATGGTGCGAATTATTATGAAGCAAATGGTGAAGCCGACCGCGTATGTGCCTATATGGTTACCAGCGGAAAGGCGTGGGCGTGCATGAGCGATGATATGGACATGTTTGTATATGGATGCGATCGTGTATTACGACATATGAGTCTTGTTCATGAGACTGTGCTACTATATAAAATGGATGAAATATTGAATGATTTAAACATGTGTATGACGGATTTCCGCCAAATTATGGTAGTATCCGGAACAGACTATAATGTCGACAATCATACCAATTTAACAGAGACGTTGAAATGGTATTCTGAGTATACACGCGAGAAGAATAAGGGTTCTGTCGCGATAAATACGTCGTTCTATGCATGGCTAGTGAAACAAACTAAATACGTTCGCAACTACGACGACCTCATTGGTATATACAATATGTTTGTATTGGACAACAGCGTATACCCAGCTATAGACAATATAACCATACATCTTGACGCAAAATACAGCGAAGACCAACTACGAGCAATTTTGAGCGAAGATGGATTTGTATTTGCCTAACATAACACTGCGACTATTTGTATCATCACGGATAGAAATGATATAAATATTTTTATTTTTTATGAACATTCATAATATTGGATTACATTTGGAGAAATATTTGTTTATGCAGTTGCACTTGCCTCGGCCTTGATGAAGTGGGACTTCATGTAACGCTGGAGGTTGAAGTAGCTGAGCTCGTCGTCCTTCTTGAGCTTAAGAAGGGCAGACAACTTGGCGTCGGCCTCGATGATGCGACCGTTCTCCTTGTTCTGCAAATTGTGAGTGCGAATATAGGTATTGATCTCCTTGCTCACCTCAGTTCTGGCCATCTCAGTGCCTGCGCTCTTACCAAGAAACTTGGCTAGCTCGTCGCTGATACGAGTGGGCTTGACGAAGCCAGATGGTTGGCGGTTACCGGCACGCTTGGCCTTCTTAGCAGAGGTCTTCTGCGCAGCCTTCAACTCACGGGAAACCATCTTCTCAAGAGTCTTGAAATCACCCTTCATGGAAGAAAAGATGCTTCCGATCTGTTGGAGCTTGGCACCAAACTCGTTGAGCTTCTTGGATACGGGGGAGGACTCATCGTCAACAACCTCGTTTGCGAGGTCGCTCTGTGCAGCCTCAACCTGGACAGGAGCCACCTCAACGGGGGCAGCAGCAGCCTTGGCCGCCTTCTTAGGGGCATCGGCCTTCTTAGGGGCGTCAGCCACCTTCTTGGGGGCAACGGAAGCCGGAGCAGCAGCAGCAGCAGCAGGAGCAGTAGTAGTAGTCTTAGCGGTTCTAACCATTTTCACTATACACATTATAGTGTTCTTTATTTAAGTGGTTTAACGCACTAATATAAATATTATTCCTAAATACCGCTAGGTGCATCGTGTAAACGCAAAATATTTGTCCGTATTTTTATTATCGACATGAAAACTCACCAAACTAGAGATTCATACAACCACGGCATATTTACTCTGGCCTCGCTATTTACCACCGTTAATGCAGACAAAACATGAAATGCACCTATTGTGCGGTATTCGGTATCGACGCCGGTGTATACCATGTCTTCCATGATTGAAACACATACGTTCTGAATCTGGTCTAAAGATAATTCCGCTATGACTATTGAGTTTGATGAGATCATAATAAATGGATCCCACAACGGACAAATCTTGGCCTTGACCGATGTTGGTATTTGCGCGCGATATGTCCAAATGTCTTTCAATATACGATAGAACCGCATGCTACCACGTCTGTCTAATTGCGTAAACCATTGATATTGCGTGTAGTTACCGAGCTGGTCTATGTCCATGAATAACAAACGGCATCTCTCTAAAAAGGGTCTTGTCCGTATATTTCTTATATGCTCAATCATGTCTATGTGATTATACGTATTCACGGTATTGGGAACAACTGCGTCTGTATTTCTTCGTGTGCGAGACGTGTTTTGCGGTGCACGGGCACTCGATGGCTTAGTTGTTGTTTTTATCGGCAATATTCTTTCCCGCACGATATAGGGCGTGTTCATGATTGTAATTAACCGTTCTAATGTGCGTATCGACATCACCGCGGCGTCCATATTACCGCGATTATATGGATTTTTTACATTTCTCGTTTTACGTTTCAAATACGCATATAGAGACTCGATTTCAAATCCATATGTAAAATTGTCCGGGTCTGTGTAACTAAAGAATTCCAAGAATGGGATGTTCTCTAGCGGCTCAAGAGAATAAAAATCAGAATCATTCACACACATTTTGCGATTTTTCAATGCGACACCTCTTAGTCGAATCGAATGTCGCACAAAATGACCTCTGACCACCCGTTGAATGTGAACCGCCGACCCCTCTTGAATCAAATATGTTCTTAGCCGATCCGTCAATACATGCTTTGTCCCCACTAGCGCAAAATCGTGCAGCGTCTTAATTGCGTTCTTGGCGTCTCTCTTCATTAGTGATGAATATGTATTTGGAATCACCATCGTATTTTTGTAAAACTTCAATGCTTCTCGGAGTTGTGAAAGTTTCAATGCGCCCAGGCAATTTGGGTCATTTTGATATTCATTATATGTAACGTGATTCACTGTGGGCGAAATACAAACTGGTTCTACAAATTTATTTTCTACGATTTCAAAACTACTTGTCGCATCATTCGACAATATTATAACGTCAAGCAAATCTGTTTCCATGTTCAAATATGTATAATATATATATATTTGGTTTATATTATTTGATTAGGCTATTCAATATCATATCTAGTTTATTCGACGTATTGTCGTCGAAATTGCGAAGAATACACTGCATGTATGCGCAAAAAATAATCGCGTTTTCAGCCATAACTTTACATAGCATAAAATTGATTTAAAGATTTGACCCTTAGTTATATCATAATTAGTCGAGCCTATTAGTATAATGTCTTCTTCAAAGCCTCTTGTTCTCTCTTCCGGTGACTGGAATACCCAATCCGTCAAGTATATGCCCCCTAAGGTAAATGCTATGGGTGGAAAGTCTATTAATATGATCAGCACACAAACAAATCGTTCTTTGCATATTTCCACTCCTATGATGATGACCTGGGGTATTACCGATTTCATCGGCGAAAGTGGCGAGTCTGACGGCAAGTTCACCATGTCTTTGAATTTTCCTAACTCGGAATATCGCAAGCCCGTGACCGATGCTTTCCTCGAGAAGGTCAAGGCATTTGAGAATCAGATTCTCGACGATGCAGTGAAGAACTCTGAGCTCTGGTGGGGAGAGGAGATGTCTCGCGAGGTGTGCAAGCACTCATTCTTCCCTTTCCTCAAGTATAATTACATCAAGGGAACAAAGAAGGTTGACGCTACCAAGCCTCCTTCCATTCGCGCCAAGGTCCCACTCTACCAAGGCAAGTGGGGCGTAGAGTTGTATAACACTCGCGACGAGATGGTGTTTCCATGTGATAATGACCGCCTAACTCCTGTGGATTTTGTCCCTAAGTTGAGTCAGGTAGCATGTGTTCTACAGTGCGGCGGTATTTGGATTGGCGGGAAGGGATGGGGAGTCACATGGAAGGTCATCCAATGTGTTGTTAAGCCGCGCGAGGTTGTTAGCGTGTATGGAAAGTGCCACATCCAGCTATCTGATGATGACCGCGGTGCGATCGAGTCTCAAACTATTCAAGATGATGCGGATGAATATGAAACTACTGCATCCGTAGAGCCTCCTCGTGCCGCGACTGTGTTCGAAAGTGCGGCTACTCACAGCACGGAGGCAGTCGATAGTGATGAGGAAGAGGTTGAGGTTGCTCCTGCTCCTGTGGTTGCGAAGAAGGTGGTCAAGAAGGTGGCTGCACCCGTCGAAGTAGAGGCTCCTTCTGCTGCGCCAAAGAAGAAGATCGTCAAGAAGAAGCCATTGTCTGCCTCCGAGGACGCATAAGCATTTTGAGTGTTACCGTATATAAGTCCCCTAGTTGAGTTTTGAATATTAAAATAAAAACAGTTTGTTTTTATTTTACACATTTTCTCATTTAGAGCAACGCGTATTTTATTAATATTATTACAATGTGTAATTTATTTAGTATTCATTTTTCTTTTCGGTCGGTGTAATATCTATTTTTTACGAGTTGTTCGTTTACACACCTTCCTTTTATGATTTGTTCGTTTACGCCCCTTCCTTTTACGATTTGTTTGTTTTCCGCCAGAAATCGTACAACCATATCCGATGCAGCTAACATGTTCTTTTTTATCACTCCCACTAACAGGTTCTGTTTCATCACTCCCACTAACAGGTTCTGTTTCATCACTCCTACTAACAGGTTTTTTTCCTTTTTCATTTGAGATTTGAGATTTGGTCGTGTTAATATCTAAATCATAATTCTTGTTTGATTTCGACGCAGTCGGTAAAAAAATATTTCTTCTCTTCTCCTCAATTAAGTTAGCAAGTTTTTCTTGTAGTCCTTTCTGGACGTCGGAATCCGCTTCTGGTTTATATGTAGTACATAATTCGGTATCATTTGGGTCGACAATAATTAATTTCTTTTTCTTTCCGAGAATCACTTCAATAATATGATCTACGGTTACACGCGTTCCGTGTAACTTCACAGACATGGGTAGGTTAACCGCAAAGTCGCTAAAACAGTCGTTTCCATTTAAGTCGTCATCCTGTGAAAACCCAAATTTAGTGTAAGTGCATAACCCAGGTGTATTATTATATCCCCTCGCCAATTCTAGAATACCGGTTTGGTTAACACCGGTTTGTGTTGTAAGCAATGTGTATAAATACATTCCCATTAACAAAGTTCCTTGATTCGCGATGCTGCATATTAGTTTTACTGCATGTAGTTTGGGATGTTTTTCGCATTCACCCTTTTCAACAATCATAAATCCCTTGACCTGTTGCATCTTGAATTTAATATAATCATCTGGCGTAACTACTGTTTGTTTGGCGTTTTTGTGTGTATCGGTAACCACCAATAAAATATCGTATTCTTCGGAGAGTGAAATGGAACTCTCAACCGAATCAATCCCATACCACTCTCCGACCTGGTTTTTACATTGGTCTTGTGCTAAACCTAGTACAAATGTGTCGAGTTGTGCTTGTATAAAGTCATCTTGAGTAGTAGTAGTTCTCTTTCCCGGTCGTGGATGCGATGTACTACCAATAGGCCTGGTCTCAATTAGCCACTTTATCACGCCCTTTTTATTTAACAATGCTAAATTGTTTTTTTGTAAAAAGGTTTGGTTTGCGGTCTTGTAGTCATCTCTGTTAAGTATGTTGTTAAAACTGGTTAACATCTCATCTGTAAAAAATGCCATATATGTATAATATATATATGTATAATATATATATGTGAAGAAACCATTATAATATTCAAACGCTTTCTATTGTTGTTTATTGGACTTAGTTTGCTTGAGTATTATCAACAATAGGTTGATATTTCTTACGACATCCTCTTTGATGTTCTGAAAGATTTTGACGATTCAGTGTAATATAAAATGGGTGTATTAAATGAGAAAAGGTGTAATGAATAATACCTTAGTCGTAGCCATCTTTTTCTATCTGAGTATAATTGGGATAAAATTGATGTTTTACGCATATATCATGGTAATGGAACAATAAAATCAAATCATGTTGCATGAATTATCAAACATATCAGAAGGAGTTGTGATAAAGCGACCTTCACAATATATAAAATCTCCCTATGTTGCCGATGTGATGATCGATGGAGTCAACTATCTTGGACATACACCTTCGCTGGGCTGTTGTGGATTAGCAGATGCACATTCTACTGTTTACATGACTCCATCTACAACCAAAACATCGAAATGTAATTTTACGTTCTACCTGGCCAAGTATTCTGATTTACATCACCCAACACAGTCTGAACTTGTTGGTATAAATCCAAAAATAGCAGAATTACTAGTCGAGCGTTGTATCACAAACAATTATTTATCACTGTTACAAAATGTTCGCTCTTATCGTCGAGAAACTTCTATCGTCATACCTGAATATGGCTTGAACTCGCGGTTCGATTTCAGCGGTATTGATTGCGACGGAAAACCATTCTTGATGGAAATAAAAAGCGTCCCTCTTGCGAATTACGAAGATTTACCCGGAAAAGAGCGGTTAAGTCAGAAATGCTACCGCAGCCGAGATTTTAACTCGAAAATCGCCTATTTTCCAGATGGATACAGAAAAAAACCGGGCGACACGACCAGTCCACGGGCATTAAAACATATGTGTGAATTGACCAAAATAGCAGGCATGTCTAAAACAAGATGCATGTTAGGATTTGTGATTCAAAGAAGTGACGTAATGTGTTTTCAAGCTTCGGTAATTGACCCCGAATATAAAAACGCCTTGAAAAAAGCAAAGGAAGCGGGGGTCGAGATATTTGCATTGGTAGTCAAATGGACATCCGACGGAAAATGTTCATTTGTTAGAGACGATTTACCTATTCGTTGGTAATCGTGATATGTATATAGACCGAACTCTTCTTGGATACATCATATATATCAGACATGTTAATACGAGAAATTCCGCTACCTTGGATTTTTACTGTTTGATTACGTAGCATTTTTAATTGACTTCTCTCAATATAGAGTCTCTTCCCCCCTATATCAATCTCAATTTGAGGCTTGTTCCAGATTTCCATTGCACTATACGTTTGCCTGATATGTATATCATTGTTGTCGTCAATCTCTACACCTTCCTCCAACTTCGGTATACATTGAACATACAGTTCTGCACCAGAATTATCATACACCAATTCGTGATGCCATAACGGAATATAATACGTCTTATCATAACACTCCAATTTATATACATTGTCTGCGTATACATCATTCAATGACGGGTAAATTCGTATGCATTCGTCGCGACCAAACTTGTCCGAATACATATGCGCCATCTCCATTATAAATGAATCTGGTATATGCAACACATCTTGCTGCGCTCGTAACAATTCGCATATTTTACCACATTGCTTGCGATTTAATCGCCCTAATAATTCTAACGCCTTTGTCTCGCACTTGTTTGATATGTTTTCAATGATCGAACATACCCATTTTGGCTTGATTCCCTGAAAGACTTCTGCATCCAATACAGGGGATAAAAATGAGAATAGAACCTTGGTATAATCTACGAACGTGCTTACTGGGTCGTCCTTCTGTTCGCCTGTTCCCTCTTCGCATTCTTCGGAAAATCCATGGTAGTTACGCGCATTTTCGTATGCCTCACTAATTTCAACAAACCGTGCATGTGCCTCTGCCGACTGGTTTTTGTCCGGATGATAACGGAGCGCCTCTCTATGATAACACCGCTTCAATAATTTCTCGTCTATATCATCGTCCAGATTTAATCCGAGTATTTGATGCGCTTTTTCGTATTTTTTTCGGGGGCTCGACATTATCAAACGAGTAGTTATGGATATGATTTAGTATAGTAATGAATATACTCTCTAAATGGTAAATTGGACGATAATTATTATTATATTGCTGTAGTTGTTGGTATGATTTATTCAGGATATCAACTATAGCTGTATTGCTCAATTTGCCTTGGCGTATAAAATGTGTAATTACATACCACAATACATCGTATATATCCAAATTGTAAACCAAGATATCATATAAAAAGTCGCGAAATTCAGTAATATTCATCTTGTCTGGTTCATTTATTTTCTCCACCAATGTCTCGCATACATTATCAAATGTTTCCTGTGGTAATTCCGATAGATCCGGTGCGTCTTGGATTGTATGTATTTCTTTTAAATTTAATACGTATTCGGTTTCTATTTCTTGCGGAAGCCCCATTCGCATATATAATTCTTTTGACGGACGCTTTACATGCACCAATTGCATGTTTTGTAAAATGTTGTTCGGTAAGAAACTAATATGCTCAGACAATATGATGAATTTTATCTGAAATGCACATTTGTCGCTCGAATATTGCTGTATATAACTATAAAAATTCTCCAGTAATTCAGAATGAATCGCGTGGAAGTTTTTACATACGATAATTCCGTTTTTACACGCCTTCAACGAGACAATGTCCACGATTTGCATGTAAATATCATGCCACACAAGCTTGGAGTTGCATCCCAACAGAGACATGTCTATCTCATAATGGATATCGCTTATGCGATAACTATGCTCATACTTTTCTGTCTGCAAATCCATTTTTTTATCGTATTTCAGACCACTTGGGCTGTATTTTTTGATAAACCGCAACATCTGTGTATATTTTCCTACTCCGGATGATCCATATATCAATATATTTCTGAACTCTGCCGACTCGGGCGGCATCGAATCCTCGAATGCACGCAATTCTGGGTGCAAATCAAACTCGCTCGCGCGAGTCAAATATTCGTCGAATTGTGATTCGTGATATTTCATATAGATTATTTTACGAACCGAAATAATCTATATTTGCTGAATACGTTTATACCCTTCAGACATCAAAATGTATCATTTTATCCATCCGTGGTCGATACTATAATCTTGGACAATTGGTTCGCATTCAATACGTTTAGCACTGGTAAAATAATAGATAATACAAGGTATATCAATAACAGCGTCTTGTATGTTCCGGAAAATTTCGCAGTGGTTATTGCGTTTTCAAAATCGCTGGTGTAACTATACGTGAGACCCAACAGTGCTACCGTGGCGCCTACATACATCCATTTGTATATATCCAAGTTCCACCTAGCATTTCGAGCCAATTGTATTGCGTTATATTTCTTTTTAAGGAAATCACTCGATATTACGGTCAACAATGATGCTACAAACTGCATTATGACTCCTGGACATAATACCCAATACAATGGAATAGACACCTCGTTAATATCAGAAAGCGGCGTCTTGGGAAATGTTATACTAATCGACTTCAAATGTCTCGCCGTGTCCTTGGCTACTTCAAATAGTGTTACAAGTGTATATATCGTCTGCACACCAAACACCAACCCAAATCCAATCGGCGCAGTGATGTAATTAAACATCGCAACGAATGCGACTATAAACATAATCGAAATATATACGTATTTTGTGAATAATCCCACCATCTTACATTATCATGCGATTTTCCTTCAACCTATTATACATTGTGCGTTTCCTTCACCCATTCGAGCAAGGCGGATGCCTCGCACGTGTCGTAGGAATGAGGACACTTCTTTAACGGCAAAAACTTGGGCTTCTTCATCTTGGCCGTTTTGTAAAATATATATGCACCAAACTTTCCTGTTCGAACACTCATATCTTCGCTCAATTTCCTTAATATTGTCTGCGTTTTCACCTTTTCTTGGCTCGCAACTATCAGCTCTATCGCATCCGATAACTCTAGTTCATCTAAAGGTCGCTTCCAATCTCGTAAACTCTCTCGGTTATCGCCCCATTCAATATAAGTTCCATACTTACCCGTCTTGATCTTTACATCTTCGTTCTCGTATTTTCCAAGATTGTCCCTTTTTACCACCAACAAATCGTCTAAACTATATTCTCCGGCACGCAATTTGTCTACGTTTAATTTGGCCGATTTTACAGAATGGAATTTGGTCGTTCCGTCGTCCATTGTCTCCTTTACCGTCGGTCCATATTGACCAAATATTACTTGGTGCGATTCATCTATTTTATATGTTTCCTTAACCAATTTGGTTACAGGCTTGGACAACCTATCTATATCAGATACACAAGTAGCACATAATTCATACCATTCTCTTTTCTTATCCGGGTTGGTAGCAATGTCGTCCAATTCACATTCCATTTTCTTGGTATAATCATAGGAGAACAACTCTGCAAAATGCTTGACCAGAAACTCGATGCAGAGAACACCCATTGGTTGAATCACAAGTTTACTTTTCTCATTACCAAAGACCTTCTCAATAGAACGCTTGTCCAAGATTTCATCTTTACGTAGAGTAAATTCTACGCATTTTCGCGTTTCCCCGTCAATATCCATGCATTTTACATATCCTCTGTCTTGGACAGTCTCTACCAAGGACGCGAATGTAGATGGTCTTCCTATTCCCAGTTTTTCCAAGGTTTGGATCAAACTCGACTCTGTATACCTCGCGATTTTGTTTCGAACCACCACTGTGCTTTCTATACGCTGATATGGAATCGCCTTCTTGTGACTTCCTTGGAAAATCATCCTCTGTGTGACCAATTCGGATTGGTCGGGCATCTTATCCGTCACCTTTTTCCAACCCAGAAATGTCGGTATTTCGAGAATATGTGTGTAATTACATGCGTTATCTGATATAGTGGGCGCACTAACAGACACAGTTGTCGACCGAAATTTTGCATCCGACATGCAACTCTCTACCGTATTACGCCATATCATCTTATATAGCGCAGCCTCCTTTCCGGTGCTCTCCTTGGAATACGTTGATATCCGAATATCCGTCACACGAATCCCTTCGTGCGGATTCGTGTTATCCTTGTTCTCTATCAAGTCCAAATTGCCGACATATTCTTCTCCACCATATTCTTTTACAACAAATTTTCGAGCAATGTCCAAGAATACATTTGCGTATTTTGTGCTATCCGTTCTCATGTAAGTGATGAAACCGTTCTGATATAATGTTTGGCATAACTGCATCGTCTGTTTTGGTGATGTTCGCAGTTGATTGCTCGCTGCTTGCAACAATTTCGATGTGTTATATGGCTTGGGTGCGCCCTTTGTGGTTTCCTTCTCTAAACCAACATCCATAATATGCTTGTGAGAAACAGATTTCTTTAAAAACTCTTCCATCATATCTTCCTTTTCAAAGTCATGTCCAAGATGGAACTCCACGTTTTGCGCAGTAAAATACCCTAGTGTTTTGTATCTGGTTTCCATTCCCGATGCTTCGCGCTCCTTCATATTGTCGTAAACCAAACGTAACGCCGGCGTTTGACATCGACCCGCCGACAAAGCATTCGTCTTTCCATTACGAATATGTTTCCATAAATGCGGAGACACTTTGAATCCGACCAAAATGTCCAAGATTTGTCTCGCCTGTTGCGCGTGCACAAGATCCATGTCCACCACGGAAGGTGACTTCATCGCATTTAAAATCGCATCTTGCGTAATCTCGTGAAATACAATACGTTTCGTTGTTTCTATCGGTAATTTGAATACCTCACATATGTGCCATGCAATCCCTTCTCCCTCACGGTCGTCGTCCATGGCCAAGATAACATTCTGCTTGGGAAAATGAGATATAATTTCGCGCATTTGTTTTACATGCTCTTCCTTTTCCTTGATGATTGTGAATTTTGGCGTAAACTGATTGTCTATATCTATGTTCTTCAAACCATCCAACTCACGAATATGTCCTTTACTCGCTATACATCGATAACTTGTACCAAGATACGACTCAATCTTAGCACATTTTGATGGCGATTCCACGATTATTAGATATGATGCACCCGTCACCGCAGTAGAAAGGGTCGACGTTTTGTATCCAGTCGCAACAAATTTCTTGGACTTCGGAGGCATAGTAGATGTATAATATCCAAGATTGTATTTATTCTCTTTGCACATGTTCTATCATAATGTTGGAACGATAAGAATATAAATATAAATATAGCACGATAACTATGATTCTCACAGAAGATAAAATAACCGAATGGGTAAATTCAGCAGGAGGCCTTTTAATCACACGTCGCATATCCAATGTTCGCACATATGGGTTTGCAAACCGAATTGGCCTACAATACGTATGTCTAACCGGCTATCCCCAAATCATTCAACACTTTTTCCAAGAAGTCATTCAAAAATTCAACTCTAAAATTGTCCTCATCATCATCGAAAGTGATGTCGTCAAATTAAAGTCAGAATGGCTAGAACACTCACAATTACAACACTGCTTCACATGGAACAAACCGTTTCATCATCGCAATCTTTCCGCTCTTCCGATTGGGCTTAATTACAACCGGCAATATGATGCGATTACAAACTGGTTGAGCAAACAAACGTCCACCTCATTGGTCGATACCAAATTATTATGTATGAACTACAGTCCATCTACCGATCCATCCCGCGTAAAACTCATTGAATATGCGAAACACAAATGGTCGGATTTTTGCACAATCTTGGATTTTATTCCGAATGCGCGCGTCTATAAAATACCCTCTCATATAGAGGGACATATCACCGTTCCCGTTACAAACTCCGAATGTTACACTCAATGGTCGAAATACAAATTTGTAATATCACCAAGAGGAGCGGGCGAGGACTGCCACCGAACATGGGAAGCCCTTCTTATAGGCTGTATACCTATTGTTTTATCATCAAACCTTAACGAGTTATACAACAGTTTACCCATCCTCGTTGTCGATTCTTGGGAAAATATTACATTGCCTTTGTTAGAAGAATCTTATCGTAATATTCAATGTCGAAAAATGGAAAATGGGTATTGTATGGAAAAGGTCACGCTACAATATTGGATTGAACGGATTCAACAAGCACCAAACTCTATTCCCAAAATACATTTCATCACGTATGCAAATCATGTATATGAAAATGCGAAAAAACGGTTACTACGCGAAGCGCACGATTTTGGCGAATTTGTATCAATACAGGGATTATCGCCGGATAATTTATCAGACAATTTTAAACGACAATTTGAGAATATATTACAAATTCCTAGGATCGCGGGGTGTGGTATATGGCGCCCAGAAATCATTTTAAATAAATTGAAATTAATGAACGACGGAGAATATCTTCTTTATATGGATGCCGGCTGTAAATTAAATACGAAAGGTAAACGACGCATGTTTGAATACATAGAATTGCTTGAAAAATCCGATAAAGGGCTTATCACTATTCGGATGACTGGTAATAACGGATTTGGTCAATTATGCAAGGAAAGAGAATATTCTAGAAAAGAGGTTTTCGATTATTTTAATGTAGAACCAAATAGTGAAATTGGGAATAATCCTCAATGTTTATCGGGTATTTTATTAATGAAAAAGAATCAGCATTCAATGAAAATAATTGAAATGTGGTTGAAATGTGTATATGAAAATCCAAGAATGTTCACGGATATATACGATGAACCTATAAATGCGCAAGATGAACAGTTCATAGCAAATCGACATGAACAAAGTGTGCTTAGTATACTAACACATATACATGGTTCTGTTAATATCGATGGTGACGAATCGTGGATACCGCCATTTGGTCGCGGCGAATCGCTGAAATATCCCTTTTGGGCGATTCGGTCGAAAATATAACTACACATGGTTTCCGAATATATCGACCATCTCGGACTCCGGTTTTTGCGTATTTGTCGGAGGAACTGACTTCCTATCATACTCTTCCTTGGAATATGTATCGACCGTATCACATAATTTATTATCATCCCAATTCACCCTTTTATTTGTTATCATTTTCAAACATACATAATGATGAAGAAAATCTCGTATATTATACCATAATAGTTCGATTCGGGTCATTTCTGAAGTTATATTTTCACGACATTTTTTTCCAAACCAAGACATTATCAAAAAATCCGAATGCATTCCATTCATATTGTACTATAATACGAATAGAACTGACTGCAAAATTATAGCTTCTGGACTCCTAAATTGCGTATTATCTATATATTTGCCGCCGATCCCACATGGTATAATAAGGTGGACATAACTGCGTTTGCGCCAATTCGCTTCTGTATCCCTTGTATATACGCAAAATAGGCTGTCCTTTGCGTAAAATACACCTCTTATTCTCACTCAATTCCAGTTCAGAGGTTTCGATTACATTTCGCGGCACGTGATTCATAGCCATATGCGGCCCGGTAACCATCAATGCATTCTTTCCATAATAACCATTATGGACATTGGCAACCACATTCTCTATGCAATTGTGCAAAAATATATCGTGCGGCTTGTGTATCATGAGAGCTTGGTATATTCCACACACACCTAGCATCTCTCGGTCTTTCACAATGCGCGGCTGATTAATCAAATCCGCCAGCTTAAACCCGTCGACGCAACCATATTTGATATCTAGGTATATCCCACCATGTATGTATAATACACAGTATCTCCATAAATCGGCCTTGTATGCACCCGGTACCAATTTATCAAATGCACAAACCACATTCAATGGGAAATGTGTTTTGATAAATTCGCGACACATTGCGTCGTCATACAAGTGATGTTTTAATTCAGGATTCATCATTTTCAATCGATTCACCGATTGCTGCATTCTCGGAGGCAATTCCAAGGTATGATAGGTTTGGAACAGGTGTAATGGTATGTCTTGACTATCGGTCATTATTATATACTACATAGAATATGTAATATACAATTATTTACATCGTGTGACTATTTCATAGAATCACACACCGCATTTCCCAAGATAAACGTTACCGGCGAAAAATTTGACCTATGATCATGATACTGTTTTTTGAAATACAGTATGAACCCAACAATTGTTGTTGTAATGGCCACATATACACCATATTCGAACGCCTTCGTCAATTTTACAACTGTATCTTGGTAATCTATCAAATCAAATGATTCGTAATACAAAATATAGTCTTTGCATACTAACAATGCGACCATCAAAGCCATAATGAATTTGGAAAAGTATAAACCGGTCTTGCTAAATAATATGAATGCCCCCCATACGGTGAATGCATACAAAATATTCGTTAATGGAGGGTCAATTGTTTCAGAAAAAGACGTTAACATAAAGTAGATTATAACAATTGTTATCACATGCTTAATGTAAATGTTATGGGTAATGAAATATTGCAGATTACAATTTAGAATTGAGTTTATATAATTTCCGCACAATGCTAATATCAAAAAGAAAATACCCTGGATCATTATAAATGATTTTGGATTCGATATATCCACTTTACTCACTCCATCCATATTATACATTGTATAAACATATAAAAGTATACCTTGAAAGGTATATGTATGAATTCTACCTATTATTTTCAATCTATCTCGCGGACTTACAATGAGTTCAGTATTACGCCCATGTTATTAGAACCAATCGACCCTATTCAAAATAAACTATTTTCCGGCGACGAGTTTACCTATTCTGAAGGTGCAACAATCGTAAAGTCGCCCATTCGCAATTCTAGCGCACTACCAGGCATCCTCATTTTACAAGGAAATCAGACATTTGGTCGAACCACTAACGGCCGAGTCCTGTATAAATGCATCCCGCACGATAATTCCCTTCCCATTTTTTTGGTCCCCTACGATATAAAAATCGGGTTTCAAAAAAAACAGCTAAATAAATATATTTTGTTTCGGTTTTCAAACTGGGATGGGAAGCATCCGTGCGGAATTATCACCGAAACGATTGGACAAGTCGATTGCTTCAAATCATTTTGCAGTTATCAAATGTGGACGCGTAATCTTGTTCACTCTTTGACTGCATTTAATCAGTCTATCGGTCGCAAGAATTATCACCGAAACGATTGGACAAGTCGATTGCTTCAAATCATTTTGCAGTTATCAAATGTGGACGCGTAATCTTGTTCACTCTTTGACTGCATTTAATCAGTCTATCGGTCGCAAAATAGCCGGCGTTTCCGATTCTCAACTCGTCGAAGACATCAAAAATGATTCTCGTTATAACATCGCAGACCATTCTGCCGATTACGTATTTACAATTGACCCCAATGGTAGTGTCGACCTCGATGATGGGTTTTGCATACGCGAACAAGACGGATTGACCGTAATCACCATTCATATCGCAAATGTATATGCATGTATTGATTTTCTGGGCATGTGGGAACATATGACTCAGCGGGTTTCTACCATCTATTATGCATGTATTGATTTTCTGGGCATGTGGGAACATATGACCCAGCGGGTTTCTACCATCTATTTACCAGATGATCGCAAAACACTGTTGCCTCCTGCATTATCCGACCGCATCTGCAGCCTGTTGGAAAATACTCGACGAATCACTTTTGCGATGGAAGTAACTCTTGATTCGAACACCGGTATGATTCAGAATGATTCCATTCGCTTCTTCAATTCATATGTTCACGTCGCGCGTAACTTCCGATACGAAGAAAAGGCCTTGTTAAAAAATCCACACTACAAACGGCTGGCCGCTATCACATGCAAACTAGACGCCTCCGCAATAGACAGCCACGATGTGGTTGCTTACTGGATGGTATACATGAATTCCATGGCGGCAAAACAACTTTACGCGGCAAAAACCGGCATCTTCCGTTCGGTTATCGCCGAAGAATCTAGCAATCGTATACCGATTACCTCGGGAAACGACGAAACGCGACGGGTATTGGAATCTTGGAAAAACACGCATAGCACATATCAATTATTTGATGAAAATAGCGACATCCGTCACATGACGCTGAATGTAGACGCCTATGTTCACATCACTAGTCCGATACGCCGCATTGTCGACATTCTGAATCAGATATGTTTTCTCGGGACAAACGCGTCGATAGAATCGACAGCATTTTTGAACAAGGTTTCCGCACAAATGGACGGCCTGAACAGAGATGTGAAATCCATCCAACGGGTGCAAATGGACTGCGATATGTTATATTCTTGCATTCACAACCCGGATATTACAGAGGTTCCACATAGCGGCGTCGTCTTTAATAGAACCTCAATTTCGGACACAAAATACCGCTACACGGTCTACCTCACAACTGTAAAACGCATGTATGTTCTGGAATCGGACATGTTATTGGACGAATATTCGAATCACATGTTCAAAATATTACTGTTCGATGCTGAAAATACGGGGCATCGTAAAATGCGCATTACGATGATATGATATACAAAATTGATACTACCTGATATATATTGAATGATCTTAAAACCTGAAACAACAATGTCCGACTACCTGACTGAAACCGAATATAACATCCCCGATGACGACGATAGCAAACTAAGTCTTGTTATCCGCAAACCGCAGGAGGGAAAAACATTCATTTGCATAACCACTATTGTTAACGATGTGTCTAAAAATATCCATGTTGTTCTCACAATGAACACACTTTCATCTGGAATGCAATTCTTCGGACGAATGGAGGAAAAGGTTGGGTCGAAACGCATTATTGTATTCAATAGTAACAAATACTCTGCTGGAAACTGCCATCACGCAAAGACGGTGAATGATATATTCATATTATTTCGCAGATACCCTGATATCAAAGTAATTGTCTGTTGCGCACACGAAAAACGAATTCGCAATAGTCTACCTCACATGTTAGAGCAAGGCGAAGATTCTATTCGTTTCAGAGAAGAAAATGTGAAATTTGTTATGCATATTGACGAGGCACACAAATACATCCCCGAAAACCGGGATCACATTCGAAATTTCAATCGATGTACACTCGTATCCAGTATAACTGGATACAGCGGATCTCCCAAAAAGACATGGACATGCAATGATAGCAACGACCCATTATTTCATCGAATTCATATCATCGATACCGAGGCCGAATATAATATCATGTGTTCACCCGAATATTTTGGGGTTAATAAATGTGAGGCGCACATATATGACGATATCATTACAACAGAGCGTGTCTCTTCTATCGTAATCGACGATGTTATTCCCGATGTCGTATATAATCGCGCAGGAATGTCTATCAAGAATCGACCAACCTGGTATGATTCGAAATTCCCATTTGATATTGGAGACGAACAACTTTATCTACGATTTGTTCATCACATTCTTCCTCTTATTGGTATTGCAAACGACGCATTCAGTTACAATTTCTGCCCTGCATATACCCGCAAATCAACTCATTACCATATCGTCGATATTATTCTACAGTATTTCCCGAATGCAAACGTCATTGTCTCCAATGGAAATGGACACGAACTGTTTCGTATCTTGCCGTATTCAACCTCTAGTTATATGGTTCATACCGGGTCACAACTTAATCTAGCAGCAGACGCCGCAGAAAAACAAAAACTTCTTGAACCATCCTATGTATTTCAACAGCTCGTCAAACCTTTTCCAAATTGTCCGACGTTCGTAACTGGGATGATGTGTGTCGGAATGAGCGTGACCCTTATTAACGAATCGACCGGCAACTTCGACAACGTCATTGTAGCACATCAACATCTTGCTGACGACAAATTATATCAATTGTGTCGATTCCTGTTCAACTATATGAATTGGTCACCGGAAGCCAAGGCTCGCATCAAGAAAACAAAGTTTCATTCGCTTACACGCGGAGTATACGACACCTGTCTGAAATATGAGGCGTTTATTGAGCACTGCAATGAATTTGCTGGTAAAAGTTGCACATTGAAGGAATTGGATGGTCTAGAGACAGAACCACCCAGTGCACGGGAGGAAAAGAAAAAGGCATTGCAGTCTATCACACCTACAAATCCAAATATATGGAAGAAGTTTAAAGTATATGAAGATAATGACGACGACATATGGGCAAAGGTAGCCGACTTTTATAAAGATATCACAGGAAAGGAACTTGGAGGGCGTTCAAAACCCCATAAAATCAATGGGTTTTACCACTGTTCTACAACTAAACATGTTGATAAACAGCGTAGCGAGAGTGTGCGAGCTATGACAACGCAGAGTTGGTGGAGCACATTTCAACTTTTACCAAACAGAACCTCATATGCACGTGTATTTGTTGGATACGACAATATGGATGACGAGACCGAGTATACTATCTACATCAAATATGTCGTTTTACCAAATACGCCCGAAACGATGGACATTCTTGCAAAATACGGTAAGAAGAATAAAACGGACGACCAGTCTAG
>Ga0209354_10000010_pt1 | contig 99334 bp, 115 predicted proteins | sample LauGreSpBDMM15DD_2_FD_187562 | JGI IMG/M metagenome (GOLD analysis project Ga0209354, IMG submission 187562) | Freshwater lake microbial communities from Lake Michigan, USA - Sp13.BD.MM15.DD (SPAdes) (version 2) | ecosystem: Environmental > Aquatic > Freshwater > Lake | place: Lake Michigan...
TGCAACATCAGTTCCAGATCCAACTGCAACATCAGTTCCAGATCCAACTGCAACATCAGTTCCAGATCCAACTGCAACAGATATTCCTAGACCAACATCTACACCAGACAGTGGTAGTGGAGGAGGAGCTATAAGACCTACTCCAACACCTGAATTTTCAAGTGAAACAGGTTTCTGTCATTACATATTTGTACCAGAAACTGAAAAAACAGAAGGTTTTGGTTTAAGTTATATGCTTAATGGAATACAAAATATACCATTCAATGAACTTATGGCTGAACCAGTTGAAATAAATGGAACTCGAGGTTTAGTATACAATATATGTAGCGCAACACAACCTAATTATTGGGATAGCATAAATAACTTTGCAATGATGTATCCAGAAGGTGTATACGAATTAGGAACGGGCGGAGAATGTCAATCAAACTTTGATTGTCTATATAATGGCGAACTTATCAGATAAAAAATTAAAATAAAAATATAAACAAATGGCAAACATTAATAATGGAACAGTTACAGTACAAGTAGTTGGAGGAGTCGGACCTTACCAATATACTTTACTAAACGCAGGTACAAATCAACCTATACCTAACAATGCATATCCGACATTTCAAAATCCTGTCAATAACATTGTATCCAATACGTTTACATTTGGTAATGCAACTGATAATACAGGTAATAGTGGTTTAGCACCAGGACAATATAAAGTTAAAATAGTTGATTCTAATTTATGTGAAACTATTTCAAATACTTTATTTGTTACTGATATTACACCTATACCACCAACTGCAACACCAGTTCCAGTTCCTACAGCAACAATTTTGCCAACTGCGACTGCAATTATTCCGACTGCAACACCAGTTCCAGATCCTACAGCGACTGAAGTAATCCCAACTGCAACGCCAGAACCGGAACCTACAGCGACTGAAGTAATCCCAACTGCAACGCCAGAACCGGAACCTACAGCAACTGAAGTGATTCCAACTGCAACGCCAGAACCAGATCCAACTGCAACAGCTATACCAGATCCAACTGCAACGCCAGTTCCAGATCCTACAGCGACTGAAGTAATCCCAACTGCAACGCCAGTTCCAGATCCTACAGCAACTGCAATTCCTGCACCAACTGCAACACCAATATCATTTGACGAATTAAATGTAATTTCAGGAGTTCAAGTAGAACCAGGTAGTATATGGGAACAATTTAGTGGACAATATAATTTTACAAATGATCCTACATCGCAGGCTAATGTTGATGCATTAACATGTTATTTCACAGGATTAATATTAACTGATCCAACTAAATTTGCATACGGTAATACTAATTACATAATTTCCGGAGAAACTTTACAAATAGGTACACAAATTTATACAGGTGGAGCACCTTATCCAGGCATTTTAAAAGGTATTGTGCATAATTCATCTTTACCGACTTATAATCAAAACTTTGTACATAGCATAAATTACACATATATAGAAACTGATGCGAATGGTATAATTAATTATATCATAACAGATACTATTTGTGCACCTGCACCGACTGCAACGCCAGTTCCAGATCCTACAGCGACTGAAGTGATTCCAACTGCAACACCAGTTCCAGATCCTACAGCAACTGAAGTGATTCCAACTGCAACGCCAGTTCCTGCACCTACAGCGACAGCTATTCCTGTACCGACTGCAACGCCAGTTCCAGATCCTACAGCGACAGCTATTCCTGTACCGACTGCAACGCCAGTTCCTGCACCGACTGCAACGCCAGTTCCTGCACCTACATCAACGCCAGTTCCAGAACCAACAGCAACCTCAGTTCCTGAAGGATCACCAACATATTGGTTCCATTGGAATGGAAATGGAGGTTATCCAGGAGTTGATTCATTAACTACACCTTCATCAGCATATTACTTAAACGATAATACAACTACAACTGATTTCGATTTAATATTCGTTGATATGTTAGCGAATGAAGGAACTCCTAATAATCTAGAACAATATGATGCTGCTGTATTTAGTGCTATAAATAATACTATAATTCCTAATGGTACTTTAGTATTTGCAGCTAATGTAGCTTCTTCAGAAAGATATTATATTGCAATTCCAAAATCAATTAGTACAACTGATTATGTAACTACAGCTAAATTTGCAGATGCTGCGAATGGAATTCCATTTACATTTGCATCTAAATTAGATTTTACACACTTAGGAAACGCATATACTTTATATGAAGTATTTGACCAACCTATAGCTGGTGCATTAACACTAAATGTAGTATAATAACATAATAAAAATAAATAAAATAAAATGGGATTTACTAGACCAACAGCGAGTATAAATTTTGCTGGACTTATTTCACCTAACTCAACATTAAGTCCATATGAAGGACTTATACTTTCTCAATATGTAAAAGGTGGTTATCATAAAGTATTTACGATAGCAGAAAGAAATGCTTTATCAATTTGGGGTGAAAGTCCTTTACCAGCAGCACATATTGGATTTACAGTTTCAAACGATGGTGGATATACGACAGGTATTCGATCAGTTGGTATGTTAGTCTATGTCATTGAAGAAAATAAATTTTATGTCTTAATACCTAAAGGATATTGGGGCAATAATGGTATTTTAGGTGATACAGAATGGCAAGCATTACCGCAATGGGTTCGCGCAGGTCTTTTAAAACCTAATAGTACACAGATATACACAAATGTTGTAGGACCACCTCCAACATTTACCAAACAATTATATACACCGCCTTCAACTAATGGTAATGATCCATGGGTAGAAGTCAGTTTAAATGGTTTAGATGGAACTTCAGGAACCGATGGAACTTCAGGAACTAATGGTACAAGTGGTACTAATGGTTCTGATGGAACTTCTGGAACTAATGGTTCTGATGGAACTTCTGGAACTAATGGTTCTGATGGAACTTCAGGTTCAAGTGGAGTCAATGGTTTACAAGGAGAAGCAGGTTATAGTACTGGTCAAATATTCTATATGAATGAATCGGTTATTATAGTTGCTAATGGTGGAGGTGCTAATGATATTAATGAAATTTCACCAATTCCAGTATCTAGTGTACAACAAGTAGTAACTACAACTTTAACTCCATTACAATCAAATGTATTAATTACTCAATTTATAACTCCTGTTGGATTAGGCTCTGCTGTAGTACCTGCTGGTATTCAATCATTTCTAATGCATTTTACAAAAGAAGTAGATTCACATGGAATTCAAGTATATGTTAAAGTTACTCGTACCGATGCAAGTGGAATACCAATCGCTGTATGGGGAACAACTACACCAACCTTAATTGGATGGGATACTAGTACAGCTATACCGGTTGATGTTTATCAAGATTTATTTTTAGAACAACATTATATAAATCCTACCGATAAAGTATTAGTTCAAATTTATGCAATTAATGATGATAATCAAACTAGAACTATTAAATTTTATACAGAAGGCGTTTCAAATTATTCACATATAATTTCATCTTTAGGTGCAACTGAAGGACCTGCTGGTTCTAATGGTACATCTGGAACAAATGGTTCTAATGGAACAAGTGGAACTAATGGATCTTCTGGAACAAATGGAACTTCAGGTACAAATGGTTCTTCAGGAACTAATGGTACAAATGGATCTTCTGGTTCAAGTGGTTTAACTGGAAATCCTGGAACAAGTGGTTCTTCAGGAACTGATGGAACTAATGGTTCTTCAGGAACTGATGGAACAAATGGAACGAATGGTTCTGATGGAACTTCAGGAACTAATGGTACTAGTGGTACTGATGGATTAGATGGTACTAGTGGTACTGATGGTCATAATGGAGTAGATGGTTCTTCAGGAACTGATGGAACTTCAGGTTCAAATGGTACTGATGGAACTTCTGGTTTAAGAGGTAATGACGGATCTTCTGGTATCAATGGTACTAGCGGAGTTGATGGAACGCATGGATCTTCAGGATCTTCTGGTCTATCTGGAGTTGATGGTAATAATGGTACGTCTGGACTAGACGGTGCTGATGGTTCTTCTGGAACTAATGGTACTTCTGGTATTGATGGTCATAATGGATTAGATGGTACGAGCGGTACTGATGGAAATAATGGAACTTCTGGAACTAATGGTTCTTCAGGAACTAATGGTACAAATGGTATTAATGGAACTAATGGTACAAGTGGTGCTAATGGAACTTCAGGAACTAATGGAACTTCAGGTACGCATGGATCTTCTGGAACTAATGGATCTTCTGGAACAAATGGAACTAATGGAACTTCAGGAACTAATGGTTCTTCAGGAATAAATGGTACAAGTGGTACTGATGGTCATAATGGATTAGATGGTACAAGTGGTACTAATGGATCTTCTGGAACTAGTGGATCTTCTGGTTTAAATGGAACTAGTGGAACTAATGGAACTTCAGGTACACATGGAACTAATGGTACAAGTGGTACTGATGGTCATAATGGAGCAGATGGTTCAAGTGGTACTAATGGTACTTCAGGTATAGACGGACAACGTGGAACTTCAGGTACGAATGGTTCTTCTGGAACTAATGGTACTTCTGGTTTAAATGGAACTTCAGGTACTAATGGTACTTCGGGTACACATGGAACTAATGGTACATCTGGAACTAATGGTACATCTGGAACTAATGGTACATCTGGAACTAATGGTTCTTCAGGAACTAATGGAACTAACGGAACTTCTGGAACTAATGGTTCAAGTGGTATTAATGGTACTAGTGGAATAAATGGTACGAATGGTTCTTCAGGAACTAATGGAACTAACGGAACTTCAGGGACTAATGGTTCTTCAGGAACTAATGGTACTAATGGTTCTTCAGGTATAAATGGTACAAGTGGAACTGATGGTCATAACGGATTAGATGGTACAAGTGGTACTAATGGTTCTTCAGGAACTAATGGAGAACGTGGTACATCTGGAACTAATGGTATTAATGGAACTAGTGGAACTAATGGTTCTTCAGGAACTAATGGTACGAGTGGTACTAATGGTTCTTCAGGAACTAATGGAACATCTGGTTTAAATGGAACTTCAGGAACTAATGGAGAGCGTGGTACATCTGGAACAAATGGTTCTTCTGGAACAAATGGTTCTTCAGGAACTAATGGTATTAATGGTACAAGTGGAACTAATGGAACTTCGGGTACGCATGGAACTAATGGAACTTCTGGTACAAATGGAACTTCAGGAACTAATGGGACTTCAGGAACTAATGGTTCTTCAGGCGCAAATGGTTCTTCTGGAACTAATGGAACTAGTGGTATAGACGGACAACGTGGAACTTCTGGTACTAATGGTTCTTCAGGAACTAATGGAACATCTGGTTTAAATGGAACTAGTGGTACTAATGGAACTTCAGGTACAAACGGAGAACGTGGTACTTCAGGTATAAATGGAACTTCAGGTACAAACGGTACTTCTGGAACTAATGGTACAAATGGTACTTCTGGAACTAATGGTACAAGTGGTACAAATGGAACTTCAGGTACACATGGAACTAATGGAACATCAGGTACAAATGGAACAAGTGGTACAAATGGAACATCAGGTACAAACGGTTCTTCAGGAACTAATGGAACTTCAGGAATAAATGGAACAAGCGGTTCAAGCGGTAATAATGGAACTTCAGGTACAAATGGTTCTTCTGGAACTAATGGTACAAGTGGTACAAATGGAACTTCGGGTAGAGATGGTACAAGTGGTTCTTCTGGAACTAATGGAACTTCAGGTTTAAATGGAACAAGTGGTACTAATGGAACAAGCGGTATAAAAGGTGCTCCTGGTACTAATGGTACGTCTGGATCTAACGGTTCTTCTGGAACTAATGGTACATCTGGAATTAATGGACAACCTGGAGAAATGGGTATAGGATCATGTTATGAACATATATCAATTTGTGCAACTCCAAGAGATGAGAAAATTACAAATCAATTACTTCAAAAATCATTTGTATTAATACCATATACATTTGCTTTAGAAAGTATGGTTTTAACTGGAATAGAATCTGCATATGGTGTAAGTGATAATACAGGAGAAGTTAGATATACTCTATGGGGTGTAGATGCAACTGGAACTGCAATACCACTATTAGATTGGACACATGCAGCTAACACTAAATTTGCAGAAAATATATTCAATAATGTCGATTCTACGAATTGGGATAATAAATATTTATATGTTACTGGTAATCAATCATCTTATGATGGAGTTGGATTTACAGTAACTGCTATATTTACTAATAGCAATTGTAATAAAAATTAAAAATAAATAATGGCATTATCTATAACATCATTTGGGCAACCATGTGTACCACCAACTAATTTTGTAAGTTTAGCTTATAATGCATCAAGTCCTAATAATATTAACAGTTCAACTGTTTTTAGTACTTATTCTACAAATGGTTTGGCGATAAACCAAAATCCATTAACTATTCCTACACAATGTAATAGTGGAATGGATATTGTATTCTTGGTTGACTATACTGGATCTATGACTAGCGCTATTAATGGTGTTAAAGCTGGAATTGCAAATATATTAAGTACTATTAATACAGAATCTTTAGGAAATTATAGAGTAGGACTTTGTATATTTGACGAATATCTTGGTAACCTTACATCTCCACCAACTTATAAATATGGACAAACATCTACATATGTAAATTTACCAGCATCACAAAAAGCTGTAATAAACACATTCAATAATAGAACTCAATTTATTACATGTATGCAACCATTAGGTAATGTTGGTTCAATTACTGATTTTCAAACAAAACTTAATTTATTAGCTACACCTAGTTTTCCTTTAGGAGATGGTCAATTCACGCCAGAACCTGGTGAATTAGGAGTAAATGAAATATTATCTAATAATATAGCTGGATCATTTAGATCTGATGCAATCAAACTTATTATTTTAATAACTGATGCTGTTCCAGGTGGAAATGATGACACTAATAATTCTATTGATCAAACTTATATTAATGGTACCCTAATAGATCTTTGTGATTCATATGATGTACAAATAATGACTCAAAGTTCATTATCTGCTGCAACTTCTGGTAATTATTATTATAACTTATCTACTGGAACAACTGTACCTGGTAGATATGATCAAGTTACATTTGATAGTGCAGGTAACTGGATTAACACAGGACTCGTATCTGGCATACAAAATTTATGTAACAATAGTTATATAGCTACATGTGAAACAGCATCCAGTGGATGGTATTATGAAGCAGGATCAGCATACTCGGTATACTACGATAGTGAACTTGGATATGTTACCGATGAATATTGGTTTCCGCCTACTTATAACCTTTCTGCTAACGTGTCACAAGTTGATGAAGAAAATAGAAGAATTACATTTACAGTCGATACACAATATTTGGCAGATGAGTCAGTACTTTATTGGGAACTTGATGGTTCTTGGTTTACTTACAGTGATTTAGTAGAAAATGTTTATAATGGATATGTAGTAGTTTACACTACATCTGGTGTAAATGCTCAAGGTGTTTTTGAATTAACTACAAAGGCTGATAATATAACAGAAGGTTCAGAATGGATGTCTGTACAACTTAAAACATCTACCGGTATTTTATTAGATACAGTTAATGTAAGCGTACTTGATAGTTCGTTAACGCCAACTGCAACACCAACACCAGTTCCGACTGCAACTTCAGTACCATGTTATACTTATAATTTTCAGTTAGTAGATAATTGGAACAGTGGTCAAATAACTTATACAATGTGTGATGGTAGATCTGATATAATATATTTACCACCATACGCTCAACCTGTTGTTTTATGTGTAAAAGCAATTGCATCTTATAATAATGTTATTATAACACAAGTTGGATCACAGTGTTACACATCATCAGGTGGAGGTGCAGGTTATCCAACTGCAACACCAATTCCTCCAACTCCAACTGCAGTTCCACCAACTGCAACTGCAGTTCCACCAACTGCAACTCCAGTTCCTCCAACAGCAACTCCGGTACCAACTAATGCACCGAGATTCTTATCTTATGTAGCTGAAAGAAATGATGGAAATGATTGGGGATATGTAGGACCATTCCATGAATTATGGAATGTATCTGATATAGTTGAAGTTTCTGATGGTTCAGGACTATGCTGGACGTTAGGTTCAGCTAGTGAAGCAGACTACAATCTTGTTATATTAGGAGCATGTAATATTGATCCAACACCTTTACCAACACCTAATCGTACAATATATCCTACAGCAACTCCAAATAGTGGTGGTGGCGGCGGATGTTTAATAGAAGGAACTTTAGTTAAATTATCAAATGGTACTGAAACTACAATAGAATCGCTAACGATTGGTATGGAATTATCTTCAATGATAATAGGTAATATGCCAGATGAATATAATTCTGAAGCTTTAATGCAATGGTCTCAAACAAATCCAACTCTATCTAATACATCAGCAACAGTTATTCAAAATACTGAGCATTTAGTAAATAGTATATTAAGTTTTAACAATGGTTTATTAGTATCAAGTGAAGATCACATTCATGTTATAAAAAGAAATTCAATATGGTTTGTAATAAAAGCAGCTGACATTTTAGTTGGTGATTCATTTATTAATCAAAATGGATCTGAACAAGTAATTAATTCAATAGTGAAAAGTAGTGGATCATTTAAAGTTTACAAATTAGATGTAGAATCTAATGATGTATATATTGCAAATGGTATAATTACACATAATTACAAAGCACCTATTCTTGATGAACCACAACCATAATTATAGTTTAAATTAATATATTAAAGGGACGCTAAGCGACCCTTTTTTTTGCATAAAACAAAAACCCGATATATAATATAACAATTAAAACTATTATATTTCATGGAAGAAACCATATTTATTCAAATTGCAAGTTACAGAGATCCAGAGTTGTTAAATACTCTTAAAGATTGTTTATTAAATGCTGAATTTCCAGATCGTCTTAGATTTGGTATATGTTGGCAACATTCTGAAGAAGATACTTGGGATACATTAGATCAATATAAAGATGATTCACGATTTAGAATTTTAGATGTAAATTACAAAGATTCAACCGGAGCATGTTGGGCACGAAATAGCATTCAACAATTATATCAAGGTGAAACTTATACATTTCAATTAGATAGTCATCATAGGTTTATTAGAAACTGGGACACTGAATTGATTAATATGTTAAAGGGTTTACAAGCTAAAGGTCATGCTAAACCATTACTTACAAGTTATATCTCTTCATATAATCCAGAAATCGATCCAAAGGGCAGAACTCAAGCGCCTTGGTTAATGAATTTTGATAGATTTACACCAGAAGGTGTAATATTCTTTTTACCTGCTACTATTCCAGGTTGGGAAACAATGACTGAACCAATTCCTTCAAGATTTTATTCAGCTCACTTTGCATTTACCGTAGGTCAATTTGCAGTAGAGGTACAACATGATCCTGAATTCTATTTTCATGGTGAAGAAATTACTATTGCTGTTAGAGCATTTACACATGGATATGATTTATTCCATCCACATAAAATTATTGCGTGGCATGAATACACTCGTAAAGGTAGAACTAAACAATGGGATGATGATTCAGAATGGGGTAAGAGAAATACAAGAACTCATGAAAAAACTCGTAAACTATTAGGAATCGATGGAAATGCATTTGATTCAGAAGAAGATATTTATGGTAAATATGGATTAGGTAGAGTTAGAACTATTGCAGATTGGGAAAGATATGCAGGTATTAGACTTAGAGATCGTGCAGTACAAGAATGGACTACTCAAAATAAATTAGCACCAAATCCTGAAGTTACTGATTACGATAATAGTTTTCATCATATATTCAAACACGTTATAGATGTACATAGATCTTCTTTTACTGAAACAGATTATACTTTCTGTGCAGTGATTATGGAATCAGAAGATGGTACTTCAGTTTATAGACAAGATTTAAACGACAATGAAATTTCTTATAAATTACAACAATCTAGTGATTGGGTACATATTAATGTAAACCTACAAGGACCAAAACCATATAAATGGATTGTTTGGCCACATAGCGCATCAAAGGGCTGGTGCACAAAAATAGAAAAAATTCTGTAATGTCAAAGAAAGTGCTTACTGGTGTTAGTAATAATGTAACTAGCAATATACATAAAATTAAAGTTTGGGCTAATAGTTTCAAAAAACATGTGGAAGGTGGCGAAGTAGTACTTATTGCTGCTGATATGACGATGGAAGATAGAAATGTTTTAAATCTAAATGGAATTAAATTTCATGCAATTGAATCAGATCCAGAATTAACCATTAATGATAGTAGATTAATCCACACTGCAAATTGGATAGAGAATAGTCCTTATGATTTGTTTATGGTAACAGATGTATTTGATGTTTGTTTTCAAGCAGATCCATTTGAAATATTAGAGTTAGATAAATATGATTTCTTTGCAGCTTCTGAAGGTGTATTACACAATGAAGAGCCTTGGAATATGGATGTTATGAATAAAGCATTTCCAGAATATGTAGATTTTATTAGACCATTTGAAGTTGTATGCAGTGGAGTAATGGGTGGTAAAAAAGATTCATTGGTAAAAACATTGAGAATGCAACAACAATTAGTAGATGGTTCATTAAAAGAACATGATATAAGGGATCAAGCAGCGTTTAATATTTTAATTTATAAGAACTTAATTGATAATTGTAAAATCTTTAAACCTAATGATGGTTGGGCAGTTCATTGTTCATTGTCAGGTCCTACGTTTCAACATATAGAATGGGGTTTAGGAAAAGCTATTGATAAAAGATATGGTTTACCTAAATTGCAAGGAAGTGTTTTAGTAGACTCAAATGACATAGTATATAAAATTGCTCATCAATATAATAGACTTCCTGAATGGAATGAAAAAATAATTGAACAGTATGTCTAACAAAGTAATCGTTTGTACATGTGTCAATACATATGATGCATATAAAAACTATTGGAAAACTGTAGACTTTGATTTTGAATTTTTATCTGACAGAGTACCAATTGGTATAGAATATGATGAACAAAAAGTAAGAGATGTTTTTAATTTCAAAGGTGATGTTAGCAAAAAACATTATTGGAATTCACAAGGTAATAGAAACATCATATGGTTCTATGCACATTTTAGAATGGCATATTATTACATGTTAAACCCAAATGAAGATTGGTATTGGTTTATGGATGATGATGTAATTTGTGACAATTGGTCAGAATTCTTTGCATCATTTGAAAATAATACATCCGATTTCATCTCATATTATATTTTTAAAAATCAAGGTATAAACAGTCAACCTAATATTCCACATATAGATAACAATACACATAGTGGAATTTCATGGTTTAATAGATTTCCTGGAGACAAAGATGCGATTGATATAAATTCAGAATTATTTGGATCTTTCTTTCCTATTGTTAGATTTTCTAATAAAAGTCTGAAACATTTAGTAGATTTATTAATAAATGACGTACATGGTTATTCAGAAGGTTTTGTGCCTACTATTTTAAATAAAGATGGTTTTACGCTTGACACTATTTTTAACAATAATAGTGAGTCAAATCACTTTGATATAAATAAGATAAATATTCTACACAAGAACATCAAAGTAGATTGGTCTTGGATTTAAACAAAAATCTTACAATGAATCCGTTAATTATTACAGCGCTTTACGATATAGGTCGATCAGATTGGAAAGATTTTGCAATGTCATATGATACTTATTTATATTGGATGCAAAATACTTTGAACTTGAATTGCCAAATGGTGATTTTTACACAATCTAAATTTGAGTCTAGAATCAGAGAAATGAGATCTAAAATAGATCCCGAAAGTAAAATCACTACATATATTATAAATGATATAGAAGACCTGGAAGCATATAAATTATGGAATGAACCATTAAGTAATTTGATGCAAAGCGAAGGATTTAAGTCTAAAAGACACTGGGATCACGTTCCAGAAATGAATTACCCATTATACAATATCGTAATGTTCAATAAGGTTTTCTTTTTAAAGGAAGCTTATAAATTATATCCGGAAGCAACACATTTATTATGGTTAGATGCTGGTGGAATTAGAAATGAAATTAAAGATTCTAATTGGCCAGATTTAAATAAACTGGAACATGATAAAATTCAAAAATTTAGTCACAATGTACCATTTAATGTCACTGATCCAGAATGGCATTCTTTTTCTCAAGTTAGAAACATCCAAGGAACAGCATTTATTTGTCCATCATTTATGATAGATTGGTATATAAATGAGATAAATAAGACAATAGACAATTGTATACAAAGTGGATTCATTGGAAGTGATGAAAAGATTTTTGATCTAACATATTTGAAGGATCCATCTAAATTTGTACTAATACATCAAAGTTGGAGAGAGTATTACGATTGGTTATCAAAATAACTAACAAATATGTACACATTAGTAACTGGAGGCGCAGGATTTATTGGAACACATCTTATTAAGGCATTACTTACTGAGAAACCGCATACAAAAATAGTTTCATTAGATGATTATTCTACTGGACTAAAATCTAATCACATTCAAGGTGTACAATATGTAGAAGGTAGAACGCAAGATGCTCTTCGATTACTTGAAAGATTTGAGATTGATAAAATATACCATTTCGGTGAATATTCTCGCGTGCATCAATCATACAATGAAATAGAAAAGGTGCAATCTTCATGCGTTGAAGGAACTAGTCAAATTATAAGATTAGCTATAAACCAAAATGCAACCTTAATTTATTCAGCATCTTCATCACATTTTGGACAAAAAGATCAAGATCTTTCACCATATAGTTGGTACAAAAAACAAAATGTAGATTTTATTAAGAAGCACCAAAAATGGAGCAATCTAAAATCACACATATTTTATTTCTTTAATGCATATGGACCTGGACAAATTACAGAAGGTGCATACGCAACTGTTTTAGGTATATGGGAAAATCAAATCAAGAATAAACAAGCCATAACTATTGTTGAACCTGGGACTCAAATAAGAATCTTTACAAGAGTAGAATCAATTGCATTAGCATGTACTCGTCATGATCTTTTACCTATTAATGGTGAATGGGCGCTGCACTCTGAAGACAAAGTAACTCTACTACAAATAGTTAAAAAGCTTAAAAAGAAAACCAAATGGTTAGAAGCTAGAGACGGTGATAGATTAAAAGTACCTAAAATAACTATACCTAAACCACCATATTGGGAACACCCTTATAGATTAGAAGATTGGATAGGTGATCTTAGAAGATGGACACGACCTGAAACAATAGAAGATTATGATATATAATAAAATAATACACATAATTAAATGAAACATATTAAATTATTTGAACAGTTTTTAAATGAAGCTGTGCAGTATAAGACTTTAGATGATGCTAACATTAAAACTAAAGATGTCCATAGTTGGATAGTTAGTAAAAGCTATGAAGTTGGTAAAAGATTTCCAGCTACAAAGGCAAAAACCAAAGAAGAAAAGGTTGCAATCATCATGAATCCAGATTTCCAAGCAGCATTCACACGATATCACCAACAGTATTTCGATAGTTTAATGACACAATGGGAGGGAGTTTGCAATAGCAATTTACCTTCTAGAGGTATTAATGATAAAACTACGAGAGCCCAAAAAGAAGACATGTTTGACGCATTAGAAGCTTGGATCACAAGAGAGAATGGAATTCTTGATGCTATTAAAGAAATTGGATTTGAATCTTTCGCAGCAAATGAGATCATGGGTACATACCATAAAAAACCATTAAAATTAAAAAGAATATACTAACATGAAACACATTAAATTATTCGAACAATTTATTAACGAAAAGAAATTAGAAACATATATTGCATATGTAGATGATAAAAGAGAACCAGGTGGATCTGATAAAGAAATCAAAAATGACTATAATTTAGACGTTAAAGATAGAAATTCATCAGGATTTTCTATTGTAGGTGCAAAAGAAGATATTGAAGCTTTCGTTGACGAGTATGGTATTATTTTAGATGATGAAATTCAAATTAATGAAAAAGCATACCAAATGACAGGTATGTATGGTGCTAAAGGTATTGCTGGAAAAGTTTTATTTGCATTCAAAAAAGAGGTTGAAAAAATCAAATTTGAAGGAGATGTTCAAGATACTCTAAAAGAAATTAATCAAGTTTGGTCAAAATGGGCTGATAAAGAAGGTGCTAAGATTATTGCTGACGAAGTTATGAAACAAGTCAAAAATGAAGAAGCTATTGTTTATATTATGGCTGCATTAAGCAAACAAGAATGGGTAGATGATCAAGTTAATGGTCTTAATAGACCAGATGGTACAGAGTTATTCGTTAGAATTCCTAGTGATTTTGTAATTAATGTTGGATTTGCAGATGATGTAGATGCTGGTAAATATACAAGAAAACTAAGCGGAATGCAAAACGACGCGTTAGTGTCTGGAATTGAAACTATCATAGCTGGAGAATATGAATCAAGTGTTGGTCAAAACAATATAGAGATTAGACAAAGCATGTTCTTATCAATAGACGCAAAATAATAAAACAAAGATGAAGAAAATTAAATTATTTGAACAATTCATTAATGAAGGTGAAATAAATCCTGAAGAAGTTGCATTAGTGCAAGATTTCGAAAAGGCTTTATTATCAAACCTTTCAGATGTAGGTTACCAAAGAGGTGGTAAAGATTCAAAATCATATGACTATAGTAATGGATATGTACAAATAACTAATTCATATGAATCTCCTGATTGGTCATGGATTGATAAAAAACGTGCAAAGATATTACAAGACTGTAATGTAAGTCCAATGTATATTAAAGCTTCTTACACATATTTTGAAGTTATTAGTAAAGCACAACCAAAACCAGGTAGAGCTAGTATAGGTGTATCTGGACAGGATTACATAAATTATTACACAGCAATTGATGTATCAAATCCAAAGAAAGTTAATTTCGCTAAAGATATTAAAAACTTTATTAAATCTACACAAAAAGAAGCTCTAACCAGTGATATGATCCAACGTATACTTGCATTTTGGAAAGCAGATAAAGCAGAGTATAAACAAATTGGATCAAGAGATCAAGGTATTGGTAGACATGCTTCAGTACACATCACAAAATCTTACGATAAAGCATACAAAATAAAAGATCTTAATGTAGCATTAGGTTTATCTGAAGAGGAAACTGAATCTATTATTAAATTGCATTACATGTTCAAAAAAGATCGTTTAGATTTTGATTGGCAACAAGGAGTAATGTTAGTAGGTGGTACATACACTGAAGTTTGGGATTAATTAAATAAGTAAGCAATGAAATACATACCATTATAATTATGAAACATACGAAATTATTTGAAGAATTTACAAACGAGGCTAAAAAAGGAGAATATCCACAAGAAGTAGAAAATCTTATCAATGAGCTAGTTCAGGTGTTACCATTCAAAAAATATCAAATGAGTGCTAATGCAAATTACGGAGTTTGGTTTATAGAATTACCAGTTATGGCGATTCCATTTCAGTATCTTCTACACATCAATAAAATTATACCATCATTCGTGATAGGTACATATAGTGGCAGATCAACTTTGCAGATTAGAACAGAAATACCAATACAATAAAACAAAAATAAAAACAATTATGGCAAAAGTTTATTACGTAGCAGAAAACGCACCAGATTATTCTCAAGTAAATTTCTACAAAACAGAAAAAGAGGCTCTAGAATTTGGACTCTCACAAATACCTAACTTCGAAATGGGTGAAGAACCAATGAATGACGAAGAAAATGATGGTGAAGAATGGTTCCATGGAGCTGAATTAACATTTGACAAAGGAATCTTATACACAGTAGATTACGGTGAGATTGAAGTTGAAGCAATAGATGAAGATGCTGCAAGAGAAAAGGTTCAACAAAACGAAGATGCTGTTGCTATATTCTTTGATGGATTTACAAAAGGAATGTATGGTTATCAAGGTACAGCAGCAGATGGTAAAGGTTACAAGTGGGACTGGGACGGTAGTAATATTAATGAATCAAACAAAACAAATATGAAACACATTAAATTATTTGAAGAGTTTTCAAAAAGCCTAAATGAAGGTATCTCATCATCAGATCAAAAGAAATTAGAAGATTTCGCGGCTGAAATGTCAGAAGAAATCATAGATGCTAATCAAAATAACAGAGGATTTGACGAAGATGAATATTCTGCAGATGCAATGTTACAATACTTATTAGAACTAATTGACATGAATTCTATGACAGTAAAAGAAATCATATCTGATTACAACTGGAGAGAAAACACAATGGAATTAGGATTATAATAATCAACCACATACAACACACCAAAAGGCCTCTATCTAAGAGGTCTTTTTTTTGCGCACCAACCAACCAAATTATTTCTATCAAATCCAGTATCACACACGCGCACATGACCAACCCAATCATATCCTAATCCTAATAGACTAGATAGATATAAAAGAAAACTATAAGGAATACCAGATAAACCTTAAACCCATATACAAGATAAACCCTTATGATATACCTAACACTCCTAGCAATTCCTTATCTAGTATGGGCAATAAAGACCAGATATACCAATAGACATAAATGGTAATCTAAGTTAACCACCAATCCAACGCCTTAGCGTTCTCTGTACACCATTTATGGTCATTAAGCCCTTTGAGCTCTTAAAGGTCATTTAGTGGTATTTAGTGGTAAAAAGTGGTAAACAATCTCTACCCCACAATTTAAAACCAACTAGTATCCAGTAAGGCTCCCAGGGGATAGGATATATAGTGCCATTTGGTATCGTTCATTAAGTTTGCGGTGCGCCAGGAGATGAGTCAAACGCGAACGCGAACGTATACGCACCCCAGGCGCTCCGAAGGCCCCATCAGCTCCCCAGGATCCCAGAGCACCAGACTAGTCAGGTCTGGTGCAGGCTCAGAGGTGTCAAAGCCTCCAAGATATAATTAAAAGTAACCCCGGTTCTATGTCTCCGCCGGGTCGGATATTATTTAAAGAGCTCCACTCAGCCCAAACAGCAATTAGTTTACTTCTACCGCCGGGGTGGATTCAGTTTCATTAGGTATAGCTCCGAAAAGTCTATCAAAACTATCCTCTTCTGTTGCTAGCTTAGTACGCTCATCCTCTATTAACTCTAAGTTTAGGAGGTCTCGCTTGTATCTCTTAGTGTCAAATGATACACCGTCTGTAAAGTCAAAGAATAACTTATGACCTACTTGGCCCAATCTGTTCTTACTGAATTCCATATAACGCTCAGCTGAATTCTCATTCCCTTTCCAGTTTAATTCTAGCATGGCAGTGGTCATGTGTTTTAGTTTGTTGGACCCGACGAATGTACCACCCTTAGATAACTGTAAAATGGTAATGAAGGTTGTATACTTCTTAGACTGGTTCTTACCTTGGTTATTGGCAATCATCATGTCTAAGAACCACTTTTCAGTTTTACCTCGTGTCATGTTGCAAGCTTCTTTAACTGTGTCATTTACCTCTGTGTAAGAGTCAGTTAAGACTATGTCCCAACCTTGTTGAAGGGTTTGCTCGATTACTGCTTGAGGATCTTGGTCTACATAGTCTGATAAGAATAAGATTGGTAATTGACCCCAATGTGGAAATCTTTTTAAGTATCTAGCCATGTCCAATTGGTTCATTTCAGCTGAGATGAAAAGCACACGTTTAGTAGGATCTTGCTTTTGTACTGCATATATGGTTTCTAAAAGGACAGTAGTCTTACCAACACCTGGCGCTCCTGCTGCCATGATGTTAGAACCTGGCATGAAACCACCGTCATTAGATAAGAATGAGTCTATTGCCAAACCAGTAGTTAGTGGATTAAATAACTCGTCAGAGAAATTAAGGTCATCTAACTTGGTTAATGAGATTACTAAGGGTGCAGCTTTTACTGGTACCTCAACTTTAGCTTTGGTCTTCAGACCATATGCATCATAGTAGTCAGCTGATGAGGTCATCTTTAAAACACCTGAAGCCATTACTCCGTTGATGTTAATGATACGCCCTTGATTGTCTGCTACATAAGCATACTTAGGATTTTCTGCTGTGATCAGGACTTGGTCCTCAGAATCAGCAATATTTTTAAGATTGAAATTTGGTTGCTTGTTAGGAACCGCTTCTAATTTGTGTACTGTGTAAGATGATTTTGACATATAGTGTTTGACTTTTAATTATAGAGCTAATATACAACTTTTATTTGACAACCCAAAATAAATTAGGTAAAAGTTACGAACAATTATTTGGCAGCCTTTGAGATTGACATTATCAAAAGACCTAAGGTCATCATCATGGTCATAACCAATGTGAAGATCTCGTTTAATACTCCAGCAAAATGAACTACCTCTTGAGCAGTACCTTGCATAATAGAGTAACTAATGAAACCCATAACTAAGGCTCCTAAAAATGGTAAAACGTTGACTTGAACTTTCATATCTGTTAGTGTTTTAATTATAAGGCTAATATACACATAATAAATGACAACCCAAAACTTTTTTGCGTTTATTTTCAAATTATTTTCACTTTTTTTACCAATGGCAGCCTTTGGATCAAAAAGAAAGCCAGTACATGTAGTACTGGCTTGGAAGGGACTTAGGTCGTGAGTCTTATTGCTGTCTAGAATTTACGCTGCTCTAACCATACTCCCAGTTTTCATAGTAACCTCATCTTCAACAGCTCCATTTTACAGTTTCGATTGTCTGTACTCTGGATGAGGTTCTAGTATTTTAGTTTAGTAATGCACCTACTTGCATATCAGCCTCTAAGTGAGCATCTGTTGCGAAAGGTGATCTGATTGTGTTTCCTAAGTCAAATTGCTTACCGAAGATACCACCAGCTTTAACCATCAAGTCTGTAGATTCTCTATCTGTCATGTTAAATGCTAATTGCTCTGGTGCGTGAGTAGCAACGTGAGTCATACCATTTACCAATGACCAGATAGATTGATCAGTACGTGCATTTTTCTTTTGAGCTGCTGTAAAACCTTCTGGCATCATACCTGCTTTAGCATACGCTGAGTAGTTATCATTCAAAGGGATCCAAGAGTCAGCTTGTGCGCCAACCATTGGTTTGATTGAACTATATGCACGTTCCATTTCCCATAGAGATGCTGGAGTTTGAGTAGCCAATTTCACAGTTTCAGCAAAATTAGTAGGTACAAATCCATTCTTACGCAATTGACTCATATGTTGGTGAAAGTTCTCCATTGACTCAGGATTTAAATTAGCTAGTGAATAAGATTCGTTAGCCAATCCTGTAGTTAAGCCATTCGTACAGAACATTCTGTTAACATAAGGCATAACTTGTATACCTCCGAACGGTGAGTTCTTAAGAGTAATACCTGCGGTGAAAACCTCATTAGGTAAACCAAGACCTGCAAGATCAAATTGAGCTTTAGGATTAAAGGCATTGATAATAACAGAACCTTTAGCAGCATCTACACCCCAATTGGTAACTTCAAAGCCATGTTGATCGATAATTTGATCAGCCAATGAAATGAAACGCTCGTGAGAAATAAGGTCTGTTGCATTCTTAGAGAAACCAACTACCTTCTTAGTCTGTGGAGACAATATAATAGTGATCTCATTCAATTGAGCTGCCATAGCGTTTTTCATTTGGTTAACGAATTTTGCTTTGGTCTCAGGATTAAATAGAGATTCGAACTTCTTAGCAAATGTCGATGACATACCGATCAATTTCATAAGAGACTTGAATGCGTCTGTTGTAATCTCTAGACGTTTACCTTGGTATTCAATGGTTGTATCATTGATAAGGTTAATATCACGTACAGATACAGTTTTACGAATTGACTGAGAGTTACGTGTTTCAGCTCTACGATTTTCAAGAACTGCTGATGATAAAGTTGCGATTGCCGACATATGATTTGTTTTTATTTTTATATGATTAAATTGTGAATTGTTTCAAAAAAGATTAGGCTATTTCTAAAGCCTCGTTAGTTGCTATATAGTCAGCTTGATAACCAAGAAGACTAGGTTTAGACCATTGAATTTCATAGTCTATATATTCAAAACGCTCTGCAATTGTGTTATGCATCTCTAACATTTTGCTAAAGATAGCCTTAGAGTCAGAGTACATTAAAAGATCAGCATCCATCTCAATTGAGAAGGTATGACCACCTTTGGCTTTCCAAGATGGAGTTTCACCGAATCCATTAGGACCGACGTTGTAGTTTTCGTAAAATTGAGTGTTGACTAAAATTGTTTCTTTTGACATATCTGTTAGTGTTTTAATTATAGAGTAAATATACACGATATAAACGACAACCCAAAGCTTTTAGTGAATTATTTTCTATAAAGTTACGAACAATTCACTAAAGCAAGTTCTTTCTCTCCGGCGGGCAGCAACCTCATATGGATTATTCTTATAGCCATGTTTCTTATCCAGTCTGGCATACATGAAGCCTTTTTGCTGAGCATGTGTCCACTCGTGCGCCATCACTCTATATACAGAAGCTAAAGAATTAATGTGACGTATATTGATGTAGATCGTACCATACCAATCATACCAACCGTACATCAGCGTCTTGCGATCTACTATCAATATACGTTTACATTTAGAAGGACCTAACTTGCGATCAGCCCACCTCATCAAAGTATCAGCATTAATGTTTGACTTCTTGAGTATATGCATTCAGATTATTTAGAGGCTACAGCATAAGGTTTGTCCCATTGTCCAATATGAACCCAAGTATAGTAATCAGGTACATGACCATAATCGCTATCTTCAAAGCCATTACCAATACCTTCATTTAAGATAGGCATCACAGTCTCCATTAAATCAGCTATAGCTGGATTGGATACGTATTGCTCAGTCTGTCTGTCCCAACGTGGTTCGCGATAATCAGCATACTGATTCAATTGTGAATACTCAACACCGAAATCAACTGGACCACTTAAGATAGCAACTTTAATACCACTATAGTGTTCAGTAGTAATAGACATTTTAAATTGAGGTAAGGCTTTTTTAAGGGCTTCTCTTTTGGCTTTAACTTGTTCTTTTGAAATATAAGGCATAATCTGTTTGTTTTTAATTATAAAGCTAATATACACATAATAATCGACATAAAAAAATATTTAAGCAATTATTTTCAAATTATTTCATATACTCTGGACCATAAGGACCAAAGGCAGCAGTACCTTCAATAATGTTACCACGACTATGTTTAGCAGGAGCTCTCCATGAAGCAGGCTTCAATAAGTCACCTACACGTTGAGCTTTGGCAACCTCATCAGTTAGAGCAATAAAAGCCCATATAGTAGTACCATTCCAAACCTGAGCATATTTCTGTCCAAACTTAACAGTAAGCTCTGGAACACGCAAGCTCGGCAATGAAGTAGTATAGTAATTGTTAATAGATGATTGGGCCTCTGTAGATACCCATGACTGAATTTGATCTTTGATGTTTGACATATCGTTTATCTTTTAATTATAGAGTAAATATACACGATTCAGTTGACAACCCAAAGCCTTTTGTGAATTATTTTCATAAAAGTTACGAACATATGCCTTTATAAAAAAATATAAAGCAGGTCGGAGTCTACTCTTCCTCCTTCTTTTGAAAGGACCGCCCCTGTTGAGTTTTACCTCTTTTTCGATTTTTAGTCATCTACTTCATAGCTCTTATTTTTAAATTCATATGTAAATATACGTGAAAAAGTTGACAACCCAAAGCAATTGCCAACTTATTTTTTATAAAGTTACGAACAGTTAAGCAGGTACTGAGTTGTACATCTTAATCATGTCTACACTCACCTTAAAGCCACGACCATCACGACTAACGCATACAGGATTCTTCCTAGAGCGAGGTTTATAACCAGTGATGGTATACTGTTTACCTTGGAGGTTAATGCTATCACCAACATTGAATGCACCTAGACCAATCGGACGCTTATACTGATCGAATGCTTTGGCTTCAGCAGTCATCACTGTACCATTCTTGATAATACCAGCAGCCACTTTAATAGTAGCAGTCTCTGATGTAAATGAGATATTACCAGCATTTAACTGTATACCATACTTAGAAGCAATGGCAGCCATAGCTGAGTCCAAGTCCACACGAAGTGCGCGTAATGATTGACGATCGAATTGATTAATTTTTGACATATTGTTTAAGTTTTAATTATAGAGTAAATATACACAATTTAAATGACATGGAACATAGGTAACTAATAAAAGTTACGAACATCTTATAGAGCAGCTAAGGCAGCCAATGAATCAGAAAAGTCAACACCAGCTATAATAGGATTTAACTCCTCTATAGAGACAGTATTACTAACAAAAGCCTTATCAGCCCAAGTCTTAGCTCCAGCAAGCTTATAATTAGCTTGACTATACAAGTTAGTAGTAGACCAATCTTGGTTAATATCACCGACAGTCATATTTAAGAACATATCAGTGTCCATCAGCATAACCTTATTACCTTTACGGGCAAAGACAGTTAACCAACTCTCAGTACCATCAGCTTTAAACTCAATAGTCTGAAGAGCACCACGTTTAAATGATTTAAATACAGATAAAGCAGACTTCCATCTAGCACCGCTAGACCAGTTACTTTGTATACCTAAGTCATCCACTACGGTCATAAAACCAGCTTTAACTTTAACTACTGCTCTGAACTGACCAGTACGGCCATTAATAAAATCTACTTGGTTAATCTTCTCTTGGTTAAAAATCATATTTGACATATTGTTTAGTGTTTTAATTATAGAGTAAATATACACATAATAAATGACAACCCAAAGCTATTAAGCCTTTATTTTCATAAAAGTTACGAACATTTCGTGCAAGGACCCCACATGACCCAGATCACTTTGAAACAAAACTCCCGCCGGAGCATATAAAGTAGGATTTCACGCCAGAGGTAAGATTAGCGCCAGCAGCGTTCCCAGGAAGCTCTCCAGACAACTTCCCCAGAAGCTTCTCCAGAGTAAGCCCCAGGAAGCTTCTCCAGAGTAAGCCCCAGGAAGCTTCCCAGGAGCTAATATACACTAAATAAGCTCCCAGAGCGCTCGCCGGAAGCTTACCATCATAAATTACTACAGAGGACTAATTAATCACTACAGAGTACCAGTACACAGAGAGCTAATAGGTACGGACAGCTAATTGGCTAATAGGCTCAACAGGCACTCTAGACACACTAACAGTAACAGCCTAACAGCCAATCACCTAGAGTACCATAGAGCCTCAGAGCTCTAGAGCGCAGGCGGCTTACCAGTGCTTACCTGCCTTAGCCTGTACGCAATTAAGACAATAAGCTCTTTTAAGCCATATAGAGTAATTAAGCGGATTAACCATATAGGGTACCGACATATACACATGTCTTATAGACCAATGAGAGTCATAGAGCCTCAGAGCTCATATAAGCCAATATAAGCCAATGGTCATGAGAGACACTTAGCGCTTATGAGTATTTCATGGTTTTAAAAAGCGCATTGCGGTGTCTCGCGATTAAACGCCGATTTTAAGGTATGGACCTTCACTTACTATATTAGCTATAGCGCATTTTCGACTGTCAACTATGGGCGTTAACTATCTCGCCCCGGGGCCAAGGCTCCAGGGCCTTCGATGGACTCAAAGGACTCAAAGGACTCAGATCAGTACCTCGATTGATTACCCCCAAAATAAAGAGTACTCAAAGCCAGACAGGCCCGACAGACGTGCGACTTTTTTCAATGTCGCCATGTCCCAAAATATTGGGTCCCCGGGGGACAGAGCGTTTAGGGCCCGATCGACTATGAAGTGCGCGCGGCCAGAATGGACCCTCCAGGTATCAGAGCACTCAGAGACTCAGATAAACCAATCAATGGTAACTAAGACACATAGACACATTTAATGTCTTAGTATACTCCATAGGACTAAGAGAACCCAGAGGACCTGAAGGACCAGCGAAAAAAAAGAGAGTACACAGAGTGATGTGTCTTACACACTACATCTGAGCCATATAACTAATCAGTGACCTAGACCAAGACTGACCCTGCAGAACGCCAAAATGCCCAGCGACTGATCTATGACTTACTATGGTCACACGTCACGCCAATGGTATCAAAGAGACCTCAGAGTTACTGCGAGTTGGCCAGAGCAATCACTGGTATGGAATAGAAATTGGGATACCACTTCCATGTGTATTAGTGGTGTGCCAAATTCAAGCAGGGCCTAGATTTGGCCAGTTTGGTCAGTTTGGGCCTAAGGGTACCGGGTACCAATCTAGTTGGGTGGGGTTTTCCCATGCTGAAATTTTCCCAAAATCTAATTTTCCCAGACCCTTGAACTAACTATGAGAGATGAAACAAAATGCGAAAAGATTATATAATGATTAATACAGGAATTATGAAAGAACCGAACACAAATTATTGGACCTCAACTGAATCTAGGCTTCAATACCGAGATTTAGCTAAAGAGGAACAACAAGTGCGAAATAACGTTTTTCCTAGTTTTAACGCTGGAATTATTGATGAACCAGTTTTGATCTACTATGAAATATTTGACTGTCATTCTGCAGGTTATATTGATGATTGCTTATACCAAAAAGGTGCATGCGAAATCAGATCTAATGATGTGGTTTTGGACTTAGGTGCAAATATTGGTGTTTTTAGTAGATTTGCTGCAGCCAAAGGTGCCAAGAAGATTTATAGTGTAGAACCTACAAATGAAAACTTTTTGCTTCTCTTACTAAATAAACCAGATCAATGTGAAGTATTCAAAGTAGCCATTTCAAATACTGATAATCAATTAGTTAAGATAGCTTATAAAGCAGATTGTCCAGGCGGAAGTTCAATTGTTAAATATGATGATGGAGTTTTACAAAACGTAATGACTATGACAATAGACACCATGATTAATAATAAATTAATTGAACAACCTGACTTTATTAAGATGGACATAGAAGGTGCAGAGATATTTGCATTTGAAGGTATGAGCGATCAATTCTTAAAGAATACTCGATGTGTATCTATGGAATTACATATCGAAGCTATTGGTGAAACTGAAGCCCAAAAAATATACGACAGAATGGAATCACTTGGATTTAAGCATTGGACACTTCATAATCCAGATCTAAATAATATAGTACATTTTGTAAATTCCAATCTAATTTGAAACTTGGTTTAAATAGGATCATATAACGAACATAATATAAAATATTAAATAATGGTAGAAAATCAAAGAAAAGGCATGCAATTGGTTAAATGTATGAATCATGACCCTGAAAACTCAAAATGGGGTGCATATGCGCCAGAAGGTGGTTGCAATGAAAAAATGTATATTGATCAACATGCGACCAAAGGTCTATGCTGGCAATGTACTTCTAGAAGTGTAAGTAATATCAAAGGTGAATCTTATACACGATCAACAGAAAACTAATATTATGGATAATTTAAACGAACAACACATCAAAGCTTTGGATAAAGCCAATAGTGAATTGGTTCAACCACAGAAATTAATTGATTATTTGGGTAACACTGAAGAATTTAAAGTGTGGGCAGAATTAGGTACAACTGAAGATTTACGTGCTGCACTAATAGCATTTGAAAAGGATGGTCTTTACGAGCACTGTGTTATCTTAAAGGAGTTATTAATAGAAAAACAAAAACAATAGATTTTTAAACAAATATTTAGATGACATATCCAGAATTTATCGTACAAGAATACTTGAGTGATATTTACAAAATAGCTTTAGACCAACCTAAAAATGAGGATGGTACTAAATCATATAGATTTATTAATAAGCTTGGACCATTTGTCCATGTTAGTGTCCAAGTAGAAGTTGTAGATATTTACACTAGATCAGCAAAATTACATTTAACATTTGATGGAATTCATCGAGAAGATATATTTTACATGTCAAGCCATAAGAGTCCAGATCAATTAAGTAATGAAATTTATAAAAAGATTGATAAAATCGTTAATAAAGCTTTAATTGAAGAGGGCAAAGAGGATTGGATTCGTGCAGAATTTGCAAAAGCACAAGAAAGATTAAATGTATCACTACAGAATATAGTAGGTAAAATAAAAGAATTGGATGAAAAACACGATAGCACGAATTATTTGCAAGATTAGAGGTCATCAATACTCTTACAACTTTGGATGGATGCCAAGTAAATGTTCATGTAAAAGATGTGGTAGAAAATGGAAAACTATTAGCAATCCTGATTATATTCCTGGTAAATCAAATCCATTAGAGACTGATATTTATATATGGGTGGAAGAAGGTGAACAATTTGATCTTTTTATATGAGTGAAATAAACTTAATAGAAGAAGATTTATGGGACCACTATAGCGGATTACCAAATCCAGCATGGTATCAATATAAAAAAGAATTAGAGGATGAGGAAGACGATACAAATAATAGTACTGATTTGGGAACTACTGATAAAAAGATTTAAACGAAAAAGAAAAAGCATATGGGATCTATAAATAGAGAAATCAAAAAATGTGTTTTAGAAATTTTTGATGCACTTTGCGATAGAAGTGGATTTGATGATTGGTGGTATAATTTAGATGATGATACACAAGAAGAGATTGAATCCTCTATTGAAGAAATAATTAAAAGAAGACTAGACAAAAATGAATAATATAGAACGCGATTACTTAAAATTACTTAAAGATATTCTCGACAATGGTATTGAGAAGCAAGACAGAACTGGAACAGGAACTGTCTCTATTTTTGGAAGACAAATTAGACACAAAATGTCTGAAGGATTTCCATTGCTTACCACTAAGAAAATGGCATTCAAAACCATGGTAACTGAATTGCTTTGGTTTTTACAAGGTGATACTAATATTAAATATTTGGTTGACAACAATTGTAATATTTGGAATGGTGATGCTTATAAAGGATATGAAAAAGAATGCGTTGCACATGGTGTAGATCCGATGTCAATAGAACAATTTATCCAGGGAATTAAGAACTACAAAGATGATCGAGATTGGATCGAGAAGATTAAAAGTCCTGCCACTCATTTTATTCCAGATTTGACAGGTTACCAACTTGGAGACTTAGGTCCAGTTTATGGCAAACAATGGCGTAAATGGCAAGGTTGGATGCATTATAAAAATGATGATGGTTCGAAAGGACACGGTTCGTTATGGTACGATCAAATACTTCGACTTATTGCAGATCTTGAACGTAATCCAGATTCTAGAAGATTAATGGTTAATGCATGGAATGTTGCAGAAATAGATCAAATGACTTTACCGCCGTGTCACTATGGATTTCAAGTCTATACAAGAGAGTTGAGTCACGATGAAAGATTTGAGATTTACAAAAAAGTATGTGGTAGAGATTTACAACAACATATAAGTGGCATTAATTTCAAACAATTTCATTTTGACGAATACAACGTACCTAAAAGAGCAATCTCATTAATGTGGAATCAACGTTCAGTAGATACGTTCTTAGGTTTACCATTTAACATCGCATCTTATGGTTTATTGTTGATGATGTTAGCAAAAAGAGTTAACATGGTTCCTGATGAATTAATAGGAAACCTAGGTGATGTTCATTTATATTCCAATCATATCGATCAAGCAAAAGAGCAATTAAATAGAGAACCTATGAAATTGCCTAGTATTGAATTAGATTTTGAGTATACATATTATGATGGTTATATTACTGAATTCGATAAAATAGACCGAAACTCAATTAAGTTGGTAAACTACGAATCACATCCAGAAATCAAAGCACCATTATCAAATTAAATTATGCAAGATAATATTAAAGAAATCATCCGTCTAGAAATAGAAGCGATTAAGAATATTCCAATCAATGATTCTTTTGAATCTGCAGTGAATATAATCAAAACACAGGTACATGATTTGGGTGGTAAAGTAGTAGTCAGTGGAATGGGAAAAGCTGGACAAATCGGCATAAACATCGCGCAAACTTTATGTTCTACTGGAACACCTGCAGTTTATTTGCATCCAAGTGAAGCTCAACATGGTGATTTAGGAATTCTTTGTATGCATGACGTTCTCATATTGCTATCAAATTCTGGTAAAACTAGAGAGATCAGTGAATTAATCATGCTGTCTAGGATTTTACAACCAAGAGTTAAAGTAATTTCTATCACTGGTAAAATAGACAGTCCATTAGCACTCGAATCTAATGTAGTATTACATACAGGTGATTCAGAAGAAATTTGTCCGCTTGGATTAACACCTACTATTTCAACAACATTGATGACAGTGATTGGAGATATTATAGTGGTAGAGTTAATGAAGAAAATTGGCTTCACTAAACGAGAATATTCAAAAAGACATCATAGTGGTTATTTAGGTCAAAAGAGTAAAGAACAATAATGAAAGTAACAGTTGTTATACCGGCAAGATTTAAGTCAACTAGATTACCTGGAAAACCATTAGCAATTATTGGTGACAAACCAATGATTCAGCATACATGGGAACGAGCATGTAAATCTAATGCAGATGAAGTGATAATTGCCACAGATGATTATCTCATATATGAAGTTGCAATTGGATTTGGAGCTAATGTAAAGTTAACAATGCAATGCGAAACTGGAACCGAAAGAGTTATTCAAGTATCTAAAATAATTGATAGCGATATTATTATTAATGTACAGGGTGACGAACCTTTTATTAATCCATTGGATATTGATTTAGTTATAGAATTAGTTAAATCAAATCCAAATTGTGTGGCAACACTTAGGACTGATTTAATTGAAAATGAATCTACAGATCCAAACGCAGTTAAGATTTTAACAAATAATGGTGTTGCAGCAATGTTTACTCGAAGTAATGTTTACGATCAGATCGATTTCGTATATAAACACATTGGCATATATGGATATTCAGTAGAGACTCTTAATAAAATATCTAAATTAATACCCACCCAAAATTCAATAAATAATTCATTAGAGCAATTAACGTGGATGGATAATGGAATCCAAATTGTCTCAGAATTTACAGAATATAAATCATTTGGTATTGATACGCAAGAAGATCTTGAACGTGCCAATAAAATTATAAATTATTTTAGATGCGTTTAAAGAAAATTGTTAAAGAATGGAAAGATGCAACTCGTAGAGAGATTTGGGAAGCTACGCGAGATAATTTTATTTTTGGATTTTTAGGAGCCATACTTGTGGTTTTTATTTCAGCACATATCGACTGGGCAGTATTAGTTGGATACTTAGTATACTATTCATATATGGGAACTATTGTTAATAGACCTAAATATGTAACAGATCTTGGTAAATTAATAGTGTTTCCAATTCCAACTGCATTAGGTGCATTCGTCGGTTATAAACTAGCATACTTGCTAACACTTTACATATAATCACACCATACTTTTTGAGATAAATAGCATATACTAATATGTTAAATAATGAAATTTCAAAAACTAACTGGCCCACCTCAATTTGAACTAGCGCCATACGTTAAAACTATACTTAAAGAAAACGAAGGACTTGATGTAAAAATATATCTCGGATGTGATAGTCAAAACAAAGCTATCAAAACTGTTTATGCAGTAACCGTGGTATTTCATATATCAAATACTGGATGTCATGTGATTTATAAAAGAGAAGAGATTCCAATAGTTAGAGATATGTGGACAAGACTATGGAAAGAAACTGAACTATCATGTGAAACTGCATTATATTTAAGAGAACATGGAATTGAAGTTTCAACAATAGATTTAGATTATAATACAGATCCTTCTAAAAAATCTAATAAATTAGTCAGCGCTGCTGTTGGATATGTAGAGTCTTTAGGATTTAAAGCTAGATGTAAACCTGATCTTTTACCAGGGGCATACGCTGCAGATAATATTGTAAACTAAATGAAATTGATACATATAACAACTATAATAAAACTAAATTAATATATGTCATTAGCAGACGGATACGAAAACGAGAAAAACAGAAAGGGCAACCAGAAGAAAAAGACTACACCATTCTTAGATGAATTCGGTGAAGATTTGACTGCTGCAGCCGCTGAAGGTAAATTGGATCCTATTATCGGTAGAGATAAAGAGATTCATAGAATTTGTCAGATTTTGGCACGAAGAAAGAAAAACAATCCAATTATCTTAGGTGATCCAGGTGTTGGTAAAACTGCAATTGTAGAAGCTATCGCACAACGAATAGTTGACAAGAAAGTAGCAAGAGTCTTAATTAATAAAAGACTTATTTCATTGAATATGACTACTATCGTTGCAGGTACCAAATATAGAGGTGAATTCGAAGAGAGAATGAAAAACATTGTAGAGGAACTTAAAGCCAATGAAAATGTTATTATATTCATTGATGAGTTACATACAATTGTTGGTGCAGGTGGTGTTAGCGGTGCTTTAGATGCATCTAATATTCTTAAACCAGCATTAGCACGTGGTCAAGTACAATGTATTGGTGCAACAACATTAGATGAATATCGTGAGAATATCGAAGATGATGGTGCATTAACTAGACGTTTCCAAGAAGTGTTTGTAGATGCGCCCTCAGTTGAAGATACCATTAATATTCTTATGCGTATCAAACATAACTACGAAGATTATCACTCTGTAGAATACACAGATGAAGCTATTGAAGCTTGTGTAAGAATGAGTGATCGTTATATTAAACAAAGAGAACTTCCTGACAAAGCTATCGATTTATTAGATGAAGCTGGTGCAAGAACACACTTATTAGAGGTTAAAATTCCATCTAAGATAAAAAATCTTGAGAAACAATCTGAAGACATTAAATTACAAAAGAAAAAAGCAGTCGAAGAGCAGGATTATGAAGTAGCTGCAAGACTAAGAGACGATCAATTATCAATAGAAAATAAAATTACACAAGAGACCACTTTATGGGAAGAGTCTCTTAAGGTAACTAAATTGAAAATTACAATAGAAGATATCGCTGAAACAATATCTACACAAACTGGAATTCCTGTAAATAAATTAGGACTTGATGATCTTAAGATGATTAAAAACATGGCCGTTGAAATCAAAAAAATGATTATCGGACAAGATAAAGCAGTAGATGCCTTATGTAGTGTTATTAAAAGATCTAGAACTGGTGTTGCTAGTCATAGAAAACCAAGTGGATCATTCATGTTTTTAGGACCAACTGGTGTTGGTAAAACTGAAACAGTAAAAGCTTTGGCAGAATACTTATTTGGAGATATCGATGCAATGATTAGAATTGATATGAGTGAATATCAAGAAAAATTCAATGTAAGTCGTTTGATAGGATCTCCTCCAGGATACGTCGGTCACGAAGAGGGAGGTCAATTGACCGAGGCAGTTAGACGTAAACCTTATTCAGTTGTTTTATTTGATGAGATCGAGAAAGCCCACCCAGATGTATTCAATACATTATTGCAAGTATTAGATGAAGGTCGATTGACAGATTCTAGTGGACGTACAGTAGATTTTACAAATACTATTATCATTATGACATCAAATGTTGGTGCCAGAAAGGTTGCAGATTTTGGATCAGGAATTGGATTTGCAAGTGGTTCAGCAATAGCCGAAGAAAGCAAAAAGATGGATTCTATTATTAAAAAAGAATTAAAGAACAAATTTAGTCCTGAATTCTTAAACAGATTAGATGATATTGTTTTATTCGATCAATTAGAGAATGCTGACATATTAAAAATTGTTCAAATAGAATTAGATAACTTTTCTTATAGAATGCAAGATGAAGGTTATTTCTTTAAGTTTTCTAAACAAGCCAAAGATTTCTTAGTAAAAGAAGGATACGATCAATCTTACGGTGCAAGACCAGTGAAAAGAGCTATCCAAAAATACGTTGAAGATATTGTTGCTGATGCAATCATAGATCAAACTATTAAAAAAGATACAGAATACACAATCACTAAGAATACACCAGACGATAAACTATTTATTAAATTATAGTATAACTACTATAAAACAATTAACAAATGACAGACTTTTCAAACATACTTAAAGAAGTAATATTACAAATAGACGAATACGGAGATCTTTCAAAACCGAGAGATCTCGAAGTCAAAGAATTATTATTGGCTGATATAACAATTGATCCTAGAAAACCAATTGCAAACTTTGAATCTAGAAAATTCAATTGGAAATACTTTGCAGGTGAAATGGCATGGTATCTTCACAGAGACAATGATATTAGTTACATTAATAAATTTTCAAATTTCTGGAAAGGTATTACAAATCAAGGTACAAACCAAATCAATTCAAATTATGGTGCATTAGTTATCAATAATGAACAAATTGGTTGGGTAGTTGATTCACTCTTAGCTGATAACAATAGTCGACAAGCTATTATGTTCTTTAATCAACCTAAGTTTCAATTCAAAGGCAATAAAGATTTCGTATGTACAATGTACGCTAACTTCTTTATTAGAGATAATAAATTAAATATGAAGATTCAAATGAGATCAAACGATGTTTTCTATGGTCTTACATTTGATGCACCATTCTTTTCATTCTTAATGCAATCTGTATATTTGATTCTTAAGAAAGATGATAAGTATACGTCTCTAGAATTAGGTGATTATTATCATTTTGCAGATAACTTACACTTTTATGAAAGACATTTTGAACTGACAGAAAAGATCAAACAAGAAGATCTACATAATAAAGAGATTTCGAGTTTAGTTTTAAAACAACAACTTATAGATTACAAAGATGGTAATGTATTTTTAACAGATGCTGGTATTGAATTTGTAACTAGAGTAGATCAAACAAGCGGAGACAGCGATGTTAATTACAAAGCAATATTAAGTGATTACTTTACGTTATAACATGAATACACCTCCAAGAATACATATTGATCCTACGCATATTTTAGCAGAAGACTTTGAAAAACTTTTAATGTCTAAGTATGACATATTCTATAGAAGAATTGTAGAATATATACTAAATAAGTTAGAGAAAAAACCCGATTCACATTTGCTGGCAATTTTAGTAGATGCCGAAGATAGAGAATATGAGATGGTATTACCAGAATCCGGTTATGAAAAATCATTGAACAAAGCAAAGAACTATTTTGCTCTTATCGAAGAGTATGAAACGTGTGATTTAATTAAACAAATACAAAAACAGATACAATAATGAATTATTTTCCAAAAGAAAAAGAATTTCACAGATTCGCAAAATCAGAATTCAATTTAGGTGGATCACACTTAGACTTATATAGTTCAATTGCAAGTAAGCAAGCTTCAATGACTCCTTATATTTTAGAGGAGCGTGAAATGAGAGTTACTCAAATGGATATTTTTTCAAGATTAATGGCAGATAGATTATTATGGGTTGCAGGTCCAGTAGATGACAATATGAGCACTGTTGTACAAGCACAATTAATGTTTTTATCAAGTAATAGTGCAGACGATATTACAATGCATATTGATTCACCAGGAGGTTCAGTTAAGTCAGGTCTTTCTATGGTCGATGTTATGGAATATATACCATGTGATATACGTACAGTTAATACTGGTATGGCAGCATCAATGGGTTCAGTTCTATTAGGTGCTGGAACTAAAGGTAAAAGAGCGTCTTTAAGACACTCGACAACAATGTTACACCAATCTTCAGGTGGTTTTAGTGGAAACATACAAGACGCTGAAGTAGATTGGGCAGAATGGCAAAAAGTAAACTATGAACTATTTAATCTATTAGGATCATATTGTGGCAAGAAACCAGAAAGAGTAATGAAAGATGCTACTCGAGATTTTTGGTTAAATGCAGAAGAAGCAGTAAAATATGGTATTATAGATGAGATCATAAAACCAAAAATACTTTAATATATAAATCATGATTAGAAGAGAAAAAACACGCGAAGTCTTTATTGAGTTAGTCAATCTTCAACTCGAACCACATGGTAAGAAATATGAAGACGTGGTAAATGAAACCGATTGGTATATGCAATATAGTACCACTAGAGAAAAGGAACAGGAATTCATAAAAAAAGCTGTGCAGATTCTCAAAACAAAACTAAGAATGAGTAACTCAGTTGCAGAGAAAGAAATCAATTGGTTTATTTTGCAATGGGGCTTAACAACTAATAATACAGTAGATAAAGCAGAAGAGGTTTTTATAGAAACAAAGAAAGAAAATCTGAAGAGAACACGTAAATAATATTATTATATTATGAAAAAAAAGGGCATTATAGCAATATAGTGCCCTTTTTTTGTTTTTATAGTTTTTATAAATCGATAAATAGATTATGAACGTGAAATTTAAAATACCAGTATGGATCAATGAAGGTCCTCGTGATATAGAGTATCACATGTATAAGTTACGTGGTGCAGTTTCTGAACTTAAAAAGAAATTAGCTGAAGGTAAACTACTAGAAGCTTTGACAGAAATTGATGATACGTTAGATTATCTATATAGATATGATGCCGTTAAAATGACTCAAGATGATAGTCAAGTAAATCAAATAATTAGTGGTTTTGAATTTCCAGATTTGGAATTAGTATTTAGTACTGCTGAAGAGCCAGAAGATGATGAAGTTTTAGATGAATTATTAGACGAAGCCATAGATGAATTCGAAAATCTACATGCTATTTGCAGAGAACAATGGAGAGAAATAGAGGATGGTACTACATGTAACTATGTTCCAAAAAAACCATATTTTTTAAATGATGGCTTTGTATTTGTTCATACTCCTGATAATATGATGCACGTTTATCATTTTTTAAAACCTAATAAATATTTTGCAAGTGATTGGAAAGGGTTTAAAATGAACTTAATGTACACTGAAAAGTGGACTGATGAAAATTATTTTAAAAGAATAGAAGAATTAATTTCAAAACAAGATGATAAAATTATTATCAAAACAACTGTTAGAACTAATACTATTCTAGAAAATAGCGTCATAGGTGTAATTAGTCAAATAATTTATTCGATGATACGTAGAGACTATACATTTTAATAATGATATATAAACAAAGAAAAAAACAATAGACAACATGCCAACTGTTTCAAATCAAAACATAATTTTAGTATTACCGGAAGTAGCGAGAATCGTTAGAGGTCAAGCTAATAGCATAAAAATTGTGCTACACCAAGATTACATCGGTAATCAACTAAATATTGGAGCTGCCAATGAAATTAAAGTAGATTTATTTGACACTAACAATAATTTAATTACTTCATTTGCAAAAACATCAGCAACACTTGCTTATGGTGCATCTAATTCAGATTTCCAAGGAGAAATATCTTTAGCATTAACTGCTGAACAAACTTCAGCTTTACCATTCAGTGATCCTAATATATCTGGAGCAATAAAAGTTAGAGCCTATGTTACCATGGGTATTAATAAAATTGACTTACCAACTATTAAAGTTGCGAATGTTTATGACGCTGGACAAACTGTTGGAGATATAGTAACTAGTAGATTTACTTTACCAGGATCTGTATATAAAGTAAAATCATTTTCAATCACTGGTAAACCAGCACAAGGTGAAATTATTTTAAATGCTGCAAATCCATCGAGTATTACTAAAATTAGAATTGCACTTAAAGACGATAAAGGTTATAGAAATGTATTTCTTGAATCAGTATTAGAGAATAGAATTAATGAAGAAGGTGTTTTAGTTTCTTTGTTTTTAACTAACGTAAACAATAACAGTGAATACTCTGCATTTGAAATTAAAAGTTGGAGCAGAATTGATGTAATTAACGCTGATCAAAATAATCCTCTTGTAAATGAAGCCGATGATGCTATTGAATTAATAGTTCAAGCAGAAGGTAATTCATACATACCTGGATCAACATACACAATTGCTGCAGGAGCTGAATTAGGTATATTCACAGAATCTTATTCTTCACCACATGGTATATCAATCACACCAAACGGTGCTGCTGCCATAAAAGATGTTCATAATATAACATTTAGTGGTGGTGCAATTGTAAATAATAATGGAAATGGAAACGTTGAAGTTGTTTTCCCTTCAGTTACTGTTACAACATCTGGAACATCTGGATCTTCTGGAATCAATGGTACTTCTGGTATTAATGGTTTACAAGGTTTACAAGGTGATGCTGGAATTGATGGTACATCAGGAATTGATGGAATCAATGGTACATCTGGAATCAATGGCCAAGATGGTACATCTGGTTTAAATGGTCAAGATGGTACATCAGGTATCGATGGTTTAGATGGTACATCAGGAATTGATGGTACTTCTGGAATCAATGGAGTACAAGGTGATGCTGGAAATGATGGTACTTCTGGTATCGATGGTTTAAATGGTACATCAGGAATTAATGGAGCACAAGGTGATGCTGGTAATGATGGAACTTCTGGAACTAATGGTTTAGATGGTACTTCTGGTATCGATGGTATAAATGGTTTAGATGGTACTTCAGGAATCAATGGTTTAGATGGAACATCAGGAATTGATGGAACACAAGGAGTTGATGGTAATGATGGTACATCAGGAATTAATGGTACATCAGGAATTGATGGTACTTCTGGTCAAGATGGAATAAATGGTTTAGACGGAACTTCTGGAATCAATGGTTTAGATGGTACATCTGGTATCGATGGAATACAAGGTTTACAAGGTGAAACAGGTTTACGAGGTGAAACTGGTTTACAAGGTGAAGCAGGTACTTCTGGTATTGATGGAATTTCTGGAACAAATGGAACTTCTGGTTTAGACGGAACAAATGGAAATAATGGTACATCAGGAATTGATGGTACTTCTGGAATAAATGGTCAAGATGGAACATCAGGAATTGATGGTACATCAGGAACAAATGGAGCACAAGGTGGAAAAGGTGACCAAGGTGAAACTGGACCTGCTGGAACTTCAGGTGTTAATGGAACTTCAGGACTTAATGGAAGTTCAGGTATTGACGGAACAAATGGAGCACAAGGAGATCAAGGTATTGCAGGAAATCATGGAACTAGTGGAACTAATGGAACTTCTGGAGTTAGTGGAACTTCAGGTGTTAATGGAACTTCTGGAATAAATGGTCAAGATGGAACATCAGGAACAAATGGAGCTCAGGGTATTAAAGGTGACCAAGGTGATGCTGGAAACGATGGAACTTCAGGTGTTGATGGTACATCAGGAACTAATGGTCAAAATGGAACTTCAGGTTTAGACGGTCAAGATGGAACTTCAGGTACAAATGGAGCACAAGGTATTCAAGGTGATGCTGGAACTTCAGGTATTGATGGAACTTCAGGTATTGATGGTCAAAATGGAACTTCAGGTTTAGCTGGCCAAGATGGAACATCGGGTATTGATGGAACAAATGGTACATCTGGAATTGATGGACTTCAAGGTGCTAATGGTAACGATGGAACTAATGGTACTTCAGGTATTGATGGAACTAATGGTTTAGATGGTTCTTCTGGAATATCAGGAGTTGATGGAACAAATGGTTCTTCAGGTATCGATGGACTTCAAGGTGCTAATGGTAACGATGGAACTAATGGTTTAGATGGTACTTCAGGTATCGATGGATTAGCTGGAACTAATGGTTTAGATGGTACTTCAGGTATCGATGGATTAGCTGGAACAAATGGTTTAGATGGTATTAATGGTACATCTGGAATCGATGGACTTCAAGGTGCTAATGGTAATGATGGAACAAATGGTTTAGATGGTATTAATGGTACATCTGGAATCGATGGAACAAATGGAACTTCAGGTATCGATGGATTAGCTGGAACAAACGGTTTAGATGGTCTTAATGGAACATCTGGTGTTAATGGTTTGACTGGTGAAAACGGAACATCCGGTATAGATGGTCTTAATGGAACAAATGGTGCTGATGGTGCAACTGGACAAAACGGTTTAGATGGAACTTCAGGTACTGATGGTGCAACTGGACAAAACGGTTTAGATGGTCTTAATGGAACTTCAGGTTACGATGGAACTTCAGGTATTGATGGAACAAATGGTTTACAAGGTGCTGATGGAACTAATGGAACTTCAGGTTACGATGGAACATCAGGTTTTGATGGAACTAATGGTACTTCAGGTATTGATGGTATTAATGGAACTAATGGAACTGACGGTATGCAAGGAGTTAGTGGAAACGATGGAACTTCAGGTATTGATGGAACTAATGGAACTGACGGTACATCTGGAATTGATGGAGTACAAGGTGCTCCAGGTAACGATGGTTTAAATGCACCTACTGGATCTATAGTTTCTTATAGAATAAAAGTAAATATGTTAGCTGGTAGTATAGATGCTACGACACCGATTGCAAAAGTTTATGCACCAGGTAACGTAGAAATATATGATAGTGTTAACGCATGGAATGCTTCTGGATGGTCAATTGCAAAGGCAAGTAATAACTTAACAGTTACACATCCTCTTGGAAAACAAGTTTTAATGGCAACTACAACGGCAATAAATGCTGGTAATTTATTTACTAGATCAATCGTAGGTACTACTGCATCTCAATTAGCTGTGGTAAATACAGAAAGTGCTGCAAGTGTACAATTCACTGGAATTACAGGAACTAATACAGGTGGAGCAACAGGTGGAGCAGGTTATGTAATTATAACATTCTTCGTAGAATCATAAATAAAAACAAAATTATAAAATGGCAACTAATCAAATAGGAAAACCAACACAATTATTAATTACTAGAGTAACTTCGGGTACTTCAACAGTAGTAGAAACGATCATAGATGAAGCTAATAACTGGTATGGTTATCCTACGAAATTTCAAGTAGATGTTATAGTTTCTGTACAATCACATTCAGATGCAACAACAAATACTCCATTTTATTATGGAGCTAACGATATCGAAGTTGGAGATTGGTTACTTCAACCTTCTGGAAAAGCATATAGAATATCTTCTATAATTGCTGTTGCGGACGATTCAAACGCAACGATAATCTTGGAAGATGTTGATAACTATGTACTTTTAAGTGATGCTACAGCTGCTGGTAATAACTACCCAGACGAAGAACAATCGGGTATTTGTATAGAGTTAGATAATGAAGGTTTACCTATCATTGCTAATGTTGCACAATTATCTTCACAGTTACCAGATAGAGGTTATTGGATCGATGATATTGTTGGAAGATTTGAAGCTACTTCAACTGCAGGTATTTCTGAAGTTGGTGTAGGTACTGGAATTGACTTAAATAAAAATTCAGTAGTAACTGAAGCTAACGGTGATTCAACTGGAATTGCAATAACTTTTACTCCATTTCATGATTCAATCGTAACGGTTAAAGTAAATGGTGTAGAAATTAATTTAGGTGACGGAGTTAAAACAGAAGAGTGTTATTTTTCAGGTGATGAAGGTTCAACTGCAAGACTTATATCAGATATTGCAGCTGGTGATTTACTTTATTGGAACGGATCAATTGCAGGTTATGAATTAGATGCAACAGATGATATCGATATCTCTTATCAAAAATCAAGCTTAGATTAATATATTATAAAATATTTAAAATAAAATAAAAATAAAACGCTGGGTATACTTATTATACTCAGCGTTTTTTATATATAATAAGAAGGTCAATAATGACCTTAGCCAAAAAATATCTATATAAAAAATTATGGCACAATTAAAAGTAAAACAAATTTCAGATTTCGTATCTGCAGTTGAAAATCACATTGCAGATGCATCTGTTAATGCTGCAACAAGTACTGCTATTTCTAGCGCAGTTTCTGGAGCATCATCTACATTATCTGCAGGTTTATCTGCTGAAGTATCTAGAGCTCTTTCTGCTGAAGTAGTTTTAGCTGATGACATCTTGGATGCTAGACAGTATACGTCTGACGAAATGTTAAGAGCACAAGAAGCTGAAGGTGTATTATCTTCTGCTATCTCTGCTGAAGTTTCTGAAAGATCTATTGCTATCTGGAATGTAACTTCTGGTTTATCTACTGAAGTATCTAGAGCTGAAGCTGCTGAAGGTGTATTATCTTCTGCTATCTCTGCTGAAGTTTCTGAAAGATCTATTGCTATCTGGAATGTAACTTCTGGTTTATCTACTGAAGTATCTAGAGCTACTGCCGCTGAAGGTGTATTATCTTCTGCTATCTCTGCTGAAGTTTCTGAAAGATCTATCGCTATTTCTGGTGTAACTTCTTCTTTGAACACTGAAATCTCTAGAGCATCTGCTGCTGAAGCAAATTTATCTATTGCATTGTACGACGAAAGTGTATCTAGAACTAATGGTGATGCTGATACATTATCTGATGCAAAAGTTTATTCTGACGTTCAAAAAGGTAGAATTGATGCATTGTTAATGGATTCAACTGCTGCGTTGGATACTTTCAAAGAAATTGAAGATTTTATCGGTCAATTAGAAACTGCTGACATCGATGGTTTAATAACTGCTATCGGTACTGCTGAGCAAAATGCTAAAGATTACACTGATGGTAGAGAAGTTGCAATTACTTCAGCTTTCCAAGATTATGGTGATACTGCTGAGCAAAATGCTAAAAACTATGCTGATGGTTTAGCTGTTAACTATGATGCTGCAGGTTCTGCTGCTGATGCGTTATCTGATGCTAAAGTTTACACTAATGGTTTAGCTGGTAATTACGATGCTGCAGGTTCTGCTGCTACTGCTGAGCAAAATGCTAAAAGTTATGCTGATGGTTTAGCTACTAACTATGATGCTGCTGGTTCTGCTACTACTGCTGAGCAAAATGCTAAAAGTTATGCTGATGGTTTAGCTGTTAACTATGATGCTGCAGGTTCTGCAGATACTGCTGAAAATAATGCTAACTCTTACACTGATGGAGCAATCTCTACAGTTAATGGTGTTACAAACGCATTAGACGGTAGACTTGATACTGCTGAAAGCGATATCGATTCATTAGAAGGTAGAGTTAACACATTAGAAGGATTAGATGTTACTCATCAATTTGGTGATTTTGTTAATGGAACTACATTTAGAGTTTTAACTGGAATTTATACAACAGTTGCTCCAAAAGTATTCATCAATGGTTTACAGGTTCATGAACTTGCAAACGGTGAAGGTTTTGAATTAGACAATGACGGTATGACATTTAACTTAACAAATTTAGGTTATAATATCGACGCACAAGATCATATCGTTGTATATGGTGTACAGTGGGGAGTATAATCATTTGATTATCTTTAAATTTAAAGGGTCTGCATTGCAGACCCTTTTTTTATGAATATATAATAAAAAATAAGATTAGAAATATGAATATTGGAATTAGCGTACATATCAACGAAATTAATGATAGTATATGGAGTAATGGTGTTAAACAAAATGCAGTTTATCTACTTAAAATTTTAAAAAAAATAGGTCATACGGTATACCTTGTAAATCATAGTGACGCTAAAGCGCCCTATGAAAATAAAGTGGCTTGGTTAACTGAAGATATAAACATTAGAGATCTTCAAGAATGTTATAAAGATACTGATATTTTAATATTAGTTGGAGCAGTATATAATGATCTTGATTTAAAAATATTTAAGGATTCTGGAGCTAATAAAAAGGTGATCAAATACGCATGTGGAAATAACTATATAATGGATATGGAATCATGTATGTTTAATAGAAAAATGGACAATCCACCATTATCATCATCATATAATCAACTCGTTGATGAACTTTGGATATTACCACATCATGCTAAAACTAATAAAGAATATTTAAGATTTATGCATAATGTACCGTCTGATAAAATTAAAACAGTACCATTTGTATGGGATCCTATGTTTATTGATAAAACAGTATCTGCATTTAATGATCCTAATTTAATAGAAAAATTAAATGAATCATTAATTCCAGTGTATATTCCTGGAAAAGATAATTCTAAAAAAATGATTTCTTGTTTTGAACCTAATATTAACGTTGTTAAATGGTCAATTATACCAACTCTTATAGTTGAAGATTATTTACAAAAAGGTGGAGAATTTGACAAATTATCTATTTTTTCTGGTGATAAATTATTAAAAGATGAATACTATATTTCATTAATAAAAAATACCAAAATATTTACATCAGATCCTATTAAATTAAACTATTTACCAAGAGTTCAAGTAGCAACAGCACTTGCAAAACATACTGATGTTATTATTGCACATCAATGGGAAAACTCTTTAAATTATTCATATTTAGATGCACTTTATTTACAATTTCCATTAGTTCATAATGCACCAATGATTAAAGATGCTGGATATTATTATTCGGATTTTAATATTGGAGAAGGTGCAAAGAGATTAAAATTTGCAATAGAAACACATGATAAAAATATTGAACAATATAATGAAAATAGTGAAGCTGTATTAACAAGATATACAATATACAATGACGAATTGGTTGACTTACATAAAAAACTTATTGAAAATGTTCTTAATCCAGGAACTCATGATTTGGTAGACGACTATAACTGGAAAACTAATGTTTATTTTTAATTATGTCAATAGATGCAAATAAAATAATTTTCAAAAGATTATTACGAGAGTATGAATTTCTAATAGAAGATCTAAAAGATATTGAAGCTGCGAACTCTGAAATAAAAGATTCGTTTATGAAGTCACTGTCAGATATCGATGAGACTGGTATTTTAGAGACTGAACAAATGGATAATATGGCAAATGATTGGGCTCGTAGCGTAAAAGATCTAGAAGAGTTAGAAAAAGAATCTAATAAACATCCTGATTTTAAAAGCTTATTTAGAAAAGCAGTGATTAAGTGTCATCCTGATAAATTAGGTTCAGATCTAAGTGAATCTAAACAGAACGAATACAAAAATATTTATGAAGACATAGTTAATGCTAATGAAACTGAAGATTGGGCTAAATTAATTAGATGTGCTATTAAATTAGAGATTGAATTACCAGAATCAGCATACGATCAAATAAAATCTATCGAAAATAGTATAAATAAATTAAAAGAAAAACAGAATAATATATTATCTTCTACTGCATGGACTTGGTATAAAACAAACGACAGTGATACCAAATTAGACATTTTAAAGCAACATCTAAATTTCATGGATATTTTAACAAGAAAAAAATAATATATTTTGAACTATATCCCCCAGTCTATTATTGAGTCTAATAATAAGGGATATATAATAATATAAACGAAAAAAGAATATACCATTCATGTCTCAACTGAAACTAAAACAAATTCTTGAATTTTTATCTACGTCGCCATCCACTGGTGATTCTTTGATATACAACTCAAGCACGGGTAAATATGCTAATTCAGCATTACCAAACACATTTGGACTACCATATAAATACAGTAATTCTATAACTGGTTCGGTAGCATCAGGTTTTTTAAGATTTAATAATACATCTACACCTACTTCTCTTGTTATAAGTGAAACAAGCTCTAAAAGTCTTAGTGCTACAATTTCATTAGATTCTATGACACTTTCTACTAATAATAGAAAGTCAATTATAGTTATTACAAGTAGAACTAATGGTAATATCTACAAAACATTTTATGTAAATAGTGTAACTTTAGGATCAGGTGAAAGAACATTTACTTTAGAACCTATAGCAAGTTCAAACTGGTCATCATTAGCTAATAATGATGAATTATTCATGTTTATTTTACCTATTGGTGATAGAGGAACTTCTGGAACGAATGGTACTTCAGGAACTAATGGTACTTCAGGTTCAAATGGAACTTCTGGAACTAATGGTAGTTCAGGTTCAAGTGGAACGAATGGTACTAATGGAACTTCAGGAACTAATGGTACAAGTGGAACGAATGGAACTTCAGGATCTAGTGGAACGAATGGAACTTCTGGAACTAATGGAACTTCAGGTACTAATGGAACTAACGGAACTTCAGGAACTAATGGTACAAGTGGTATCAAAGGTGCTCCTGGAACAAGTGGAACTAATGGAACAAACGGAACGAATGGTACATCTGGAACGAATGGAACTTCAGGAACGAATGGAACTTCAGGAACTAACGGTACAAGTGGTATCAAAGGTGCTCCTGGTATAAATACATCAATTACTTTAGCAGAAACTGTTACAGGATTAGAAGGAACACCTGCTAATGTTGTTAATAATGGTGATGAAATAAACGCAATATTTGAATTTACAATTCCAGTTGGAGCGACTGGTCTAAAAGGACAAGCCGGTGTGAATGGTACTAATGGAACTTCAGGATCTAGTGGTACTAATGGTACATCTGGATCTAGCGGTACTAATGGTACATCTGGAACAAATGGAACAAATGGTACATCTGGAACTAATGGAACAAATGGTACAAGTGGTACTAATGGTACATCTGGAACTAACGGTACATCTGGAACTAATGGAACAAATGGTACAAGTGGTACTAATGGTTCTTCAGGAACAAATGGTACAAGTGGTACTAATGGAACTTCAGGATCTAGTGGAACGAATGGTACAAACGGAACTTCAGGAACTAATGGAACTTCTGGAACAAACGGTACATCTGGTTCAAGTGGAACTAATGGAACTTCAGGAACTAATGGAACTTCAGGAACTAACGGAACTTCAGGAACTAACGGAACTTCTGGATCTAGTGGAACGAATGGAACTTCAGGTATAAAAGGTGCTCCTGGAACAAGTGGTACTAATGGTACTAATGGAACTTCAGGATCTAGTGGAACGAATGGTACAAACGGAACTTCAGGAACTAATGGAACTTCTGGAACTAATGGTACATCTGGTACAAACGGTTCTTCTGGAACTAATGGAACAAACGGTACTTCAGGTACAAATGGAACTAATGGAACGTCTGGAACTAATGGAACGTCTGGTACAAATGGTACATCAGGAACTAATGGTACATCTGGTTCAAGCGGAACCAATGGAACTAATGGTTCAAGTGGAACTAATGGTTCAAGTGGAACTAACGGTACATCTGGAACTAATGGTTCAAGTGGAACTAACGGAACTTCTGGTATTAAAGGTCAAAAAGGTGATATAGGTGTTCAAGGAAATCCAGGTTGGGGTGTTACAATGCAAGGTCAAGTTGCAACATCATTAGATTTACCAACACAAGGTAATTTAAATGGAGATGCATATATTGTACAACAAGATGATTCACTTTGGATATGGACTTCAACTGATGGATGGATGGGCGGTGGTTCTATTCAAGGACCACAAGGTAATTCTGGAACTAATGGAACTTCTGGTACAAACGGTACATCTGGAACTAATGGAACTTCAGGATCTAGTGGTACTAATGGAACAAATGGAACGAATGGAACTTCAGGATCTAGTGGTACTAATGGAACTTCTGGTACTAATGGAACTTCTGGTACAAACGGTACATCTGGTTCAAGTGGTACTAATGGAACTTCAGGATCTAGTGGAACGAATGGTACGAGCGGTATTAAAGGTGCACCTGGAGTAAATGGAACTTCAGGATCTAGTGGTACAAACGGAACTTCTGGTACAAACGGTACATCTGGTTCAAGTGGAACTAATGGAACTTCTGGTTCAAGTGGAACTAATGGACCTCAAGGTGATTTAGGATTTACTGGTTTACAAGGAAATAGTAGTTGGACGCCTGTATTTAATGGAGGTACTGTATATGGAGGAAATTCAAATACATTCTTTAAAACAGGAGGAGTTAGTACAATATTTGATGCCGAGGTATACTCACGTGAAGGTTATACTAGAGGTTGTTATATGTCGGCGCAAGCAACATCAACAACAAATTACATATTATTCGGTTTAAGTGAAAATCCTTCTGCATCACCAAGTTATCCTGGTATTAATTTTGCATGGTATCTTACAGAAACAGGAGAAGCTCAAATTTATGAAAGTGGTGTAGTAGCATTGAACACGGGTTCATATACAACAAATACTATATTTTCAATTACATATGATGGATATAATATAAGATATTGGAAAGATGGAATTTTACAAAGAACCGTTGCAAGAGCAATTGGTAATCCTTTATATTTTGATTCTACTTTCTACTATATTAGTGATACTGATGGACTAACTAATTGTGTATTTGGCCCAATGAGTGAAGCTGGAACTTCAGGAACTAATGGAACTTCTGGCACAAATGGAACTAACGGAACTTCAGGAACTAATGGAACCTCAGGAACTAATGGTACAAGTGGTATCAAAGGTGCACCTGGAGTAAATGGTACTTCTGGAACTAATGGAACCAACGGATCTTCTGGTACAAATGGAACTAACGGATCTTCAGGTTCAAGTGGTATAAAAGGTGCTACAGGTACTTCTAATACGTATGCGACTGCAATGGATCAATATACTAATACTGATTCTGACGTACAATTCAGCAATGTGACCATAACACAAGCAGAAAAAGTAAGAATTGTCACAGTAACTGGTGCAAGCGATATATATGAAGTTGTACCAGATAAGGGTAATATATTTCAAATAAATGCGGGTGCTACTGCAGCTATAAAAATGAATGCTATAAATCTTACTAATTATGGTCAATCAGGAACTATCATACTTGTAAATGGACCAGGTGGAACTACATGGTCACAGTTACCTGCATACATGTTAACGCCTTCTGGAGCAGATATTAATTTTGTAACCGGACCAAATCTAGTATCAGTAATATCATTCTTAATAAATGGTAGTGGTCAAGTATTATGCAACTATGTAGGACATTTCGCATAATAAAAAGAATATAATTAATATAACAATATGAAGAATATAGGATTTTCTAGAATCGATTTTTGGAGCACATCAAGCGGTGTATCAACTTCAAAAAGTACTGCGCAGTCTACAACGACTGCGTGGTCAACTTCTCAGTCTACGAATGAAGCTGTAACAACTTCAAGAATGACTGATAAGGCATTTAATACTAGTCAATCTACGACGACGGTTTGGACTACTGCGTGGTCAACTTCACATAGTACAACTACTGTTTGGTCTACATCACATAGTACAACTACTGTTTGGTCTACATCACATAGTACAACTACAGTTTGGGCTACATTGGTTGATACTAGTCAGACTACCAGTTTGGGTACTTCTAGATCTACAACAACACTTTGGGGTACTTCTATTCAAACCAGTCAAAGCACATCACATAGTACTACAACTACTTGGACAACTTCTTGGACAACTAGTCTAAGTACAACTACTTCATGGGTAACAACTTGGACAACTAGTCAAACTACGAGTCAAAGTACAACTACTGCATGGACTACTTCATGGACTACACTTTGGAATACGAGTCAAGGTACTACAACTACATGGACTACTTCATGGGTTACAACATATAGTACGAGTCAATCTACAAATAAAAGTACAACTACTTCGTGGACTACTTCATGGACTACAACATATAGTACGAGTCAATCGACTACGACTACATATACAACTTCGTGGACTACTTCATATAATACTAATCAGAGCACTTCACATAGTACAACTACTACGTGGACTACATTTTGGAGTACAAGTGCTTCTACTACGACAACCTGGACAACTTCGTGGACTACTTCATATAATACCAGTCAGTTAACGAGTCAATCGACTACAACTGTTTATAACACATCGCAGTCAACTTCTACTTCGTGGACTACAACGTATTCTACTAGTCACACTACGAGTCAAAGTACGAGTCGATCTACAACTACTGCATGGGCTACATCATATGCAACTAGTCATTCAACGACTACAACATATACAACAGTATATGTTACGAGTCAAGCTACGAGCGTAACAACTTCTCATAGTACAACTACAACATATGCAACTAGTCATTCAACGAGTACAACTTGGACTACTGCATGGACTACAACATATACAACGAGTCATGCTACAAGTCATTCAACTTCGACGACATATAACACAAGTAGATCTACGAGTCAAATAACTAGATATACTTGGACTACTGCATGGACCACATCATATACAACTACTTGGGCAACTAGTCATTCAACGACAACAGTTTATAATACGTCTAGATCAACTACGACCACATATACAACCACGTGGGGAACATCAGCTGGTGCAAGTAGAAGTACTGGAATAAATACCACAACTACATATACAACTACGTGGGTAACTTCACATGTAACGAGTCAAAGTACAACTACAACTTATGGAACTAGTTTAGGTGTATCTAGATCTACACAAGTTGGTGGAGGTGGATCTTATACTACAACATGGTCAACTCAAATAATTTATAGTACAGCATGGAGTACATATTATTCATATGGTACAAATTGGACATCTAACGTATCTTATACTACATCATGGGGATCATATGTATCATATGCAACTTATTGGTACACGTATCAACAATATTATACATATTGGGAAGCGAGTCGAAGTACATCTGATGGCGTAGCAGACTGTATAGTTGAAGGAACATTGGTTAATATTTCAACTAACGTTTCAATTCCAGTAGAATTATTATTAAAAGATGCCCCAGTATTAACAATGGATGGCGGATTTAACGTTGATAATACCATGGAATTAACTTCAATATCTACTACTTCAGTTATAAATAGTTTATCATCAGATGACATGGTATCGGGTATACGTAGAATTAATGTTATAGGAATTGTAGATATAAATAATGGATTGTTAAAAACATCTGGAGATCATATGCACATCGTTAAAAGAGATGGTAAATGGCATTCTCGTCAAGCTGCAACATTATTACCAGGTGATATATTACAGCACATGAATGGTAATGAAATAGAAATAACTTCAGTATTTTACGATGATGTTACTCCTTATGTAGTTTATAAATTAGATATAGAACCAAACGATACTTTCTTTGCTAATGGAATTTTAACACATAATAAAAAACTACCAGTATGTAGAGAAGGTGGACCTGAAGTATGTGATAAATGGTCAATGTGTTATGATCCATGTAGTCCATATGCATGGGATTATGGATGTGATTGGGAATGTTATAACCAAGTTTAATATAAACTAAACTAAATAAAATTTAAAAGAAAATAATGGCATTTTATATCACATCTTGGCAAACTGCAACTATAACAGGTAATAATGTTTATGTAGGCAGAAATACTGGTTATTGGGCTTATCCAGCTAGAACTACTAGTTATACAGCATATCCTAGTAGAACTACTTCGTTTTATGCAAACACTAGTCAAGTTACATCATATTATGTAAATACTTCTGCAGTTACATATCCAGCTGCTATTTATGCAAATACTTCATGGACCACATATTTTAACACTAGTCATACTACGTCTACTGCGTGGACTACATCATATAATACTAGCAGATCTACATCTCATGCAACTGCAACATATTGGAATACTTCATGGACCACATATTTTAACACTAGTCAAAGTACGAGTCATAGTACAACAACTACATGGGCAACGAGTCATTCAACTAGTACAGTATATAATACTTCTGTAAGTACTTCACATACTACTAGTCAAAGTACATTTTCAGATGTATCAACTGCTTGGACAACAACATGGGCAACGAGTCATTCAACTACTACTTCATATACAACGTCATATGCGACTGCTCATACAACGAGTCAAAGTACGAGTCGAAGCACATCAACCACATATAACACGAGCCATTCAACGACTACTTCATATGTGACCGGATGGACTACTTATTGGTCAACGAGTCACACTACGAGTCATTCAACTACGACAACGTATATAACGAGTCATGCGACGAGTCAAAGTACAACTACTTCGTGGACTACTTCATGGACTACCACTTATTCGACGTCACACTCGACGAGTCAAAGTACAACGACAACTTGGTCTACAAGTCATTCAACGACTACAACTTGGACAACAACTTGGTTAACGAGTCATACTACGAGTCAGTCTACGAGTCAGTCAACTACTACAACATGGACTACGAGTCAGTCAACTAGTCAATCGACGACAACTACATATACAACTACTTGGATAACTAGTCATACAACGAGTCAGTCAACTAGTCATAGTACAACTACTTCATGGTCTACAAGTCATGGAACGAGTCTATCAACTAGTAGATCAACTACTACTACTTGGACTACAGTTTGGTCGACATCACATACAACGAGTCAGTCAACTACGCTTAGTACAACAACAATTTGGCAAACTAATTGGACAACGAGTCAAAGTACTAGTGCGTCTACGACAACTTCATGGACAACTTCATGGTTGACTTCAATTTCTACTACACGTAGTACAACTACTAATTGGACAACGAGTCAGTCTACGAGTCAGTCTACAACTACAACGTATACTACTTTGTGGATTACAAATTGGAATACGTCGCAGAGTACAACTACAAGTTGGACTACAAGTTGGACAACAACATGGGCAACTCTTAAAAATACGTCTCAGTCAACTACGACCACTTATAGTACAAGTGTATCTACAACGACTACGTATAATACAAGTGTATCTACAACGACTACGTATAATACAAGTCAAAGTACGAGTAAATCGACAACTACAACTTGGTCAACTATTTATAGTGTTAGTACAGAATGGACAACAACATGGGCAACCACAACAACTTGGACTACTAGCGCATCTACGAGTACGAGTTGGACAACAACTTGGATCACAGCTTATGAAAAGTTAGAAACTTGGTATATTACTAATGATCCTCTTAATAAGTTGTCTACGAATAGACAATGGAGAACAAATCCATATCAAGGTAATTAAAACTAAAATCACAACATATAAAAGACTTACTTCGGTAGGTCTTTTTTTTGTCTATAAAATAAGTTAGATAAATAATTAAACAAACAGATGTTTGTTTGTATAACAACTAAATTATTTTAACATATGGAAATGTTTAACAAGAAAGTTCTAGCAGAACGAATAGGACCTCTAAAAAAGAATGTAAATCTGGATGCATTGGAAGAGGTTGAAAGATATGTGATTAAGAAATGTAAAGAATTAGGTATTGAACATAGTTATGATGTGATTGCCGAAGAAATGCCATATTTCAAAACTATGGGATATACCGAATACGCAACAGTATTTATGTTACAACCTTTAAATTTAAAGATGCGAACGGGTCAAATAATGGACGCATATTTAGATAACGTTGAAGAAGTTTCAGATTGGGCTTCTTATTTTAGAGGTAACATAGAATCTAAAATGGCTAACAAATATCAAGAGCGTAAAGAAGATTTTGATTCTTATTCAGATAAAGCAGTTCTTGTTATTCTTCCAGGATCAAATAAACTTAAATCAAATTGTTGTTTAAATAAATTAATTCAAATTGCTAAAGAGCACAAGGGTGATATTTACTTTAAACCACATCCAATCACAACACATGCTGTAATTGGAGAAATCAAAGATCTTTTCGGAGAAGAAGCTATTTTACCAAGAGATATTGATTTATATCACTTCTTACAAAAAGCAGAAAAGGTTTATACAACTCATATTAGTGAAAGTGCTTTATACGCTACTATTTTAGGTAAAGAAGTTGAGCCTATTGATGTTTGGAATAATGTACATCAAGGTTCTTTTTATGCAATCAATTCACTTTTATTTGATCACAGAAATAATGCACCAGAATGGGTTAATAGAACATTCTCAAGTCCTAAATCTGGTATGATTCATCCACAAGTTGATAAAGATTGGAAGAAAAAGGTTGACTTATATTTTGAATACATTTTTGCCAAACGTAAATATTACAAAGGATGGTTCTTAGATCAACCTAAGAAAAATCCAGCAAATAATCCTAATAAACCAGGAGCTAAAAGATAAATGGAAAATTTAATATCAGACGAATATAGATCTAAAATAGAATCTGTTACTCAAAAAATGCCATGGGGCGGAGATGTGATAGGATCAGTTCCTAGAATTTATAAGTATGCGACTGAACATAATTGCAAATCTATTTTAGATTATGGTTCCGGTAAATCTGATTTCTTAAAAACCATGGATCGTGATTTTCCAGATCATGGTTTTCAAATTAATCAATATGAACCAGCAAGACCTGAATTAGCCAGTGATCCAATTGTTAGTGATATGGTAATTTGTGTTGATGTACTTGAACATATTGAACCTGATAAATTAGATAATGTATTAGATCATATTGCATCAAAAACAAATAAGATATTCTATTTTAAAGTATGCTTAGTACCTTCTTTCAATTCATTTGAAGATGGAACAAACTTACACTTGATTGTAGAACCTAAAGAATTTTGGCTCGAGAAATTATCTAAGTATTTTACACTAGAAGATATTGTCTCTCCGCGAGGACATGTTTGGGGATTAGCTACAAAGAAATAACACTTTAAAACCTATAGCAATATAGGTTTTTTTTAGTTAGATAAATATATTATAATAATAACATAATCAAATGAAACTACTAATTTATGCTGGCTATCAGAGTCATAAGTTCGACAGTAATACTACACGTGGACTTGGTGGAACAGAGATAGCTATAATTAAATTAGCAAAAGAAATGGTTAAGTTTGGTTATAAAGTTGTGGTTTCAGGTGAAGTTCATAGTTCAGGATTAATTGATGGAGTGGAATGGATTTCAACTAATGATTTACACAATAAATACTTTGACAATTTTGATATTATTGTTTCAGCAAGTTACATTCATTTTCTAAAAGAATTTAAGGGATATAATGCTAAGAAAATATTTTGGGCACATAACACACATCATCATGCATGGTTTAATGGAATAGAACTTTTAGATGCTGATGAATTAATACAGCAAGTAGATCACACGATATGCTTAACAAATTGGCATAAACATCAGTGGTCAAAAACATACAATATATCATTGGATAAAATAACTGTAATTGGAAATGGTATTGATCCACTTTCATTTATAGGTACACCTTCTAAAATAAAAGGTAAATTTATATATAGTTCGGCTCGTGAGAGAGGTCTACAAGAATTATTAGACAATTGGCATAAAATTAAAAAGGTTTTACCATATGCAACCTTAGATGTTTTTTCTCCAGGATATTCACAACTAAACGAAGAATATAAATTTCATAAATATGATGGAGTTGTAAATTATGGAACAGTTGATCAAGAAGTTTTACATGATGCAATGTTAAGAGCAGAATACTGGTGCTACATAACAGATTACGAAGAAACATATTGTATCACTGCTCTAGAAATGCAATACGCTAAAGTACTTCCTATTGTAACTAAAGTTGCAGCGTTAACAGAGACCGTAAATTCAGGAATTCTATTAGAAAGAAATGAAACAAACTGGGATCAGGTCGTACAAATATTGGACACGTTAGGTAATGAACTTAAAACTAAATCAATCGAAGATGCATTTCAATGGGCTAAATGTCAAACATGGAATGTTAGGTCATATGATTGGAAACACTTATTAGAATCTCTATGAAAATAGATAAAATTTATATCATCAGCCTGGAAGCTAATAATCCAGAAGCTCAAAGAAAAATAATAGAAAAAATAGATTCTATACAATTGCCATATGTAGTTACATGGGAAATTGTTCAAGGATTTGATGGTAGATCTGGTGAAATATTACCAGGATATTCTGCATATAAAGATTGGAATTTAAAAGATGAAACTACAAATGGTTGGTGGAAACGAGATGTTACACCTGGAGAAATAGGATGTGCAATAAGTCATCATATAGTTTGGCAAAAAATCATAAGCGATAATGTTGAAACTACATTAATATTAGAAGATGATTTTTATAAAGTAAAAAACTTTAGCGATAATATATTTCCACAAGTTGATTGGAACATTGCATATTTAGGTAGACATGCTATACTACCAGAATATGAGTTACCTATAAAAGAAAATTGGGTAAGACCACTTAGCACATATAATTCACATGCTTATGTTCTTAAAAAATCAGCAGCAGAAATTCTATTAAATGAATATGATTTTGCTACTAATTTAATTCCTGTTGATGAATTTCTTTCAGCATCCTTTTGTGAACATAGAAGATCTGATATTGTAAAACTATTTCCATTTAAATTAAATGCTATTGCACCAATTTCAAGTTATATTACACAAGATCGTCCACATGAACAATCAACGACTGAACCTATTAACGCAAACATGAACTTAATGATAGAAAATAATAAACCATATTTTGAAATTCTGGATGATTCAGATTGGGATTCTTGGAAAGCTAAGTACTTAAATCATACATTATCTAAAGGAGAATATGATCTGATGATTGATGACATGGATAATAACATATATGAATTTCCTTTATTTACTGAAAAGTTTTGTAAAGAAGCCGTAGCATTAGCAGAGACTCTAGACAAATGGACATTAGATCGACATGAATTTTATCCAACAAACGATGTACTATTGCCAGAAATTGGTTTAGATCATATCTATATGAGAGTTTTAAGAGAAGTCGTATATCCTATTTGTATCCATTTATGGAGATTAGATGGTCAAGGTTGGTCTACGATGTATAGTGAAAACTTTATGGCAAGATATACAATGGATCGTCAATCTCACTTAAGTTTACATCATGATTTTAGTCATGTGACTATGGTTGTAAAACTTAATGATGAATTCGAGGGCGGTGGAACATGGTTTCCTAAATACAAAACATTATCAAATCCTAAAAAAGTTGGAACTGCAACATTACATCCAGGAATGGTCACACATTTACATGGTGCTAGACCAATAACAGCAGGTAAGAGATACATATGTGTTTCTTTTATGAGAAAAGAGAATTAATTAAATTACTAATATGAAAAAAGAAATTACATTTAATCAAACCATCGGAGATGATGGACATTTAGTTTCACCAGTATTAAATCCTGGTTGCAAAAACTATTTGATTGATATTGATGGTACAATTACAGATGATGTACCAAATGAGGAACCAGAAAGAATGTCAGTTGTATTGCCATATGATGGTGCTACTGAAACTTTAAATAGATGGTTTGACGAAGGTCACATTATTACATTTTTTACTTCAAGAACTGAAGAGACGAGAGATATTACCGAAACATGGTTAAACAAACATGGTTTTAAATATCATGGCTTATTGATGGGAAAACCTCGTGGTGGAAATTATCATTGGATTGACAATCATATTGTAAGAGGTACTAGATATAATGGTGTATGGTCAGAATTGGTAGAAAAGGAAGTTACCATTGAAGTATTTAAAGATTGATATATATTAGATGAAAGCAATACACAAATTCGAAGATTTCTTAAACGAGGCCAAAGGACCTCAAGATCTAAACAAGATTTATTTAGCATATAATCCAGATTTGGGCCATAGATTTTGGTCTTATAAAGATTTCGCTGCTGATAAATTCTTCATCAGATTGACACCTGAAAATTATAAAAAAATTGAGATCAACAAAGATTTCCCAGTTTTAACTTATAATAGTAAGGTTGTACAAACTTTAATAGATGAAGATTTAATTAATCCAGAAAATGTATATAATAAACCTGAATTTATTGCTAGTTCAGGATCTAAAGCAGAGTTTCATAAAATAGTTGATGGTGATGAGAATATACCAAAGACTTGTTTAAAAACAGAAGATGCAATTAAAGAAATAGGATTTCCTATGATTGCAAAACCAACAGAAGGTCACTCTGGTTTAGGAATTACTGTAATCAAAAATCAAAAAGACTTTGACGCGGCAGATCACGATAAGTTAGATGTGTATTCACAATACATTGATAAAAAAAGTGAACATAGATTCTTTACATTTAAAGGTAAACCTTTCTTTTGGCAAGAAAGACAACCTACTAATGATAAAGCTAAAACTGGCGATGGTGACGGAAAAGAAAGAATGATGTTTGATTACATTAAAAAAGACGTATCTAAAACTCCTGAAAAATTCAATGTACTTATAGCAAAATTTGGTAAAATCTTTTCTGATTTACCTTATATTTGTTTTGATATTATGGAAGATCAAGATGGGAAACTTTATATCATTGAATCTAATTCAATGCCAGGTGTACCATTCGATTCGACTGTAGATATTTATAGAGTGTTGTTTGAAGATTTCTATGGTAGAAAAGTAGATGCAGACACAGATGCTAAACTCCAAGAGTTAGCGGACTACATGATTAAAAGATCTGCTGAATTAGATGGCGGAGACAGATTCACTGTAGAAAAATAAAAATAAACTTGGACTATTTCAAATCAATTAAAAAGATAAATAGAACCTAATAAATAAAGTTATGGCAGAAGCTAATATGAGTTGTATGATTATTAATGTGTGGGTTCACCATATGCAAGTCGATGAGTTATTCGACTTCTTAAACATGCGCATCAATAAAGCACCGCATTATTGGTTAAATGAGGCTTCAGTGCCTACATCAATTACTGGTGGATATGTTATGATTTCATTGACTTATGATTCTTATTCTCACTTATCTTCTAATAGAAATTGGGATGAGGCACCAGGTTGGATAAATTAATAATATGAAAAAACAACAAACAGAAATGAAAGCATTCCTTTTAAATCATAAAGGAATCAAGTACAAAGCAGATACATTTTTAGGTATCATTTGGCAGTTTATTACAAAAAAGAAATAAACCTTTTCGAAAACACATGTATAAAGAACGTCTAAGTTAATCCTTAGGTGTTTTTTAGGTTTAAACGATAAACGACAATAACATGTATACACTAAACGAAATTCAACAGATGATCTTTATAGACATCGAAACTAGTACACAGAAACAAACGTTCCAGGAACTAATAGATGAGAACCCAGTGCTTGAAGAGTATTGGAATATAAAGACTACACAACTAGTTGAAGGTCAGCCAGAAACTCTTAAGGACTTCACAGATCCGCATAAAATGTGGCCTCGTATGGCAGGTTTGTATCCAGAATGGGGCAAAATAGTTTGTATTTCAATGGGTCAATTAAAGTTTGACGAAACAGGATTTCCTAATGATTTCAAAGCAGTGTCATATTCAAGTCATGATGAGAAACAAATGCTTAAAGATTTCTTGCAAACTGCAGCAAAGATCATGGTAAAATATCCTAAGATGCAATGGGTTGGTCATAATATAAAAGGTTTTGATTTACCATATATTATTAAACGAGCATTGATTCATGGAATTGCAATTCCACAGGCATTTCATTTACATAAACAAAAACCATGGGAAAACTGTTTATTGGATACACAAGATGTTTGGAAATTCGGTGGATATAACACTGCTAAATTAGGTTTGATCTCAGAATTACTTGGTATTCCTTCACCTAAAGATGCAATGAGTGGACCAGAAGTCAATGAGTATTATTGGAATGGTAAACTAGAAGAAATAAAAACATATTGCGAAAAGGATATTAAAGCTACCGCTAATGTTTTATTAAAAATAGCAGGTATGCCTATAATTGATGAGATACCTTTCTAATAAAAAAAGCGGCAATTGCCGCTTTTAATTATTTACCTTGGCCTCTATATTTTTTATTATAGTTTTTGCCTTTTTTGTGTACTGAATTCCTTTTCTTAGAATGCACACCTGGTCTTTTTGATCTAGAGCTTTTATCAAATGCTCCACCACCCGATTGATTTACTTTTGCCACACCAAATTAATTATTTTTAGTTACGTTATCATAACGGAATATTTATTCAAACTGTTCGTAACTTTTTGCTAAAAAGCTTTTTTATTTCAATTATTATTTGTATATTAGCCTTATAATTAAAGCACATGGAAAATAAAGAAACAAATTGGATTATCTTGATAATATTATTAGCAGGATTTTGTCTTGGTTTTATAGTTGCTCAAGCAATTTATGATAAGAGACCTATCACAGAAGAGGAATATTACGAATCACAAAAACAACAATATTATGAATAAAAAACTATACATCGTACGTGGATTGCCAGGATCTGGAAAATCTACATTTGCCGAAGCACTAGTCGGTTCAGACTTTTTAGTATGTGAAGCTGACAAGTATTTTATGGTTGACGGAGAATATAAGTTTGATGGATCTAAATTAAAAGAGGCACATGAGTCTTGTAGAAATCTCGTAGAAACTTACATGAAAGATTCTTTGATAAACGATCAATTCTACAGAGAAATTGCAGTGTCAAATACATTCACACAAGAATGGGAAATGCAAGCATATATTGACTTAGCTAAACAATATGGTTATATGGTCTTTACTGTGATTGTAGAAAATAGACATGGTGGTGTAAACCAACATGGTGTACCAGATGAAGCATTAACTAGAATGAGAGATCGTTTTGAAATCAAATTATAATGGGACAATCAATTGAAGGAATGACTAACAAAAACGATACTGAAAAGGAATTAATTATAAAATGTATTCTTGAAAGAATCAAAGATGAGCAAAAGAAACATGAACATAGTATTCCAGATTGGCATGAAATCGCCGCTAGAAAAATATATGCTTCATTTAATATAAAATTAAAACGATAGCATGGAAGCAATCATCAACCCGTATGCAAATAGTTTCTTAGAGAGAAACTCGTTTAAGAATGTTGGTCCTAATAAATGGGCAAATGACAAATGTTTAATAACAATATTAGAAGATTGTTACATGATTCAATTTACTAATTTTGATGGAGATTGGGAAATGAACACCGATTCATATTCACTTCCACATTTAGTTGGAGTCCTAACATGGCATGATTTATTAGACCGTAACTACGCAAAGTAAAATGAAAAAATTAAATACTATTGAACGAGAAGTAATAGGAGTTTTTATCGCTGCAATTATAGGTACTATTTTAATCTGTGTTACCTACAATTATTTTGATGAAAAAGTTATCCAAAATTCTGAAACAGTAGAAGTCAAAGGCGTTGTAGTTGCAAAACAATCTGAACAAGAGTCTATTAATAGATTCGGAGACTTTAGAACTAACTATTACGTACTATTTGAATCCGGTGAATTACAAGAAGTTGAATTAAAAGAGTACATGGAATTTAATGTAGGAGATACATTAATATGGTATGAAACAAATTATAAATAAGAATTATGAAATTATACACTGAAAAACAAGTTAAGGATTTATTAAAAACTCAAAGAGGTAATTGTTATGTTGCAGTTTTAAATGTAACTAAAGATACAGAAATTGCAAGTTTAGCAAGCGGTGCACCTCAACCAGCGGGTGAACAATTTGATCAAATGTATGGTATCGACGTTACTCAATTAATTCATGAAGATCTAGCAGATAAAGAATTGCAAGGAAATTATGATGGTTTTAAAAGACATTTGGTTGCTGCAAAAACATCTTATAACGCATGCGTACCATCCTTAAATTCTATGATTAATAAAATTGTTAATCTAAAAGAATTGATAGTTTCATTATCAGTACAAGGTTTGTCAACTGAAACTGCTGTAAAAAGACTTGCCAAATTGGATAATAATTTTACAAAACTTTCAGAAAAGGCAGACACTTATAAAACTGAAATTGAAAAACAACAAGATCTGATTAAGAAGTATGAAGATTGGAACGAGCGTAAGTTGTTTATGCATTGGAAATATCTAACGATGTTGAAAGCAATTGATACTCCGTGGTTGGAATGGAATCCAGAATATAAAGACATTATGATTTAAACTTTTTAAAGGTTTAAGATATAATAAACGAATCCACTACAAAACGAGGCGCCAAATTAATCTCGACTTGTACAGTCTGGCAGGTCAGACTGGATTACTTATCGATGCTCGCTGTTAATTGAGAAGTAGAGTGTATTAATTTCCGAATAAGGGTTTACAGTAGGAAGGGCTCACTCATTGCACTCAATCAGAAACCCCGAAAGACACAGGTCGATAAGTTGGAGTCAAGTAATACGTAATGGCAAAATTGGTTATGTCACCCTTAATGGTTGTATTGTTGTAGGTTCGAGTCCTACCTTGACTACGCTAATTAAGCTAGTTTATGAACAGCCTTCGAGGTGTGATGCCTTCATTAGAACGGAAGTCAGGTGAAAGTAGGCTAAGACGAATTAAGTTTCGCGTTGCAGGTTCGATTCCTGTCCTGATTACAATGAGTTGATTACTCAGATGGATTCATCTATCCCTAAAGATGACGACATACTCTTGGGCGCAGGCAAGAGCGGGTTTTGAAATTCAGTAGCGCCGTTACGGAAACTGGGCTTGGAGGGCAACAAACTTCATGAGGTCTAATCAACCATAATTGCAAACAGTCAGGTGGCGGAATTGGTAGACGCTAATTAACAGATAGAGGGAATAAAGGAATGGTTATCCCTCACGCAGGTTCGAATCCTGCTCTGACTACAAAATCGACGATGTGAACTATCCATAGTATCTATGGAGGCTATGAACAAACATAGAAACTTACTTAGGTAAGTTAAGGGTTAAATGAGTTACAGTTCGGATTTTGAACCTTAAAAAAGGTACTGCTTTAATGATATGTAGATTCAGAATAGTTTTTAATTATTTAGATACCTGAACCATTCAAAGAAGTTTTATCGTGTGATGATATTTTTTAGCCAAGGCTGAAATTTTTTGATTCACAAATGGTCGAGTGGTGAAATTGGTAAACACGCTCTTTAATGGAATAGAATGAACTCGAGATAGTTTTATTCTTTGAGATTTGCAGGTTCGAGTCCTGCCTTGACCACTAAATATTAAAATATGGAATTGCCAACAGATTACACGAAACTAAGTTCCAAACAACGAAAAGAAGTTAGAGAACAATATGTTAATGAACAAAATGGTCTTTGTCCAGTATGTGATAGATCTTTAGATGGACCACCAAGAATTGATATTTTAAAAACTAGGATCAATCCAAAGTTATTCCCTCCTGGATTTTTTAAAAATTCTATTCATCTTCAACACTGTCACAAAACTGGTATGACAGAAGGTGCTGTGCATGCTAAATGTAATGCAGTGTTATGGGAATACTATGGTAAGTAAAAATTGTTCGTAACTTTTTGTTAAAACATTTTTTTATGTCAAACCTTATTTGTATATTAGCAGTATAATTAAAAAGAAAAAGAAATGGAAAATCAAAATTCAGTTTGCTATGTAGGGCAAATCACAGAAATCAGACCAATTGAAGGTGCTGATAACATCGAATTAGCAATCGTTGGAGGTTGGAATGCAATCACTAAAAAAGGTGAATTCAATTCAGGTGCTTTAGTAGCAATTGCAACAACTGATGCTGTAATTCCACAAGAATTGTCAGATAAAATGGGAGTAACTTCATACTTACGTAAAGGTCAAAGAGTACGTACTGTAAAATTACGTGGAGTTTATTCTGAGTGTTTGATTATTCCAATCATACATATTAAAGCATCAAGTATTAGAGAAGGTAGAGACTTAATGGATGAACTTGGTATTACTAAGTTTGAACCACCTGTAAAACAAGTGCAATTATCAAATGGTAAAAAGATTCGTTACCAAGATAATCCAAACTTTACAGTTTACTACAAGTTTCCAAACTTAAAGAATGTTGCTGGATTATTTACAGAAATTGATGGAGTTCAAATCACTAGAAAATTGCACGGTACAAATGCGCGTTTCGGTATTGTTCGTAAGAATAAATTGTCGTTCTTCGATAAATTAAAGAAATTCTTTGGACTTGCGGATCAGTGGATTGGTTACGAATACGTATATGGTTCTCATAACGTAGAGAAAGGAAGTGATTCTCAAGGATTCTATTCTACTGATGTTTGGAGAAATATTGCCGAAGAGTATGGTATCAAACAAAAATTATGGGAAGCTGTAAAAACCAGAGACATTGAAGAGATTGGTGGAGGATTTGTATTGTATGGAGAAATCTATGGAGCAGGAATTCAAAAGAATTACGAATATGGTTTGACCGATATCAAATTTGCTGGATTCGATATTACAATCGATGGTAAATATATGGATACTGGTTTAACTGAATATATTGTTGAAAATATATTAGAGTTGCCACATGTTGAAGTACTTTATGATGGTTTATGGAATCAAGAGGTTCAAGATAGTTTTGTATTTAATAATTTCATTGAAGGAACTAAAGTGCCACATGAAGGAATCGTAATCAAATGTATTACTGGTGAAAGACAAAAAGTTGCGAAAGTGATTAATCCAGACTATTTGATTTATGGTGAAAAGAATAACGTAGGAGATTCTCACTAATGAAACTAATCATATTTAATATAGGTTATATAGGACACGGTAGCTCGAGTATTTTGAGCTACCATCCTTTTGTATGGCATGATTGTGACATTAAAACATTTTCCAAGAAATTAAGACAAAAGGGAAATATTCAAAAATTATTTAGGTGGGCCAAAGATTCATACGTGACTCCATCAACAATCACATTATTCATAACAATTATTGAAGATGATACGGAATGGTCTTACACCATTAAAATGATTAATGTTAGAGAATACAGAGCACATTGGGAGAAAGTATATAAAAAAGAATGGAAAGATGTCAGTAGATTATAAAAAAGTTCTATTAGGAATGTTAGGTGAAAAGATTGTAGCAAAACATTTTAGAGATAACGGGCATCAAGTTGATGAGTCCCTAAATGTTTTTGATTCTGATAAGGATATGATAATTGATGGAAATAATGTTGAAGTAAAAACAAATGCACCCTTAATATATTACGATTCATTCTCATTCCCAAAAAGTCAATATAATAAAATTATGAATGCTCATCGAGTTTATTGGGTTTCAGTACCATTACAAACAATGGATGATACATTTACTGGGTGTATTTTTGAAATGGATCCTAAAGTTGCTAAGTTACATACAATTAAATTTAATTCTGGACAAACTACCATTGGTCTTAAAAGACAACAAGATGGTATGAAAGTAATTCATAAAATAGAAGATATGAAGCTACTTAATCATCTCAAAGATCTTTCATCATCTTATTTGTAAAATTGTTCGTAACTTTTTTAGCTAGGATTTTTTTATGTCAAATATTATTAGTATATTAGCTGTATAAATAAATATAACATGGAAGAAGATTTTGATTTTGACGAGTTTATGGAAAACAGTCAACGTAAGTTCGAAGGTGATTTAGCAACTTACAAAGAACGTATGATGCTTTTAGCTATCGAGTCTAACTATGACAACATAGCAAAGAACGGAATCAGCGAATGGCATCTTAGACATTTGCCACAGTCTGAATTGAATGATCTTAATGAAACTTTCAGAATGATGATAGAATACTTTCAAGATCTCGAAGAGTACGAGAAGTGTTCAGTTATTTTGGCTGCAAAAAATAAGATTGTTGAAGCTTTAAAGACAAAGCAGAATATATAATAAAAAACACAATACATGAAAACAGTAATGACATTCGAAAAATATACTACTTATACTGAATTAGGTAAAGGTAAATGGGGTACTCCTGAAGAAATGCTAGAAGATGCTAAGTCTGTAGTTTTAAGAGTTTTGCCAACAAGAGAAGAGAAATGGATCAAAGATATTGAAGATCAATCGACAGATAAAGGTATTAAGTTTCAAGTAACCCTTTCTAATGGTGATGTTATTCACATGTATATGGTTTCAAAATGGAGAATGAATGTAGATTCTTGGGAATTCTATTTCAATAAAAAGAAAACTAATACTTCTGATTTAACAAAGACATTAGAAGACAAATATATGTCAGATCTTGAGAAGTTTTTAAAGTATGCATTCTCTTATGATTTTTATGCACAATACATTGATGATGGTAGACAATATCAAAATGCTACTAGTAATAATTCTAGAATAGAGTCAAACTTTAAAGCATTGAGTTCTAAAGATAAAAAACTTGCAATTAAAGCTTTAGAAGCAAAGTTTTCAAAAGAAAGCGTTGAAAAAGTATTTAAATAAACTATAACCACTCAAATTCAATCAAAACCCGGAACCAAGTTTCGGGTTTTTTTTGTGATATATAATAAAACACAAATGATTATGAAAACATGTACATGTAAATCTGAAATGATATTAGTTGGCACAGCATCAACTAATGGACAATACTGGACTTGTCGATCATGTGGTTCTATAGAACCTGTAATACAAACAATAGAATTAAAATGAAACACATTAAATTATACGAAGAATACAGAGCAGATCTTGAAAATGAAGATCCTCTTTTAATTAATATAAGACATTTCCAAGGATCTATTCAAAGCTTAGATGATTGGTTACGTAATAAGATAGGTGAAACAAATCCGTATAAAGACACTATAATGGTTAATGGTCCACATCAAGGTCAAAAAGATAATTCATTGCCTTATCAAGATTTTCAAAACGGTAAGTCAGACTTAGTAAAGAATAAATATGGAAGATAAAATAGCAAAAGAGTTAATAACTCAGTTAAAAAGAATCGCAGATGCTTTAGAGAAATCTAATAAGAGTGCAGAAGTTGCAGAAAAGAGAAAGATTGTGATTGAGAAATTACAAGAAAAGAATCTTAAAGTAGACTTAAGAGGTAAACTCAATACTGTAAATACACTCGATGGATCCGTATAATATACTAGGTGTAGACAAATCATCCTCTCAAGATGATATAAAACAAGCATATCGTAAACTAGCCAAAGAACATCATCCTGATAAAAATGGTGGCAGTGATGAAAGATTCAAGCAAATTGCAGAAGCTTATGAAAAAATAGGCGATGAATCTTCAAGAAAACGATACGATAACACTTCTAATTTTCAAAACTTTTCAGGATTTGAAGGTAACTTTAACATGTCAGATATATTTGATCAAATGTTTGGTAATGCTTTCAATTCTCAACAAACTACAAAAGGTACCGATTTAAGATTAGATCTACATTTAAGTTTTGATGAAGCCTATCATGGTACGTCAAAACAATTTGCAGTAAATGGTCAAGAAATTAAAGTTGATTTTAAACCTGGTCTAAAAACAGGTATGAAATTAAGAGTGCCGGGTAAAGGTCAACCTCATCAATATAATAGTACAATGCCCAATGGTGATTTGATTATACACATACATGTGATGTATAGGACTGAGTGGATTTTACAAAATGATGATATATGGATTGAATTAGATTTACCATGGTATGATATAATGTTAGGAACTAAAATAAGTGTAAACACACCAGAAGGTATGATATACATTAATATTCCAAAAGATAGTTATCCAGGAAAAACACTAAGGATCAAAGATCGTGGATACCCTATATATGGCACTGAGAATAAAGGTGCACTCTTATGTAAATTAAATGCTAGATATTATGAACTTAGTGATGAGCAGATAGAATATATAGAGAAAGTAAAGAACGCTCAACATGAATAGTTATTTTTCTAGTGGTAAAAACGATAAATCAAATTGGTTTAAAGTCATTGATGGCATAGTTGCTAACGATGCAGATATGTTTTTTAACGCATTATATCAGGCTATAACTAATCATCCAACTTATGTTATTGCATCCGATATGGAAGATGAACGTAAAAATACTATATTGGGCGCAATGCTAAAACATTTTGAAATTAGAGAAGAGTTTGAAAAGTGCGCAGCAATAAACAAAATTAAAAAACAAATCAAGATATGCTGATAATTGAAGTGAATAAAGGTAACTTAGAAATGGCTCTAAAACAATACAAAGGAAAGGTTATTAGAACTAAACAATTAAAAAAACTCAGAGATCAGCAAGATTTTACAAAACCATCCATTAAGAATCGCCTAAAACTACAAAAGGCTAAGTATCTGGAATCAAAAAAGAATTCTTAATAACATATTATTAAAATATCCTAATATTTACACATTTAATATAGAGATTGGGTTATACAATTTAATAATATATACACAGAGGAAATATTCCTCGTATAAAAATAAGCACACTAGGATGGCAAGCTTTATTTCCAATTCGGATAAAGATAGTTTAATGAGAGCTAGTTATTATCAAATAACTAGAAATTTCACCAAAACTGTAAATCGTTTTATAGCATTCAAGGATAGTGACCGTATCGTAGAAATACCTCACGGTATCAAACAACGCAGTAAATTTATCGACTTAATGATCAAATACTTTGAGGAATTAGAAGAGTATGAGAAATGTACAAAGTTGATGAAACTTAAAGAACTTGTCATAATGGCAGGTGATTAAAAATAAATAACTATATGAATAAAGGTAGTGGACAATCAAAGAATGAACAATCAAGACAAAGTAAAGGCGGTACAATCGCAACGGGTCTTAAACAAGTTAGCCTTAGACAATCACAACAAAAATATGTCAAACACATAGAAGAAAACGACATCACCTTTTGCTACGGTCCAGCAGGAACATCAAAAACATTTACAGCATGTTACGTAGCACTTAAATTATTAGAAGAAAAGAAAGTCAAAGAAATTATTCTTTGCAAACCAATACAAGAAGCTGGTGAGAAATTAGGATTTTTACCAGGTACAAAAGAAGAGAAGATCGATCCATATATGAATTCATATATTTCGAATATTACAAAAATAGTAGGTGGTCAACAAGCCAAATACCTATTCGATAGCAATACAATTAGATTTGAACCATTAGCATACATGAGAGGTGATACTTACGATGATGCTCTTATGGTTTTAGACGAAGCTCAAAATGCAACATTTAAACAACTTATGTTATTCGTTACTCGTATGGGTAAAGATAGTAAAGTATTAGTTACTGGTGATGTTAGTCAACATGACATCTCAAGACAACAGGTAAGTTTACCTAGTTTTATTGACATCATGAAAGACATTAAAGGCGTTGGGGTACACGTATTCGGTAACAGCGATATAGTTAGAGCTAAGATTTTACAAGACGTTGTACAGCGTTACGATGAATGGAGAGCAAAGAACGAATCTAAATTTTAGAAACAATTTGATTGATCCATGTATAACTACTAAACATATACATGGATCAATATCAAATTTTACTTAAGCATAGTCATACTGGAAACCAAAACATCATTGAGATTGGATTGGACGAAGCAGGCCGAGGTGCATTATCAGGACCAGTAACCGTAGCAGCATGTATTATGCCATTCGGTTTTCAACACGAACTTATTAAAGACTCAAAACTATTGAGTGAACCTCAGCGAGTAGATGCTCGCAGAATGGTACTTGAAAATGCATTAGCATGGTCAGTTGTACACATTCCAGTTGAGGAAATAGAATCTACTAATATTCTTAAAGCTACATTAAACGGCATGAAACTATGTCTAGATAATGTTGCTAAAGATTATAAGTTTGATTTTATTCTTGTTGATGGTGACCAATTTCATGGATACGAAGGTGTTCCATTTGAAACTATTATTGGCGGTGACAATACTTATGTCAGTATCGCAGCAGCTTCTATATTAGCTAAGACAGAGCGTGACCTTCTTATGAAGGACTTAAGCGCAGAATATCCAGCTTATGGTTGGGGATCAAATAAAGGTTATGGTACAAAACAACATCGTGATGCTATCGTAAGTGAAGGTGTTACACCTCACCATAGATATTCTTTTATTAGTCATATGTTAACTAAGACAAGCACTTTATTTTGAGAAATTTATTAGCAGGTATTTTATTATTTTTAATTGGTCAATCCCTAGTTTGGTTTCAAACTAATAGTCAGTTCTTTTCTACATGGGCTAAAAACCATCCTTGGATAATTTCAATAACCGGTGGAACAATTATTAGTTTTACATTTATACACGCTACTAATTTTCTAGCAAAGTATTATAATGGTGAACTTTGGCCTGGTAGATTTATTGGCTTTGCAACTGGAATGATTGCATTCTCAACACTCACATATATGATAATGAACGAGAATATCAATGCCAAAACATTTGTTTGTTTAGGACTTGCTTGTGCTATCATTTTAATACAATTACTATGGAAGTAGAAAAACTGAATTTGCCATGGTTAGAAAGTGGAAAACCTACCACTGTTGCTATTTATAGAAAAACAAAAACCAGCAAAACATATTACATGATAATCACAAATATACATGTAGATATTATAAATAATCTCAGAGCAACCAAGCCAATTATAGACCATAAGTATGAAATAGTAGAACTTGGCATAGGTGTTGGCTTTATAAAGGCATATGCAAAGGCATATAAGATAAAAAAACCGCAAATAATAGAAAAATAAACGCTAAATAATTTTTTTATGTCAATTATTATTGGTATATTAGCTGTATAAATAAAAGATAAACTATATGAATACATCAGAAAAACTAGGAACAATATTAGGAGCCCTAGCTCTAGTAGCTTTAGCGGCTTTAATTTTAGCTCTTCCTACTCAATTACTATGGAACTATTGTTTAGTACCAGCAGTTAACTCAGTTAATCCTATTGGATTTTTTCAAGCACTAGGAATTAATATGTTAGCATCGATCTTATTTAAAAGCACTACGTCTAACGCGAAAACAACAACTAAGTAATATGCAAAAGAAGATAATGTACTTAGATATGGACGGTGTCCTTGTGGACATCTTCAAAGCATGTGAAACTAAATATGGTAAGGAATCAATATCTGATATTGGTGATTTATTAGATGAAGATCCTCAATTATTTTTTGAAGCTGAGCCTATGCCTGGTGCAATTGAGGCTTATAATAAATTGATCGAAGTATTCGATGTTTATTTGTTGACTAGTGCACCTTGGAAAAGTATGGGTGCTACAGAAGCTAAACAAAGATGGGTTATGAAATACTTAGGTGATTCTGCTGATAAGCGAATGATTGTAAGTCACAATAAGAATTTAATGATCGGTGATTATTTGATCGATGATAGAACTGCTAATGGTGCAGGTGAATTTAAAGGAGAACTAATTCAATTTGGCACTGAAAAATATCCAGACTGGAACACAGTGTTAGATTACTTAAATGTAAATTAATATGAGAGTTACTGACGATTTAAGAATTATTGCAGAAGCACATGACAAAGCTAATAAAATTACAATGTCTTGTGAAAATGAACAACATTTAGAAACTGCAATAGCTTACATTAAGAATTTAAAAAAGATGTGTGCTAATTTAAAAATATCAAGCAATCATGAAGCAGCTTATATCAAACAAGTTGCACAGAGTATTGATTCTACCCTTAAATTAAAAAGAAAATCACTTAAATAAAATGCCAGAATTAGCTGAACTTAGATTAACATCAGATTATGTCAACGTTAATTCGAAAGGCATAACTTATGTTAACGTTGAAAAAAACCCTGAACATAAAGGTGCAAACCTAAATATTCCATTTAATTATTTCAATATTTCAGCAGAGAGTAGAGGTAAAGAAATAGTCATGACTTTCAGAGATCAAGATAGCGATGCATCTATTTCTGTTAGAATAACAATGGGCATGAGTGGACACTTTAAACTCACAAATACTGGATCAGAACCTAAGCATGCACATCTTAAATTTTATCGCAAAGATGGTACTACACTTTCATTTGTAGATGTAAGACGTTTTGGTAAATGGAAACAAGGTGAAACATGGAGTGATAATAGAGGACCAGATCCAACTGTTAATTTTCAAGACTTCATTAGAAATATCAAATCTAACTTACATAAAAAAGATTTTGATAAACCAATTCATGAAGCTCTAATGAATCAAAAATGGTTTAATGGTATTGGTAATTACTTACGCGCAGAGATTTTATATAGAGTTAATGTAGATCCATTTATTAGTGCACGTGAAGCATTGACTTCAAATCCAGAAATTTATCAATTGTGTAAACTATTACCATTACAGGCTTATAAACTTGGAGGTGGTAAAATTAAAGATTGGGAGAATCCATTCGGTAAACAAATTGAAGCTGAATCATGGTCAGAATTCATGATCTGTTATGGTAATCCTATTATGGCAAAAATGACGGATAGAAATGGAAGAACATTCTGGTTTGACCAAAAATGGATAATGTAAATTGTTCGTAACTTTTATCAAATAAATTTTTTTATGTCAAATAAAAGTTGTATATTAGCCTTATAATTAAAACACAAAACAATATGAACAAAACTGTAATATTCGATTTAGATGGTACATTAGCATTGATCGATAAACGAAGAGCACTTGCTGCTAAAGATAATGGTAAAATAAACTGGAAAATATTCTTTGATCCTACTAATATTTCATTGGATGAACCAAATATTCCTGTAATTGAAATGGCCAAAACTTTAAAAGCACAAGGTCATTCAGTAGTTATCTTTTCTGGTAGAGATGCTATCAGTAGAACCGAAACTATTGCATGGTTAAATAAATTTGGTGTACCATTTGATGTATTGAAGATGAGACCCGAAGGATCATTTACTCCAGATGATGTATTGAAACAGGATTGGTTAGATCAATTGTTTCCAGATAAGTCTGATATTTTATGCATCTTTGATGACAGAGACAAAGTAGTTAAAATGTGGAGATCAAATGGTATCGCTTGTTTTCAAGTAGCACCCGGTGACTTTTAAAATTATAAATTATGATACACGACGAACAACCAAAAATTCTTGTGAATACAGATGAAAACGGAAATCTAGTCATAAATGATGATTTCGTAGAAATGTTTTATAAAGAACAGGAACAAAACTGGAAATTAGTTAGAGAGCATGACAATCTAACTAAGAAATCACGAGCTATTATATGGATCGAATGGAATGAAGATGGTTCCTTTAAAGAACAGTTTGATTCTATTACTGTTGGAAGAAGTTTAATCATGTCTCCATTTAATCAAGCATTTACTTGGCAAACTACAGATGTTACTGAGATTGTAGAACAGCGTGATGACTACATTAAGTTCAAAACAAAGAATTCCAATTACGAGTTATTTAAAATAACCAATGAGTAGGCAATTCACATGGTGGAGAAGATTTCACGGCGTTGTAAAAATTCCTAAGCAATACTTATATAAAGGTGCTAGCGAACTTTTACAACGCATTGAATTCGGTGAATATGAATTCGATCATTTAGGCAGAGAAGTCTATTTAGAAGATGTTATTTACCAATACAAAGAGGACTTAATTAAAAAAGAAAGTCCATGGTTAAATTCTGAAACCTTAGTAGATGCTACTGATTATGAACGCAAACAACGTAATAAGCGAAAAGCTGTTATGATGAAAAAACATCTCGAGTATGAATCAGTTTTACTTAGAAAACTTAGAGATGATTTAGCACATGAATTTGGTTTAGAACCCGAATTAGTTGGCGAATTAATGGAAACATTTGATGGTACAACTAGAGAACTTTATTTTAAATGCATGAGTATTTCTATTAATAAAGATTTAGATCCTGAGAAAATGCAAAGGTTTTTCAAAGAACAACCTAGACACATATTGAAACCTAAAGAAAGGAAATATGCAAACTTATGGATTGATCTTGTTAAAGAACGAAAATGGGCAGGATTCTTAAATTGGGAAAACATTTAATAACACAACAGTATAATGAATATGTGGATCATATATGCGTTAAAATATTTCTTTATAGGTTTTATATTTCATATAATATATGACATAATAGTTAGATATACTAACAGAGAAGATTTACGTTTTAATTTACTAGAAAGCCTTTTATTTTCATGCATGTGGCCTATTTATGCCATCATGCTAATTCACACTATTATCAAAACAATTATATATGGACCAGACAATGACGAGTAATTACGGATACTGTTGTATAAACACAACACTACAAAAATCTGAAAAGATTACGACAAATCGTACAATGATTAAAAAAACATTTACTGAACGTGGTATTGAATATGCATCAGAATTAGCATTACAGAATGTTAGAGACCTTTCACGTATTATTAAATGGAATCATGAGAATGGAATTAAATTATTCCGTATTAGTTCTGATATGTTTCCTTGGATGAGCGAATATGAATTATCTGATTTACCAGATTATGATCGTATTAAGAATATATTATCGGGTAATGGTAAATTAGCCAAGTCATATGGACAAAGATTAACATTTCATCCTGGTCCATTTGATGTTTTAGCTTCTACTACACCTTCAGTTGTAACTAAGTGTATCAAAGATCTTAATAAACATGGCGAGATTATGGATCTTCTGGGTTTACCTCGTACGCCATATGCTCCTATAAATATACATGTTAATACTACACAGGGTGGCAAAGAAGATGCCATGAAACGTTTCTGTGATAACTATGCACTACTCGATGATTCAGTTAAGTCTCGTTTAGTTGTTGAGAATGATGACAAAGAATCTCAGTTTACCACAGAAGATCTTTACGAAGGAGTTTATAAAGTTATCGGTGTTCCTATTACGTTTGACTATCATCATCATTGGTGTCATCCTGGAATTTTAAGTCAAGAAGATGCTCTTAAACTTGCAGCAAAATCATGGCCTAAAGATGTTAAACAACTTGTACATTATTCATCTTGTCAAATGATTCATGAGAATTCTGAACAAACTAACAAGCGTGCACATGCCGATTACATATACGAGTTTATTGATACTTATGGATTGTCTCTTGATATAGAGTTAGAAACAAAAGCCAAGGAATTAGCTCTTCAAAAATATGTGAAACAATATCAAGTCGAATTAGTATAATCTTTAAATATAAAATTATGAGTTTAAAAGTAGATGCTCTTAGAGCGAAATATGTTGCAATGCGTTTAGAAGCTGTAGCAACATTAGAAATTTATACTAAAAATGCAGTAGGTATTGGTGAACACCCTCAAGTAATTGAGGAAATGGACAAACTAATTAGAACTGTATCAGATGCTAATGGTTATTTAGAAACATTGGACAAAATATTTGTACAAACTGACGAAGGAGCCACTCTAGGTCAAACCGGACCAATAAACGATTAACACTACTTAATCGAAAACCTACCAAAAGGGATGAAGAAATTCATCCCTTTTTTTATGTGATATATAGAATATGAGAACAATTTATAAATTTGAAGACTTTGTTGGTGAGAGCAGAAGTAAATGGGACGGTTTAGCGTCTAGTTTAACTAAAGCTGTATTCAAAGCTTGGGTAAAGGGATACCAAAATGGTATGTCTGAAATAAATTACATGGATCAAATAGAAGATAAATTAGAATTTGATCTTGATGCTACAATTTACATAGATAAAAAATTCAAAGGATTTGAAGTTTTAGGTGGAACCGGTGCAGATGCAAGAGACATTGATGATGACGATGATGATCAAACTCCTTTTATTAACATATATTTTGGTATAAATCCAGAGTGGTTACCTGGAGAATGGTCAATGGTTTATTTTCATTTAGCAGATGTAATGCGACATGAAATGGAACACATTACACAAGATGGTGCAGGTGTTGGTAATTATAAAGCTGGAAAACCAAATGAAGATGATTCAGAACTTAGAGGTCTTATTGATTTGGGAATATTACCTAAAGCACAATACATGATGTTACCAAAAGAAGTCGATGCTAATTTACATGGACTTAGATTTGAAGCTAAGAAAAGAAAGGAACCAATTATAGATGCAATCAATAGATACTTAGATACACAGGAACAAAGTGGTATTATTGATGGCGTTGAACGCGAAGAGATACTAGATCTTTGGAGACGAAGAGCACAAAAAATCGGTGGAATACCTAAATTTTAAATTATGAAAAAACTTAAATTATTTGAAGACTTCTTAACAGAAGCAGAAGATGGAACAGTTACCTTAAATGTAACTATTTCTAATATTGATCAAGAAACTGCAGATGATTTTTTAAAAATGTTTGCATTTATGGAATGGTGTGGTGCTGTAGGTTCTGGTAGAAGTTTTAAAGCATATTTTGACGGAGATGGTCACTTTAGACCAAAGATTAAAGTTGAAGGTGTAGATTTAAAAGATGTTGATTTAACTGGAGATTATGATGATGAAAAAACTGACACTCTCGACCTAGGATTTGGTGCATAATTAATAAAATAAATATATGAAACACATAAAATTATTCGAAGAATTTATGAATGAAAAATCAGGAGATTCTTATTCTTCAGGTTGTGTAATGTTATACTTTAATTTTCCAACAATGAATAAAATTCATGAAGGAATAGATAAAGCTGACTTATACGAAGAAGAAGGTGATAGAACATTTGGACTAGAAGATGAACCACATTGCACTTTATTATATGGACTTGAAGGTTCTGTAACAATAGAACAAGTAACTGAGATTTTAAACACTCAAACATTTGGAACTTGTAAAGTACATAATGCTTCTCTATTTGAAAATCAATATGACGTACTTAAATTTGATGTTAATGGTGATTCTTTAAATGCATGTAACAAAGCATTATGTGAACTTCCATACAGCAGTGATTTTCCAGACTATCATGCACATATGACAATTGCTTACTTAAAGAAAGGCACTGGTAAAAAGTATTGTGAATCTATGGATGGACAAGAATATGAGTTAGTGCCAACACATGCTGTTTTCAGTCAACCCAATGGTACTAAAACTAAAATAAAAATCAAAGTAGATTAATGAAACATATAAAACTTTTTGAGAAATTTATAAACGATAGAATCGAATGTAATAACTGTGGATGGACATGGGATCTTGAAAAGGGTGGCAAAGATTTATACACATGTCATAAATGTTTTCATGATAATACTGAAATTGCAAATGAAGCTTTTGTTTTAACAGATCTTAGAGATAAATATGGTATTGACTTGGATCTTTATGATAATGGTAAATATTTAGAGTTGTCAAGAATTGTTATTCCAAAAGATAAAAGAGGTGAAGGTATTGGATCTGAAATTATGGGACAGATTAATGATTATGCCGATCAAAAAGGTTTAAAAATATATTTAACGCCATCTAAAGATTTTGGAGCTACTTCAACTTCTCGATTAGAAAAGTTTTATAAAGATCATGGTTTTGTAAAAAACACAGATAAAAGTGAAACACGAAATACAATGGTTAGATTACCTCAATAAATTATGAAGAAAGTATTATTATTTGAAGAGTTTCTAGATGAAGCTAAAAAGAAAATGGACAATCCATGTTGGAAAGGTTATACTATGTATGGTACTAAAACTGATGAGGATGGAAATGAAGTACCTAATTGTATTCCTGTCGAAGAATCAAATAATATAGAAGATTCTTATAATGATTATCCTGAAGCTGCTAAAAAGAATGCACAATTAGCAATTGATTGGAAAGAGAAGTATGGTAGAGATGAAGTTGAAGCTGGAACTGCAGTTGGTTGGGCAAGAGCACATCAATTAGCTAAAGGTGAGAATATATCAGGTGATACTGTAAAAAGAATGGCATCATTCAATAGGCATCGTAAAAATTCAACAATTGCACCAGAATTTAAAGAGACTCCGTGGTTAGATAAAGGTTATGTGTCTTGGCTAATTTGGGGCGGAGATGAAGGAGTTGATTGGGCTTTAGAAAAATCTAAAACAATTACTGAACGTAAATCTCTTTTCGAAGAATTCTTATTAGAAAAGGGCAAGAAAAGCAAACCAAAAACTGATAAGCAAAAAATTAATGACTTATCTAAAAAACAAAAAGGTCTTGCTAAAAAGGTAAAAGATATTAAAGGTGATATGCTTGATCTTTCTAAAGATAAAGAAAAGGAACCTACTGATAAACTACAAGGTTTATTATTAAAAACTCAAATGACTCAATCTGCTGTAGATGCTAAAAAAGCAGAAGTTCAAATCCAACAAATTGGTTTAAAAGCTAAATTAAAAACTGCTAAGAAAAAAGAAAAGGCACTGAAGGATGCAGAAAAGGACAATCCCAAACCTGAAGTTAAACCAAAAGAAAAATCTAATAAAGATAATCCTAAAATAAAATAAATGCATTTATACAGTACTGATTTTTTCAAGAATAGCAGGGTTTGGCGATTTGATTTCTTTGAAAAACTTTCTAGCAAACCTGCACAATATTGGCACAATTATGAATATGATCTAGAACAACATATAGATAAAGCATATGTGTTATATCTTCCACATAGAGAAGATAAAATAAATCTATTAACAGAAAGATTAAAGCAAACTAAAACTGGAAAATCAAACTTACTTAATTCGGTTACTTGGTGGAAAGGTCATTTTAATGAAACTAAATGGGATCCTAAAATACACAATGCCAATTATTCATTAAAATATGCATGGGATATTGAACCTACTCCAGAAGTAATACGCAATATAGGTGGAAACGTTATTCTAGATGATATGAATAAGATAGGTATTACTGCGTCTCGACCTGAAAGTAATATAGCATTGGGTCACGCTTCTATTTTGCAAGATATTGTCGACAATAATATTCAACATGCACTTATATTGGAAGATGACGCTATATTTAGTCCTGGTTTTACATGGTTAATGGAAAGAATATTTAAGCAATTACCAGATGATTGGGATATATTTTATGTTTCATATCAGCCGTGTTTTTATGGATTTAAAAGTGAACCATATTCTGAAGATCTAGTTAAAATTACATCAGGTGTATGGTGGCTTTCAGGTGTTTTTATTAGTCAAAGAGCTGCTAAGAAATTGGTAGATAATTTTCCAATAATTGGACCAATAGATGTTTGGATCAATTATCATTTTGATGATTTGAATGTGTATGGCACAATGTATAACTGTATCAATCAGGATTCTACATCCGGATCTGATAATACAAATTCATTTAGGAAAGCTATAGATAATTTAAAAAAATAATTTACAATTAATTACACAGATATATAAATAAAAAATAATACCATATTATGACTAAAAAAATACTATCATTCGAAGAGTATGCTGCTAGTAAAAACTTTACTAGTAATGACGATATTGCCGAAGAAAACGAAGAATTATGCGAGACTTGTGAAAAGGATCCATGTATATGTGAATCTTCTGAAGAAGATGAAGAAGACGAAGATGAAGAATCTAAAGAATCAGAGGAATCTGAAGACGAGGATGAAGATGAAGATGAAGAATCTGATGAGCATGAAAAATTAGAAAGTCCTGACGAAGAAGCTAAAGAAGAGGAAGAAGAAGCTGCAGGTGGTGAAGAAGCCGAAGACGATCAAAAGGTAAAATCAGTGGCAGAAATGTTAGAATCATGTTATAGCAATGCTGTTAAAGAAGCATGTGATTATGACAAAGATGAATATCCTGACCATACATTAGAATCATATCTTAAAGAAAATGCTTCATTAATTGCAGCAATGAGTGCTAAAACTTTAGAGCAAGCACATGCTGAACTTAATGATGAAGCTCTTGAAAAAGAAATGTACGAAGCATGTCTTAATGATATGAAAGAATCTTATTGTAAAAAAATAGAAGAGCTAAAAGAAGCTTGGTCGGCAATGTAACGGAAACGTTCAATTAAACTTTTTAAAGGGTCTATGTATAATGCATGGACCTTTTTTATTTAAAAGACATTTATTATGCCAAGAATACCAGTAGAAATTATTTATATGCAAATGGCATATCAGACTGCCAAATTAAGTTATGCACATCGACGAAGAGTTGGTTGCATCATTGTTAAAGACGAACAGATTGTATCATATGGATATAACGGAACTCCACATGGATTTGATAATCGATGTGAAGAAGATGATGTTAAACAGTATGAAAATCCAGATATGGCCGTAGTATTAGAAGAATACGGATATACTTGTGAAAATGGATGTTGTACTAAAAAAGATGCTATCACAAAAAGAGAAGTCTTACATGCAGAATCAAATGCTATTACTAAATTAGCAAAATCTACAATGACATCTGATGGTGCAGATCTATATACTACTACAGCACCATGCTTTGATTGTGCAAAACTAATTATCCAAGCAGGAATTAAACGAGTATATTACTCAGAAGATTATCGCGATATGAGCGGTGTCGAATTATTAAATAAAGCTAATATTGAAGTAAAAGAAGTTATATGTTGGAACGCGGAATAGATCAAATTATTGACAAAGCGTTAGAGCTTAATACTTTTGGAAAAGACTTTGAATTCAGGAAAGGACAAAGAGAAATTATCACTAAGATTTGCGAAACCTATCAAGAAGATAATAATGCTACTTTAGTAATAGATGCACCAACTGGTGCTGGTAAGTCATTAATAGCTATGTGGTCAGCTCATATCCTAAAAGAACTAGGTAATAGAGGTTATATGGTGACTAGTGACCTGAGTCTTCAGGATCAGTATGAATCTGATTTCTATAATTATGGTTTGAGATGGCCATCTATTAAGGGTGTTGATAATTATGAATGCTCAGTAAATGGTTTACCATTTTCATTAGGTGATTGTAAACTCAAAGGAATGGGTTACGATCAAGCTGAGAAATTACCATGCTATAATTCATGTGATTATTTACAAAATAGACGAAGAGCTATCGATCAACCTATTGCACTTCTTAATTATTCATTCTGGTTAATTCAAAGAAATTACGTTGAAGCCAAAATGTTACAAGACGATAGAGTTGTTCCATTTGAACAAAGAGATTTTGTCTTCTTTGATGAAGCACACCGAATTGATGATATTGTTCAAAGTCACTTTAGTCCACGTATCGAACCTGGATTAGTTGAAAGAATGATGACTTTAAATCGTTTCGCTAGTAAGCAAGGATTTCAAGAAGCTTCTTATACTAAGAATAAAATACAATCATTAGTCAATCACATGATGGTTGGTGGTAAGAATGATGTGTTTACTGCGATGAGTGAATTTGAAAGAATTCTACATGGCTTTGGTAAAGTTAGACAAGTTGCCAATAAAATGGCTAAGAAAAGATATGGAACTGCAGGTGTGCCTAAAGATTGGCAAACTGCATTTGGACATTTCGATAGACTTAAAGATGTACACTGTAAAGTAGAAGATTATTTAAGTCTTATTAAAGAAGTTGGTATAGATAAGATGGTTCTTGATCAAAATGAACATGAAGCAAAATTCATGTGTGTTGAAGAGAGCTTAATGATTAATAAGTATCTTCACGAAAAGGCAAACTTCAAAGTATTTATGAGTGCCACTATCGGAGATCCTAGAGCTTTTGTAAAAATCATGGGAATTAAGAATGCCAAGTTTATTAGAATGGACAATGCATTTAACTATGACAAATCTCCAGTAGTTTTTGTTAATCGCCACAAACTTTCATTTAGAGAACGCGAAGAAAGTTTACCTAAAGTGGTAGAAATCATGGATCAAATCATAAGCAAACATAAAGGACAACGTGGTATCATTCACTGTGGATCTTATGAGTTTATGAACTATATTCAATCTAAGAGTAAACACACCTTTAGATTAATGAATTATGAAAATTCTAAACAAAAAGCAGAAGTGCTTGAATTGTTTAAGAAAAAAGAAGATGCAGTATTAATGGGTCCTTCATTATTAGAAGGTCTCGATTTAAAGGATGATACGAGTAGATTTCAAATATTCTTTAAAGTACCATATCCATCATTAGGCGATCCTTTGATTAAAGCTAAAATGCAAACATCAAATGAGTGGTATGATTGGAAAACTGGAATTAGTATAATGCAAGGAGTTGGAAGATCAGTTAGAAGTAAAGACGATTGGGCTGTGACTTATGTCCTAGATGCTTGCTTTAGAAGCTTGATAAATAAGCCAGGGTTTTTCCCTCCAAGTTTTATGGAACGAATAAAAACGATTAAATAATAAATATATGGGATTTAACAAATTAATTTTACCGGATGTTGATAGACTTAAGAGTCATTTAGCAGATTTAGGTGAAGAAGAGTTCGGAAAACATTGGTTAAGACGACTACAAAAAGCAGATGCTATTATGGGATCTGTAGAATCTGACAAGTTTCTTAAACCTTTCACAGATAAGGCGTATAATGAAAGTAAATTAAATTTTGCGCAAAATGAAAATTTTACAGAGATTAAAAAATAAATTTATGTCTAAAGAACAAAAAACTGGAAATCGCCAATTTTATGTTTGGATTAAGTCCGAGCGAATTGGTCAAATTGTAGAAGTTGCAGAAGTACAAGACGATAGTGCTTGGTTGAAATTCACTGATGGAACTCAATGTAATAGTCAAATTACTAACGAATACTTATTGCCTGCATCTTCAGAAGATCAAGCTAATATGATCGCTAAAGATTTTGGTGGAATTACAACATTTACTAATCAACCAGCTGAAGCAGCAACACCAGTTAGACCGCGTAGAGATATTGAACCAGTTGATGCAACGCCAGTTAGACCGCGTAGAGATCCAGTAAGTGATGAAATTAATGTGATGCGTGAGATGCTTAGAAAAATGAGCACTAAGAATAAGGCTGATATGCCCATTAAGATTAATATTCCTTCTAAAGAGATTTATGCATTGCTTAAAGATCAAATGGACATTACTAAAAAAGATTTAAATAGTCAAATTATCGCGCTCGTAGAGGATCAGATAGATAATCAGAGAGACATTTTAAAAGAACAAGTAGAATCATTTATTAATAACTATTATAATGGAAAACCAAACACAACAAGTAGAGGAAACTCAAACACCTCAAACACAGGAGAATCAACAGATTCCTAATCGTAGAGAACGTCGTTATAGACTAAAACAACAAGGTATATTAAAATATCTTAGTAAACTTTCTTTTTTAAACCCAGTTGCGGTAAATTATCGTGCGGAAAATCTTAAAGTTGGTCAAAGAATTCAGGACATTCTTCGCGAAAGAAATGAAAAACAATGGGAGGAAACTTTCATGTCTAAATTAGAAAAAATGAAAGAAACATGGTATGAAATTGGTTATAATGCCGAAGAGATTACAATGTTAGAAGAGGCTTCAGCTATTCATTTCGCAAAGAATAAGGAAACTTATCGCGAAGATAAAAAAGAAGCTAAAGAATTAATGAATAAAGCTAAAGCTAGTTTAGCTTCTAGAAAATAAGATAATCTATGTTAAGTATCGGTATTGAACCAGCAGATAATGGCCTTATAAAAACATTAGTTGATGACAATGTAAATGGAGGTGGTGAAGAATTTGAATCTAGACAAGTCTACGAATTCGAAGGACCGATGAAACGTTCTAATCAAATAAAATTCTTTAGGGATTTGATATTTGATTTAGGCATAGATGTTGGAACAGAACTTGATCCAGATCATGTTCAGGTTACAATAGGTTGGGGTACTCAATATCGAGGCTCAGAGACCGAAATAAAAAATAAGATTCAAACCTTGCAAAAAGAAATTAAAAGGTTGGAATCTATGCTATCATAATGAATTTAAAAATAGAAGGCGTTTGGTGTAAAACTAGAACAGAATTTGATAAACTATCTAAAGGTGGTAATTATGATCTGACTGTGTCTTACTATGATATTTTTAATCGCTTGGTTAAAAGTGATCCAGATAATGCCGAACCTTCTAATATAATTATTTCTATTTACATTAGAAAAGCAATTGAAAAAGCATTAATGGATCTTGATGGACAACCGGAAGTCAAGATCCTTTATATGTTTAAAACATTAAGTGCAGAAACAGTATCTAATTTTAGATTGTTTGTAAACGAAATGGTAGAAAATGAATGTGAACTAGATTTACTAGTTGTCAATAGATGTGACTTTCCTAAAACTGGCGTATTAAGTAAATTTGATAATGTTAGATTTTTAGATAATGATTAAGCATCAACTCTTTGCAAAGGGTGATCAAATCCATGCCCTTATTTCAACTACTCAACAACCTAATCTTTTAATTCCGGTTAGAGCAACTATTTATGACGTTAAATTCGATGACGTTAATCCACAATATCAAATTAGAGTTAAAAAGTTCTACGATCAAGTTTACTTCTTAAAGAAGAATCTTTTTGGTGGTAGATTTATAAAAGACTTCGAAGGTAGAGATACCAAAATAAATTTAAAAAGAGCACTATATCCAACTGTAGATGATATTGAAAACAATATCTTTAACGGTGATAAATGGAAACAATACTTAATTATAGTTGACTCTGTGTTTTGTACGAGAACTCGGGCTGAACAAGAAACCCTGTTTAATAATATCCAAACCTTTCATATAGAGATGAAACTCAAAGAACTATATGAGCTTGTCAATCGTACTGTCTATAAAGATGGCGAATTTTATTGGCATACTAAAGGTGAATATGTAAAATCTTTACAGAAATTTTTAGGGGATAAATACCCTAAAGATCCTAAATGGTCTGATGCTTTACTATATAGACCAGAAACCGACGAAATGGACAACGTGGAGTGGGTTTAATATATTATCCTACCATATAAGGTAGATATATATAAAAAATAACATTCACTCATATGCCGGGAATTATAGATGACGCAAACTTTATTTTTAAGAAAGCACTTAACGTTGTAGACAAAACGACGGGCCAGCCAGTGACTCAATATTTTTATGAAGATACTAAATCTGGTAAAAAAGTAAAAACTAAAAAGGCAAAAAAAGGTGCAGTAGGTCAATCTCAAGCTAAACCAGAAGATACAAAAGGTTCTGGAAAAACTACATTTACAGAAGAAAATACTACAGCTAAACGTGAACGTCCTGGTCAATCAATGTATCCTGAAAAAGGTCTTGATTCAAAATCGTATAACGTAGATACTGTTGTATCAGGTTCAGATCCTAAAAAGGTAACTTATGAAGATAAAGGTGAATCTGTAACTTTAGGAAAAGCACCTCGAAGTTTATTTAATAATTGGACTTTACATAGATATGCTAATAGATCTGGTGTTTCGAATTGGGAAACAAAAGAAATGAACGGTGCTGATTATAATAAACCTGTTTTTAGAGGATATGGCGATAATAATTCAATGAATCCTACTGCTAAAAATATAGTAGAATATTCTAAAGGTGTTGGTGGTGAAGGATTCTCATATAGTTATACTGACTTTATTCAAATGGAACATTATGGTCAAATATCTAATGATTATTTAATTACTCTTAGAAGATTTGCTCACCCAGTACCTGATGATATATTATCACCTCAAAGACAAGGTGCAGATGGTAAACCACCTGTAGATAATAGCGAACCTGATTTGGCTAGAGCAGTAACTTGGTTATCGCCAGCTTTAGGAAATGATTTAAAAGAAATACTTAAATTCTCAATGGGATTTAAATGGAATGAAGCTGAATCTAAAATTCAAGAAGCTGAATCCAAAGAATCAGATAGAGGTACATTAGGTAATATGATTGATAGTAATCCAACTGCAGCTGCAATAGAATCTGGTTTAAATGGATTTACAGCAACTCAGGCTAGACAAATTAGAAATCAAGGAAATGTTGATTATGCTAAAGAAACATATCCTAACAAAGTTTTTGGACCACTTAATATTATCGATAAGGTTTTAGCTAGAGACAAAGGTTTAAAATTTGAACAGGAATTTAAATTAAATTTCATATATGAACTTAAAGCATTTCCTGGTACCAGTCCTAAAGTTGCATTTATGGATACTCTTGCAAACGTTTTAGCACTTACATATAATAACGCACCTTTTTGGGGTGGAGCTGTAAGATATAGCGGTACTGGTAAAACTGGTAAACCATTTGGAGATATGAGTAAGTTAGCATCTGGAGATTATGCTGGTTATATTGGATCTATTGCTGATAAATTGGCAGGTATGGGTGGAAACTTTTTAGATCAATTAAAGAAAACTGCATCTAATATTGGTAGTGGCGCTGGACTTAATAAAATAATGGGAGATTCTAGTATTCTTGAAAATATTGTTGGTGGTGGACTTATGAAACTATTAGGTGGACCAAGTGGAGGTACAGTTATTAACGCATTTTTAACTGGTGATCCAACTGGACAATGGCATGTAACAATAGGAAATCCAATGAATCCTATTATGGTTTGCGGTAACTTAGCGTTACAAGATACTAATGTTAGTTTTGAAGGACCTTTAGGTTTTGAAGGTTTTCCAACAAAAATGAAAGTTGAAATCACATTAAAACCTGGAAGACCAAGAGATAAAACTGAAATTGAATCGATGTTTAATGCAGGTCGAGGTAGAATGTACTTACAACCATCATGGGTTGGTCCAAATGGTGCTTTCGATATTGATTCTATGGTTAATATTGATGCATATGGTGGAAAAGCGGGTAAGAATAGTAAAAACTTCCCATACATAAGTAGACTATCTGATATGTCTGCAGGATAAAATAATATATTAATATGAATTTTAAAATATTTAGAAATAAAAAGACTAGTACTACTGAAGATAAACTTTTATTAGCTCAACCGACTATGCTTTTTGGTAGTTTAGATCCTGAAGAATATACTTTAGTTGCTACACATATAGTTAAAGATGATGAAATAGTAAGACCTGATTTATTAGCTGTACAATATTATGGATCAGATGCAGGTTTAGATATTATTTTAAAATTCAATGGCATCTCAGATCCGTTTTCTATTATGCCAGGTGAGACCATATATGTGCCTTTAGATAATATTCCATATTATAAGTTAGAGTCTCCTGGTATATACGAAGAGAACCCAATTAAGCAACAATTTATAGATACAAAACGATTAAGTAAAACTGATCAACGAAGAATAGAAGCTCTTAAGAAAAAATATAACAAAGAAACTTTATTACCACCTAACGTTATACCTGTTGGTAAAAAGACATATGAATTTGATGGAACTAATGTTAGATTAGGTATGCATGCACAAACAGATCCTGTAGTTAATGCTATTTTGTCTGATATAAATGGTACTGATAATGTTATTAAAACTAAAAATATAACTCCAGAACTTGTTATTGATACTGCTGATAATTCACAAGTAACTAATACTCCTATTAATGATGGTGTTTCATTTGAAGATGCATTGATTAATAATTCAGGCGTTAAAGGTCCAATAACGTCAGGTAGTGGTAGTGGAACAGGAGCTGATAAAACTGACAAAGCAGATAATCTTGGAGGTAGTAAACCAGATGGAAGTGCACCTGCAAACAAAGACAATAATCCTACCAATAACCCAGATTCACCTTGTTCTAAATAATAAATATGGAATTAGCAAATAATATATTAGCAGTAATTGAACCTAAGATTAGACCGACTGAAATAAAGATCGATGCTTTAGGTGAAGAAAAACCCGATGAAGCAAAAGTTAATCAAACTAGTGTGATTGCTACATTGAAACCTATGGTACTTATAAATGGATACCAGTTTTCTCCACAAGATATTACTTTTTTTGAATTAGATTTATCTCAAATATTACCAACATGTAAACTAAGTCTAACAGATAGTGCTGGTAAATTTGCAGTTGGGAGTTATCCAAGAGATGGTGATTTCTTTACTATATTGATTAACTCTAAAAATCAAGAAACATTTAAGTCTATTCACATGGACTTTGATATAGCTAGTTGTGATGCACCAAAGGCTGGTAATGTAGGATCTGCAACCTTTAATATAGAAGGCTTTTGTAAAATTCCTAAAATTTATGGAGAAGATTGTAAGCATTTTGAAAATGGAACTTCATTAGATCATATGAAATTAGTATCTGCTGATTTAGAACTTGGATTAGCAACTAATATAGATGCAGCTGATGATTCACAAATTAGAATTATGGCATATGAACCATATTTGGATTTTATTAAAACTATTGTAAAAGAAAGTTATATTGGTGAGGAATCATTTCAGAAATTTTGGGTTGATCCTTATTATTATTTAAATTATGTTGATGTTAATGCATTATTTAATTCTCCAAACCCTCCTATTTTAGAATTTGCAGAATCTTTAGCTTCAGCTGCGGAGTCCATGACACCTAGTGCAGAAGATAAAAAAAATGCTGACTTTGGTAATGATATTGAAGTACCATTGATGTTGACTAATCATATTAAATTCATGGGAAATAATGCTTTTATTGAGTCACATGAATTAATTAATAATTCTGCTGAAATTAGTGCTAAAGCTGGTTATGCAAGAGAAGTTACAATCTATGATAATAATGGTGATAAAAAGAAACAAGAGTTTAGAATTGAACCATTGGGTGGTAAAGATCTAAAAGAGTTAGAAGAGCCACTAAGAGGTAATAGAAATGATAAAAGACACTTAGATCAAATTAAGTATAAGTATATTGGAAGACAAGAGGCCGGTGATGATGGTTTAGGAAACGTTCATCCTAATGCAGCGTTTGCACAATTACACAATACTCAAAATGCAATGGAAGTTCAAAAGATGAAACTTAGAGTTACATTAAATTCATTTAACCCTTCATTATATAAGTATCAGAAGATTCCTGTATTGATGTACATTACTAATAAACAGGCTATTGAACAAAATGAAAGGATTAAGGGTGATAAGAAAGAATTAGGCATGGATAAAGACGAACCTTTCAATTTAGGTGAAGATACTGAAAGTATTACACCAGGAAGAAGTCCAAGTAATGCATTAGATACGTTTTTATCGGGATATTATATCATTGAAGATATTCTATATCGTACAAGTGATGGTGAAACTAAACAATATGTTACGCTTCTTAGAAGAGAATGGCCTACTAGAACTGAGAATTTAATTAATCCTCCAGGTTTAGAAGATGCTACTCCTGAAAAGAAAGCTGAAAATATTAAAGAGAATAGTCCACCACCACCAGAACCTTCTCCAACACCTGCACCAACACCTGAACCTACGCCGCCTGCAGAAGAGCCAGAATTTACAATCAATCCTGAACTACTTAAGAGAAGAACTGGTATTGGATCATGGTTTGAACTTTCCGCTAAATTACAATGGACAGCTGACGATATTTCTCTAGTGACTGAAACTCCTAAAGTTAAATTAACATTTAAAGGTCCATCTGATTATGAAGTCGATGCTGCTGTAATGATGGAAAATAAAACAGTGCCGGGTCCTGGTGGATATGGAACAGTACCGTATAATATAGAGTTTACAGTACCCAAAAATACGTTTAAAGATAAGGAAGGTAAATATACTATTGATATAACATTAACGTACAAAGATCAAGCAATAAAGGAAACTGTTAATTGGGAATTTTATAAGTGGACTCCTGATAAAATATATGACCAAAGTGCTATACGAAGTGGCAAATTATTATATACATGGCAGACGATTTCTGGTAAAGAAGCTGGTACATTTATAGGTCAATATACATTAAAAGGTGAAGCTACTAAAGATGGTAATGGACCTAGAAATGGTAAAATAGAAGGTACAGATATAAACGATGTTATAAAACGTACTACAGCTGCTGGAGAATCAGAAGCTTAAATTAAAATAAAGATAGATAATACATGTCAGACTTTAACCATATTAATGAATTTAGAAAAGGCTCTGTTTTAAGAAAGATCAGCGAAGATCCAACTTATCTCAGTTTCTTTTTTATGTTTGATACTGTAGATAGAGAGCATTCACCGTTGTTTGCTGGACCTGCAGAAGAATATTTAGCTGATTTTGTCGATCATGAGCATGGTACTAATTATGCAGCTAATTTAACAGCATTTAAAACTGTTTTACTTAAGATTAATAAAGAAATGCCTTGGTTTTGGCAAAAGGTAAGTGGACTAGAATTGACACAAACGTTTGCTAAGATGGAAGAACCTTGGAGAGGTGCTGAAACTCCAAAAATAGACATCGAGTGTCTAGAAGAAAATATCGAATTAACTGCAATAGGTTTGATGAGTTTATATAAACAAGCTGTTTATGATTATGAAAGATATGTTGAAATACTTCCTAAAAATATAAGACATTTTAGAATATGGATTTTACTTTCAGAAGTTAGAACATTTCAACAAGACAAAGGCGCAAGAGATCTAGATCTTTATGGAACGCCAATGCCAGGTGATAATGCTAGCAAATCTGTTAACATCATTCCGAGAGCAAAGGGAAGTGAAACCTCAGTTGGTAAAAACTCAAATAAATTCGATGATGCTATAGTTAAAAATTATACTGCTGATGCAAAACCACATATGATGTTTGAATTAGGTTTTTGTGAATGGCAACAAGATTCAATAGCAGATATGTTTGCTGAAGCTTCTAAAATACCTGAATTAAAAAGACCTAAAATAAGTTTTACATGGGCAACTTGTAGAATAAATGCTCAAAAATTTGGACCTAATATAACAACACCTACTGATGATAGTGCAATGAAAGATACTAAGCCAAATGATGGTTTATATCCTAATACACCATTTAATCCTTTAGCAATTGCACAAAATGCTATTAGTGATAAAGTGAATGGTATTGCTGGTTCATTAGTAAATAGATTTAATAATTTAAAGAATAGTTTACCAGGTTTTGGTAAAAACCCGATGGGAGCTGTTTATCCAGAAAGATTAACAGGAGCTGCTGCTAGTTTAGCAAATGCTGGAATGGATAAATTAAAATCATTATTATTAGATAATGTACATGGTTTAGGAGGAGGTTTAGGTACTTTAGGTGATATTGACTCTGCACTTTCTGCAGGTAGTATTAATGGTATAACAAACTTAATCGGTGGAATGCTTAAAAAACCTGATAATAAATCAACGCCTAGTAGTATTTCTCCCAAACAAGTTTATGACGAAATAACAATAGATACTAGTCCTGATGGAAAACTAAATGAAAAGGTATATGATCCGATTGCTAAAGAAAGTAAATCTATTAGAATCACACCTGGAAGAATACATCCTAAAGGTATAGATAGTAGTCGAGATAATTCACTTAATGATAACATATATAAATAATGGCAGACGAACTTGTTCAAGATAATTTAAGAGACCAGCATTGGTTAGGAGAAGTTGTAGTAAACGAAGATCCTTTACTGAATGGAAGATGTCGCGTTAAAGTATATGGTAAATTTGATAAACTTACAGATGATGCAATTCCATGGGCAACACCTATGAATAGAGATGCAGTAGGTTCTCATAATGTACCAAGAGTTGGCGACATAGTTGCAGTTAGATTTGATAATGGCAACTTATATCATCCTGAATATTGGTTTCAAATAGATCAAAATAAAGATTTAAAGTCTGATATTTTAGAAGCTTCTGATGCACCACATGATGTAGTTAGTTTAGTATATGATTCAGTTCGTAATATTAGAATTTATCATTCACCCGAAGATGGCTTAGTTATCACTCGTGGAACAGGTGCAAAAGAAAGACCTATGATCCAAATAGATGAAGAAGGATTCATTAAGATAAGCACAGATGCTAAGATGTTCTTAGACTGTGGTGATATATTCGTTTCAAATACAGGTGAACCTGGTGCAGATGAGACAGAACCAGCAGTTAGAGGTCAATCTCTACAAGATTGGCTACAAATGTTTTTAGATGATTATAATGCACATATTCATCCAACTGGTGTTGGTCCATCTGGACCTCCAATGCCACCTACACCAACTACTGTAGGTAAATTATCGAGTACTCACATTAAGTATCAACAAAAAGGTAAATAATTATGCCAGCACTATGGCCATCTTTCATACCAGCATTAGCTAGTGATATAGCAGGACAATCTTTTACAAAGGCCGGTGGTGCTTTAGTGTCTTATGCTTTGCCTAAAGTTGGTAAAGATCAAGTACCTATTTTTCCTCCGTCACCTGAATTAGTTGAGTCTCTTAAACCAGGAAATCCACTAAATGCCGACTTAAGTATTAATCCATTAGATTTGATTAATGCAATAAATTTAAATCCATTAAGTGGTAGATATGATTTTGGTGTAAGAGTAGCTGAACGATATATTGCAGCCGTTAAAGGTTTAGCAATGACACCATTCGGTGCAACACATACTAATAATGGTGCCGCTGAATTTTTATTAAAACAAGGTTATGGTTTGGTATTCGAAAGAATATTAAAAGAAGGTGATATTCCATTACAAGATCAAAAAGATAAAGATGGGAATATAATTAAGATGGGAAAGGAATCACATCCAGCTTATGCTGATTTTTGTCCAGGACCTATCGCTATGCCAGATCCTGTCGAAGAAGAGAAAAAACAAAGAAAGAAATTTAATCAATTTATTGAAAAGTTTAAAAATGATCCAGAAATGGATCTTAAAAAATTTAAGTTTTTTGAATTTCATTGTTTAGATGGCAAAGAAACTCAAGATGATTTTATCCAACTTCTAGTAAATAGATTACTTCAACAATTTGAATCATATGCAAAGGTAGAAGATAAATGCGATTACTTTTCATGGGTAGAAAGTTTGGGTAAAGAGAGATATAAAAACATTATTATAACTAATGCTACTGGAACTGGTGATTTTAGTGAATTGTATCCATATATAAACATTCCTTTAAGTGTTAGAACTTCTCTTACCAAAGCTGGTTATAAGTGGCAAGAAGTTGCAGATGGTGTAAGAAGTCTTTTTATGAAAACTTTAGAACCTGTTTTTCCAATATATGAACAGATCATTAATAATGTCACTACAAAAATTGAAGACTGGGATAAGAGAATAAAGAATGGCGCTAAAGTACCAATAGTTAGACCTTGGCCATATGATTCTAATGAGAATGCAGAATGTCCATTGAATCAATATAAAATTCAAACTTCTTTTAACAGAGAACATTTTCCGCCTGACAATCCAAGCAAAAGACCAGAAATTTTAACTGATCAATTTATCACTACATTTTCATATGATAAATCTACTAAAAAAACTTTCATATACGCGCTAAAAGAAATAGAATGGTATGATAAGAATACTAATTATACAACATTGAATTATAAGGGTGTTGAATATGAAATGTGGTGGATGAAAATTCCTAGTGCTATTAATAATGTTAAATCAGCAGAAGATATTGTTAATATAGATCCAAAACTGGGTGGTACTAATTTTAAATTTCAAAGACAAGAAGTAATAGATGCTATCAAAGCAGCAAAAGAATGTGATGATGTTGAAGCAGATAGTGGTATAGATTATACTTGGCCAGGTGGAGATCCATATGAGGAAATGGCAGAAATAACAATAGCATATTGGTATGCATGTATTGTAAAACCTTTTGCACCGACACCAGCTGCTTTACCAGCTTTAATCCCTGCACCATTAGGTGGAATTTACATACCAATTTATTATGGTGGTAAAAAGAGATTAGCTAATAATTTAAGAAAGGCTTGGAATAGTGGTAAAACATTTGCAACTTTGCCAATCCCTGCACCTCCAGCATTAGTAGTTGCTACAGCAGTTGCAGCAGCATATGCTTTACATTTACTAGAATTTAAATTATTATACTTAGGTGGTATACCAACACCTGCTGGTCCCGTACCAATGGTAGGTATAGTTCCTGTAGTATTCTAAAAAATGATAGGATATATAATATGTTACACCTTTAATATAAAAATAAATGAACAACGAAAAAAACAAAAGAGTTAGACTTGGTGAAAATAAAGCCAAAGAAAACACAAAAGAAGAGTCTGATTTGTCGTTAGACTTTCTTAAAAAAATGGCAGGAATTCCAACATCTAAAGAGGATTCTCTCGCTACATTTTACGACAAAGACGGAAATTTTATGTGGGATGCTTATGAAGCAGATTGCCCATCTAGACTTAGAAAACCAAACCCCCACATTAAAACTCAAAACGGAGACAAAGTTTATTCTAGAGAATCATACGCACAAGAGATGTATGATAAACTTATATCGTTCGATAGTTCTCAAGGTGTAATGGTATCTGATTTAACTGTTGGAGAAATTCTTAATGGTAAAATCTATGCAGTGAGTCATGATTTCATTAGTGTTGATGTTGGTTACAGAGAATTAGTATATGTCAAGTATGACAAAGAACCTTCTGAAATTCAATCATTAAAACCAGGTGATGAAACAGCTGTATTGATTACACAATTTGGAAATAATTCACATGTGTTAGGATCAATTAATGGCGGTGTTAAACACAAAGTATTCATGGATCTTAGAGAAGCTGTTGAAACAGGTGGAACTGCATGGGTAGGTAAAGTAACACACATGATTGAAAATGGTGGTTACATGGTAGCAGTTCAAGGAATTGAATGTTTTATGCCAGGATCACTCGCAGGAATTAATAAGTTACATGATTTTAGTTCTATTATTGGAACAGAAATGTATGTTGTCCCTGTAAGTTTCTCACCAGAAAGAGGTACGTTAGTAGTTTCTCATAGAAAATATTTACAAGCTTTAATTCCAGGTGAAATTGAAGATTTAAAAGCTAATCAAGGTGCAACAGTAAAAGGTAACGTAACAGGTACTGCTAAATATGGTGTATTCGTTGAATTTAATAACTGTTTAACAGGTATGATTCATAGCAATGATTTAGACGAAGAAACTACAGCTAAGTTTAAAGCTAGACAAATTTTACCAGGTGATGAAATCGAATTCATCGTTAAAGATATTATTAGTGATACTAAAATTACACTTACTCAAAAAGCAAATTCTGTATCCAATCCTTGGCATGATATTGCTTCAAGATACCAGATTCCTTCTGTAATTCAAGCAACTGTAAAAACTAAAAAAGATTACGGTTTGTTTATTACAATCGAAGAAGGCGTAACTGGATTGTTACATGTTAGTGAAGTTGGAGAAGATATTATGGATGTATTTAAAAACGGAGATCCAATCACTGTACAAATTACAAGAATCGATGTTGATTCGATGAAAGTATTTTTGAAAATGCCTCAATAACTATTGCAACGAGAGTGTGATATATATTGAAACGATAAATATCATAATCTTAATATGCAAAAGCTAACTTACGATTCTCCTAGAGAATCAATATTGAACGCAGCACTTATGGGTGTTGAGTTTGAATTCTATTCTAATCTCGGTCTAGAAGAAACCAGAAAATCTTTGGTTAAACTTCTAGACCGAAAAATTAGGTTAGAAGATAAGGCTCATTCTGAATTTCAGCCTTCTGCTGAAGAATTTAAAATGGAACCTGATATGTCTGGTGGTAAAGGTTTAATTGAATTGGTTACTGGACCAATACCTTACAGAAATGCTAGAATTATGGTTATTAAGATGCTTAAATGGATATCGGAAAATGGATATACAACTGATAGAGCATCTATTCACATTAATTTATCGTTCGATAAACAATTTCTACAAGATAAAGATCTTCTTTCTAAGATGAATGTTCTTAAATTCATTTTAGAGTTTGATGAAAAACAAGTTTATAAGTTTTTCCCAAATAGAGAAAAATCTGCTTATGCTAAAAGTATTAAGTGGATAATGCCAAAATGGGAAGCATTCCATTTTGATGCTAATCAAATTGCTTCAAATAATTTTAAATTTGCCGACACTAAATATTACGGAATTAACTTCTCTAAAAAAGAGAAAAACTATCTTGAGTTTAGATATTTAGGTGGAGCAGATTATGAAAAGAAAGTAGATGATATTTTATATCTAACTGAAAGATTTTTAGCTCAAATGTGGAAGTCATGTAATGACTCTAGATTTACTCCTGAAAATAAAATAGAATTACAAAAAATCTTAAATAAAAATAAGCCAGTTTCTGACATGCTTAGAGATTATACAAAAGTCTCAGAACATTGGCCTAAAATCAAAATATTAGCAGATCTACAAGATAATCCTATTATCATAAAGGTGCATTGGGATAGATTTAAAATGAGAGTAATGGATTTGTTAGTAAATGGATCTATGACTGAGGGTACTATTAACTATGATTCAGATTACGGTGCAGTTCAAGTAAAAGATGGTAAATTCCCAACTGTTTATATGTTAGAGAATTTTGAATTTATTGATTGTGAACTTGCTGGTAATTTAACTAATTGTAGTTTTTACAATTGTGAAGTTTCAGGTTCTGCTATTATGTGGGGAAGTTTATATCAAGGTACTAAAATAAAAGACTCTAAAGTAGAGTCTAGTTATACTCACGGAAGTTGTGAATTAACCAATTGTTATGTTGCTGGAAGAGACACTATGTTTAAAGGTAAAATGATAGGTGGAATATTCAGAGAAGGTTTCATAAGTGATTCGGCTAGATTTGAAGAAACAGAGATAGTAGTAAGTAAAAAAATAAAATAATAAAATGGGTCAAATTATAAGCGGTTCAAATAATGATTTAACTACTGGAAGAAGTTTCAGTGCGAATTGTTTAAATGCATTTCTAGATGAAATAGCAGACGAAATTACAGGAGCTTGTATGGTTCCAGTTAACTTACCACAAAAAGAGATTATTAATATAATTAAGAGATCTAAAAAATGGTTCTATAAGAAATACGAATATGCCGTAAAAGAAAATCTTTATCATATTCCAAATGATGTGTTTTCTTCTGAATATTTTAAAAACACTAGAACGCTTAATTTACCTGGCCCTGGCGTTGACGGTGGAGGTGGAGTTTATTCTGTATATGGATTATATGATTTAGCTTCAGGATTTGGTGGTCAAGGCGGTGGATTAGATCTTAGATTTCAATCTGGTGGTGACTTCTCTATGGAAAGAATGTTATTTAGAGGTATGTACGAAGGTTCTGGTATGGCTGAGGCTGCAGAAGAATTACAATACTATGTATTGAATGCATCTATGGCAGATTTGTCTAGACAGATCCTAGAGAATCCTATTTCTTATGCATATTCACAATTAACTGGAGAACTTAAGTTTTTAGGTGATACACCTAAAGGTGATGTGATCTTAGAAATTTACGAAACAATTCCAGATTGTGCTTTATATGACGATGAAATTTTCTTTAGATATGTTAGTGCTAAAATCAAACAATCATTAGGTACTAAGTTAGGTATTTTTAAATTTGCTTTACCGGGTAATGTTGATTTTGATTATGATGCAATCAAATCTATGGGAGATGATGAACTTTCAGCTATAGAAGAAGAAATCAAAGGAGATGAAGGCGTAGACTGGATGATGCATACCTAAATAAAGAAGATACATACATAGATGGAATTATATATAAAACACCCAACTGACCCTAATTATGACGAAGACCAGGTTCAAACTAATAGTGAAATAGAAATGTTAATCACGCAGATTCAAACTGCTCTATTTACTAATACGAGAGAAGTTATGGGTTCTGAGAATTTTGGTTGTAATTTGGAAACACTTATATATGATTTAAATGTTAATGAATATAATATAGTTTCTACAATAACTGATCAAATAAATAGATATTGTCCTCTAGCTAATAAATATAATTTTGGTGTAGATGTTACATTTATGAAAGGTGAAGTTAGAGATATTGCATTTATAGATATTACAATAGATAGCAGATATTCTATAAAAATAAGTATGTTATAAAAAAGTAAATACAATAATGGCTGAATTAAAATTTTTAAGTAGAATTAGAACAGGTGCAGCTGACATCAGACAAGATGCTCAGACGTATATTTCTAGGGTCTACAGTAGAGCTAACACTCTATTTACGGTGGCTTCACCGTTTGCCCAAATAATTTCAGTATTATCTGAAATATCTGATTTAATTATGTTCTACATTGAAGATTCAGTAGTAGAACAAAACATATATACTGCTCAACAAGCAGAATCTATATATGGTATGGCTAGATTAACTGGACATGATGCTACTAGAGGATTTGCTGCAACTGGTGAGATTGAATTTAGATGGAAACCCGGAGCAGATATGTCAAAGATTGCTGGAAATACATTAAATATACAATCTAGAGCTCAACTTAAATTTGATGCTAATGGATTAATGTATACTCTTTTAAATTCTAACGATAGTTTTAAATTAGAAAAAACAAATTATAGATCTATTAAGACTGCTATTATTCAGGGTAAGTTTGAAAAACAAACATTAACTTCTAGTGGTGAAAAATTACAATCATTTAGTATTAACACAGGTGGTATAACAGATCATAATAAAATAAGTGTTAGTGTTAATGGAGAACTTTGGACAAAGCATGAATCATTATATGATTTAGGTTCTGAAGAAAAAGCATATTTAGTTAAGACTGGAATTAGTGGAGGTTTAGACCTTTATTTTGGTAATGGAAGTTTTGGAATGATACCACCAAATGGTGCTACAATCGAAATAGAATATGTAAAACATAATGGAATGACAGGTAATTTAGATGATTCACCTGATTTAACTATTAAATGGGATGCAGTTGGTACCGATTCAAATGGTAATGAACATGATTTAAATCAATTTTTGGATGTAACTATTACTTCATCGCCTAAAATGGGTAGTGATAGAGAAGACACTAGATTTACAAAGATTATGACACCAATGACGAGTAAATCTTTTGTATTAGCAACTCCTGATAATTATGAATATTTCTTATCAAGGTATAATATGTTCTCTTATATAGATGCATATAACACAACTGATGACCAATATTTGGATGATGATAATGTTATTTATATTTTCGCAGTTCCTGATATTAAAAAGAAACTTGCAAAAAACCAAGATTATTTTAATATTCCAGAATCTGAAATGTTTTTAGATCAAGGAGAATATGACGCAATGCATAAGGTATTAGAAGATAGCGGACAACAAATGGTAACTACTGAAGTTGTTTTTGTTAAACCTCAAGTAAGATACTATAGCATGGATATTAATATTAGATATTTTGAAGGTTACACCAAAGACGAGATATACAATGCTGTTAGAGCTAAAGTTTCTGAATATTTATTGAATATTACAAGAAGAGATAAATTACCTAAATCTGATATAGTTTATATTTTAGAGGAAGTTGCGGGAATTGATGCAGTGAATGTTAAATTTATTTCTGAAACTGAAGAAACCACATTAAGAAACGGTTACTATGAATCTGTTAACGTGAGTGTTGTACCACAAGAACCTGTAACATTGGAAACTGTGGGTAATGGTAAACAAAAATATGTTTTCTTTAAGAGAATTGAAGATGTAACGGTAGTACCTGTTAAATATTCAATGGATATACCAGATACTGTAAAAGGTTTGGATCAATGGGGTGATATTATAATGGAGAAAGAAGAAGTTGCTGTATTTAGAGGTGGATGGTTAGATAGAGATGGTGATGTTATTGAAGATGATGTATTAATGAATGCTGAGGCTGCAGTTAGTATTAATTTCGAAGCAGATCCTGTACCTAGAACAATTTACACTAGAATACAAGCTGGAAATAGAAAAGCACTTAAGTAATGGCATTATTTGATAATTTATTTGGATACAGAAGAGTTAGAAGATATGATAGTGTGAAAACTAGAAAAGATTCTAGATTGCATACTGGATTTGACTATGAAAATTTACCACCGAGTGAATTTATAGGTAGAGCTTTATCTGGTCACATTCAAAGAAATGAAACCATTAGATACTTCTTAATGTTTTTAGATGATAATTTAAAAGCTTTATTAAGAGGCGTTAGATACCTTAAGAACTATAAAAATTATACCGTCAAAGAAGACGATAACCAAACTAGATAATGTACGATAATTTAAGATTTTTTAGGGGATTAGAATATGACTTGAACTTCGAGAAAGACGAAGATGATGTATATGAAGGTACTGTTCATTTATCCCAAGTTTCTGCAGGTCTGTATGAAACTGTTAACTTGTTCATCGTAGAAGAATGTATCTTTAATGGTGATCCTAATATTAATTTTCCTACGGCAGAAACTTCTGATCCTACTAAATTTATATTTGAATGGGAACAGACTAATAAATTTGATAGCACATCAATCATTTTATATGACATTGATAACACTGGAAATATTCCTACTATCAAAGAATTAAAGTCACAAGCAATTGATTTATTAGATAATTCAAATACTGATTCTATTGTAGATGGTATTAAATATTTAAACACTAGTTCTAATGTGGCTATTCAACTTAATATTGCATTAAGTTCTACAACTCCAGGTCCACATATTAGAAACTTAAATGTGTATGAATATAAGTTAGGAGTTAAAACTCTAATAGCTGTTATTGAATTTTATGGAGAAGTTGTAGCTGAAGACGAAAGACTTACGGTTCTTTTATCTAATTTTGGAGCATCTTTATCAGAATCAGATTTCTTATTATTTAAAGATCATGACATTAGTGAAATGTCTCCTGATTATATTTTATTAAATCAAAAAAGAAAGGAACTTCTTTTAGAACTTCACAATATTAAACCATTTGTTGGTACATATAAAGCAATTTTAAATGCAATTGACTTCTTTGGTTACGATAAATTAACTCTTAAAGAATATTGGTTAAACATCGATAGTTCAGTTAAGAATTTTGGTAAATTATTTGCTGTTCCAGTTCCACATTCATCAGTTAGAGGCGAATCAATTAGAAAGAAATTAGCTTTTAAATTGCCATCTAACACTATGAAAAAAACCAGTAAGTTTAGTTTAGTCTATAGATTAAATGAACCTAATGGTACATATGACGAGTGGGATATTCCTAATGTAACTGAAACATTTGATTATACACCTGAAGAGGTTTTAATTAAATTATATGGGTTAAAAGCTAAGTTACAACAAGAGTACTTACCCCTTCAAGCTAAGATTATTGATATAACTGCTGAAGGTGATTATTTTGATCAGAGAAATTTAAACGTTTGGAATAATCAAAATGCTATTGATTTCTTTAGTGAAGGTCATAGAATTAAATTTAAGGTTGTTCCAGGTGATAGAGATCTTTTTATCGAAGACATGTCTATGGTTCTTAAACCATCATTAGATCAAAACAATGATGCAGGTAGTTACAACTTATTTTTAAATTTAGGAATAGGTAAAGAAGATAATTTAACACCTGCAAATAGAATAGAATTAAAGGATGCGATTTATAAGTTTTATGAAACGTATCATGATAGAGAATTATATTCTTACAATCCAAATATTCCAATAGGTTGTCCAATTATATTAGATGGAACTGATTCATTTGATGATGTATGGGACGAAGCTAAGTTTACATGGGAAGATGCTCATGATCCAAATTCAACTTTGTTAATAACATGGAACAATTGGTGGAAAGCATGGGTTTATGAAATAGAATGGGTAGTTACAAGTAAAGAAAGAGGTTTTAACCAGACATATAGAGGTGCGATAGATGATTACTTGGTACTTCCACTGATATTACCATATGCTGATTCTTATAGTGTGGAAATGAGAACTTATGATCTATTTGGACACAGATCACATTATAGAATGAATGATGTTATAGATGTTAAATTAAAAAATCTAGAACTTTATGGAATTTATAAGTGGTTAGAGTTTGACACATGGGATGGTAAGAAATTATCATGGAATAAAGCTGGTGGTTATTGGAATTCACCTCAAGATAATAAGACATTAGTTGAAGATAATTTAGCTACACTTTATTTGACTTTAGATAGAGCTAATTATGTACACATGGAAGATGATCAAGGTTTAAGATTCTCGATTGTCAGAAGATATATGGACATATATTCTGAAACTGGTTTTAGTGAGACTACTGGACCATACACTTGGGATGAATCTACATTTAGATTTGAAGACAGTAAACATATCGCGTGGAATTATATGCGAGTTGGACCTGATTTAACTTCAAGTTTTAAAATTAATGACATACAACAAGGTGATAAATTAGTTATTAAATACAAACATCCTGTAAACGGCGCAGTTAGCATAGGTGAACATACTATTATGAATACAACTCCTACTACCTTTAATGATGTAAATGGATGGAAACAAATAATGGATGAATTAAATGCAAGCACTGATCCTGTTATTAGTAAATTTAATTATAACGCAATATTCGAAGATCTAGATGATAACGGTGCGAATGATGTATTTAGATTTATTTTAGCTGTGGGTTGGGAATATTCAAGTATATATGATTTTGATAC